>Ga0256845_1003597_pt1 | contig 10418 bp, 9 predicted proteins | sample RiftiametaG_FD_189101 | JGI IMG/M metagenome (GOLD analysis project Ga0256845, IMG submission 189101) | Tube worm associated microbial communities from hydrothermal vent at the East Pacific Rise, Pacific Ocean - Riftia | ecosystem: Host-associated > Annelida > Integument > Unclassified ... | reverse complement strand
CGCGTGATTAAAGACAGCTAAAAAACATCTCCACCATTCATCATTGGAGCGCAACGACCAGCACAGCAATCCGCTGGCGGATGAGTTTGATCTCGGCCTTGGCGTGATCGGGGTAATACGTCGGGCCATAGATCGCCTCCGGCATTTTTTCTTCTTCCTCGCGTAGTGGAAACTGGCTGATAAGTTGGGCGGTTTTATACTTCTCCCACGCCTCTTGCGCTTGGCGAGTTACTTGCTCCATCCCTGGGTCTTCATCATGAAACTTAATGAGTTGATCGTAGGCCACCTTCAAATCAGCACGGGCGACTTTCAGATTTTTGAGAGCTTCCTTTTTCGCATTTTTCGGTGAACTTCCAGCTTGATCATCCACGCCCAAAAACTCTTCAAGCTGCTTCACCCGGGCTTTCACGAGTTCCGTTTTCATCATAGCAACCTCCGTCGGGTAAATGCTTCCATACAGTTCCCGAGGATTCTCACCCTTTTTTACCGGATAATGCGTGCCGATCTGCGCTTCAATAAATGGCAACCACGACCGCTGGGCGAGTCGAAGGTTCTTTTTCGACTCGGGATCAACATCTTTCGATGCCATGGTCTGCTTATAGAGCCTGTTGAGTTTAGTATCCGCTTTCTCGTAGGCCAGACTCGCCGCCTTGTTCAGCTGGTGCTGAGACTGGGCTGAGGAGGTTTGGAGCGGTAGGATGAAAAGAATGCAGGCTAGGAAGGGGAGGTGTAATTTCATGGGGTGATTTTCTGATCAGTTGCGACCTACTTTAAAGCATTGTAAAATAATTGAATGTGTTCGGCGATTTTTTCAACGGAATTTTCACATAAAAACATTTCTCGTGGGATCCAAGTCGTCAAATAAGTGTTGCTTTCGCAATGCGGTTCACAAGCTAAATTTTCATTTTTACAGATCTCCTTAAATTTTTCTTTATGATCTTCACTGGTATCTTCACGTAAATAGATACTGATAGGCTTACCTTTCTCTCTCCAAAAATGCTCCCATACGCCAAATCCTAAAGTGCAGCCGTCTCTTTCAATCATCCAATAATCTTCACCGTTTGCATATCTACATGGAACTTCTTTTTTCTTAAGCTCCTCTGCTACCGAACGTGCTAAATCCTTAAACTTCTTGTAAATACTTGGTATCGGGGACATCATCGCCATATTAATTTCTTGTTGGTTAAATTTGTTATTTTCTGTATCGCATTCAATTTCCATATCAAATGCTAAAATTATTTCGGGTTCAGTAATACTCACAACCTCATAAGACATCCAAGATCCTATTTTTTCACAAAACCAGGTTAATTGTTGATTATAAATTTCAGCTTTATCAATCTTTTCCAACAAATCTTCCCAATATACGATTTTATGCTTAATCTGAGATCCTGGGTTAACTTTAAGCCATTTCTCATACCTCGTTAGAATTTCACTCTTATGGTCATACCCTCTTGGTAATAAGAAATAACAACCTCTGACCTTTTTGGAATCATTTTCGTTGAAATCCTTTTTGCTGGATTCTTCTAAATCTTCCAAGTATCGGCAGGGTTGGCTATCCTGCAAAGGACAATTTTTACTCACTTTTATTTCAATAAAAAGAGTGCATGATTTATTCTTAATAACGAGGTCTGGTTGTCCGCCCGAATCAGCTTCAACCTCCTTCAAACGCACCTGCGTTTTAACGTCTGAAAATCGAAAATCATCAATAATATTCTCGTTGGAACTTCGTAATCCGAACAACTCAAGCAATATCCTTCTCAAGGGCCCACAATGAAGCAGGTCATGAAATATTTCAGTAGTTAGATTCTCTTTGTTGCTAGCGACTGTTTTATTGTAAGGATTGATCATGTTAACATGGGTCACAAATTTTTAGATCTTTATCTAGCTTCCTTCAACTCTGTATTAATTAGCTACCTCATACTTAAGCCGTTCGAAGAAATCACTGTATTCAGCATTTATAATAGTAGCTTCTTTCGAAAACTTTGAATTAGATTCACAAATATCAATAATTTCTTGTTTTTTATTGTCAAAGTCAGACAGCTTACTATCAATCGTTGATTTAAGATAATCTACGACTCCCTGCTTAATCTGAGTTACGACTTCAGATGCAATATCAACAAATTCAGAGTTCATTTGCTGTTTGGATGCTACAACCTTTTTTAATTTTCGTTCCTCTTTTACGAAGTCCACTATTTCTACACCAAGCATTATACCTGAAAGAGCAGGCCCGGCAAATTTAGAAATATTCCCCATGTTTTTTGATATTTTTACAGCTTCCCAAGGTTTGAATTTATAGCCGATCTTCCCGCCGATATTTTTTACTAACCCGTGAACTTGAGAGCCACTAGAATCCCCAAGCGTCATGAAAATTCTAGAAGATTTATCAGCACCAGTATACTTCATCAAGTGAGAGGTGTTATCTTTCAAAAGATTAAGAAACTGGAGTTTTTTTTCTGATGATTTACTCTGATTTGATGATTTATTTCCCAAATTAATCTGAGTTAATTGATCTCGATACAGGGCAATGTCTTCATCTTCATTCAATACTGTTAACTCCTCAGCTAGCAATTGACGTTTTGTATTTATAAGGGTTTCTATTTGAAACATTTTTTCTTTTGACTCTTTTTCCAAAAAAATCTCAAAAGCATCTTGCCGTTTCTTTAACTCGTCAGTATCTATTTGATCAACCATAGAGGATATAGTATAACCTTTATCCATAATTGACGTTTTTAAACGATTGAGCATAAATTCAATTTCTTGAGAAACATCTTTTTTATATCTCCTCAACCTACTTTCGTATTTTTTACTCGTTAAAGCAAAACTGGAATCTTCTTTTTGAAGGGCAACGTCACTCACTGCATTTCTTAGTAATCTTGTAGGTGTATCAAATTTCTTCTGAACCAAGCCCTTTTTTCCTACAAATTCATTTAGTTGATGAATAAAATCATGAAAATTACTTAATTCAACAAGATCTTCCTCCTTCTCTTCCAATCCTTCGATATAATCAGCCGCATCAATAAAAATAACATCAAAATCAAAAGTGTAGCCTCTCTCCTTAAAGGTGGACTTGATTGAATCTAAATAATTGGCTTGAAGGGTTTCAAAATCTCCAGATTCCATCGACATCTTATTGATGGCTATCAGCATCTTATTTTTAAGATTTTGATTGTAAGCTAAATCAATAAAATTTTCAAAAATCAAATCGTCGAACAATTGGCTCGTTAAAACATAGACAATCAAATCAGTATTTAGAATCGCATTTGTTGTTGCTTTATCGTGACGTTCAACTTTTCCCGCTAATATCCCAGGTGTATCTGTTAATTTGATTTTATTCCACGTGTAATCACAACATTGATCAGTAGCAACATTGGAATCAATACAGATTTTATTGTTTCCTGTAATAGCTGAAATGATGGTTGATTTTCCGGAATTGTATTGGCCAACAAAAGCAACCTTAAGCTCTTGTCGATCTTCCAACTTTCCAAGTGATTCATTTAAATCATTAATTACTTCTTGCTTCCCAAAGTCCTTAAGGAGATTAAAAGTCTTAGCTTTTATCTCTTCGAATTGTAAAGCTATATCTGTGTATTTTATTTTTGACGTATGCATGTTAGATGTTTTCTATGACCATTTTTGATTGTATCAACTGTGAAATGGACTCGATTTTCTCATCCGATAATGTATGATACGTTTTGATTGTAATGAGAGATTCTCCTTTAAAAGCACGATGAGCAGCCTGAATGGTTTGATCGTTTTTGAACGTGGTTTTAATATTCGACTCTTTGTTAATTAAATCGACTTGTTGAAATATTCGGATAGCCATTGCGCGGTGTAGCATTGCTAATTCACCTTCTAAATACTGAGCTTGGACAGTTAGTTCCTTTTTGATGAATTCTGAATTTTCAATTAGATCACCCAAGTTTTCAAGAATCAAATTTTTATAATTTTGTGAAAAATACTTCAATTCTTTTGAGGATTTTTCTATATATTTTTTCCGTTGATCTTCAATGATTGCGATCAGGTGGGCTTCAATTTTTTTCTGAGCAACCTCAATTTTTTTGGCTTTTGATTTGAAAAATTTAGGGGAACCCAATCCGATAATTACCGCGACAATGCCTACTCCTATTGCGACCGGAGGAGCAACTAAACTTAAAGCTCCCGCGACTACTCCCAAAAAAGAACCCGCTAATTTACCAGCACCTTGAAAATTAAACGTAGAGCTTGTTTTAGGATCAAAAGATAAACGCTTAAAAAACATCTCAAAACTATTTACTTGCTCTTCAAGTCTCGAACCAATTTCTTCGTTGAATTCATTGAATTTAAATTGCAGGAATTTTTCCAGATCTTTAAAATATCTTCTGTCATTAATCTCACGTTCCCAGGAATTTTTCAATTCAGCTTCACTTAAAGCAAAATTGTCTAAAGAAAAATCACGTGCAAATCTTTTAGCATCATCACAATGCTGATCTATTACTCCTTTGATCATTGTTTCATAATGAGGAGTTCTTTGTTGGATGAAACCTGTAAAGTCTTCTCTGTTCAAAGTTAATCTATCAATTATTTCCTGGATCAATTTTTCCTGATTTTTGATTTTTTTGTAAATGTCATTTAATCGAAAAGAACAACCATCAATGATATTTTGTGATTTGCGAAGATGCCCATTGTCAAAAACAATGTTTTTGATTTCTCTCAAAAAATCGTCAATGTGCGAAGAATCATGAAGTAGCTTTTTGCGAGCTTCGTTTGATTCTTTTTCTGCGATTTTCGCTGCGAGAAGCATGACGGGAATGACTTTGTAAAAACAATTTCCATAATACTTCACCATATATTCATCAATTCGCTTAATGTGACCTTGAATTGATTGACCATCCGTTCTTTCAATCCATTTCTTCGGGTTTTTTAAAAATCGCTCGCGATGTATTCCTGATAAGTTTCCTTTGACATTTAGTAAAATGATAACGGGTTTATTTCTCTTTTTTATTTCAGCCAGGAACTTGAACTCTGTTTCCTGAATAGCATCGTTCGTAACAATATAACAAATCAAGTCTGATTCATCAATAATACTTTCCGCAATTTTCTCATCTTCATCTCCTCCAGGTGCACCTATTCCAGGAGTATCAACAATGCGTAAATTTTCCCAATTATAAACACGGTTGTATCGTGTCGTCCGTAATTTGCCTTCCCCGATGTCATCATCACCATCATTCACCATGATTGAGTGCAGTGTGCTCTTACCTGCTTTTGTCCTACCTAGAAATGAAATCGTAAAATAGTCGATGGTTCTTTTTTTCTTTTCTAAAACATTCTCAGTTTTTTCAAGGTGTTTCAGAGCTGAAGTCTCAATCATATTTTTCAGACTAAATATAAATTCATTGAGTCCTTCATCTTGTTTTTTTGTTTTTTTAAGTTTGGTTTGCTGCTCATCAAGGGTTTTGATAAGCTTATACATTCTATCGATCGACTCCTTTACAATGGGTTCGGCAAAATTTAAATCACTTTGGGCGTATTCTGAAATTTCCTTAATCTGAGAAACAAATTTGGAACCTTTAAAAATAAGATCTTTTTGCTTTTTTCTGAAAAGATTTTCTTCCTTAAAAGAAAATTTAGACAATAATCCATAAGTTGTTTCCTTTAAAGAATCAAGAATACTATCGTCCTTTTCTGTATACAACGAGACACCCTCTTTCGCTTTTTTTGAAATACTCCTGAATGTTTTTTCATCAATCGGAACTTCCTTTCGAATAGTTGTGATGATTTGGTTTTCTTCTGGATGAAAATATCCATCAGCATAAGAAACCTTCATGAACAATTCATAGGCCTCAACAATTTCATTTTTTGAGAAATTATTCATCGCTGAAAGCAGATCAGTAAAAGAAATTTTATCCTCGGAATCCTCATAAACTTGTTTCAGATATGCTGAAGAGTCTGGGTCATTAGCTCTGTAACGATTAACCGTTTTTAATTCCTTGTCATCAATCTCTCTGTCAGCAGTCACGATATGTGCTGCGATTAAAGCAATCACATCACTTGATCTGATTGCCTGCGTTGTAATGGTATCTTGCATAATTTTTATTTAATAATTTCCACTGCCTTAAACACCTCATGATGCCACTCCCGCGCATACCCAGCGCACGGGTGATTGGCTCCGATGAGGGTAATCGTAGAATCCTCGAACGGGTATTCGTAGCATTGGTTAAATGGTTTGCCGTCGATGACGATTCCGGTGTCTTTGTTAGCTTCGCCGTATCCCCAGTTGTTGGGGAGAGCGTCCCAAACTTTGCCGCCCCAGGCGATAACCACTTCGGGACGGTGTTCGCGGATGACTTCGAGAAAGGCGTTGAAATGTTGGGGGGCGTTGTAGTCGTATTCGTGCGCCGAGTAGGCGTCCTCACCAGCGGCTTCTTGCAAGTAGTTGTAAAAAACGACGGAATCGAAGAAGGCTTTGCGCTCTTCGGGTGAGGTTTCATGACCGTAAATACTGTTGATAAAGGTCGTGTAGGTCTTTTTCCAAGTATCGGTGCAGTTGGGATCGAGATAGTAGCCGACAACTTCACGGGTGAACTCCGCGAGTTCTTCACGGATTGATAGCTCTTTGATATCGAATTCGCCTTCGATGTAATGAGAGCCCCCCAGAACGAGGGTTTTCTTGTTGAGGATTGAGGTGGAGGAGTCGTAATCGTCGCCGATCCACGGTTTAAAAAGAATGTCTGAGTGCATGTTGAGAATGATTGTTTTTTCTATAACGAGAGATGTTTTTGTGAAAGGATAAAAGTAGGTCAATTTAGACGATCAACCTCGCGTATTTTACGAATGTCCTTCTGTGGACAAATGGATCATGACACGGAAGAGTGGACAAAAGGTGTCCACGGGTAGCTTTTTTTATTTGAGACAGGATTAACAGATTTTCATGATGAGGTTAAGAGTCCGTTCATCGCGAGTCCGAAGGACTCTTTAAATCCTGTTCATCTTGTTAATCCTGTCAAAAAATTTGCATGAAGAATGCAAGTTAGCGAAGCGCCTCGATTTCACGCATAGTATCGATGGCGGCGGATTGGTTGTATTGATCGGTCAGCGAACCAACGCGGAAGATGTCGATCAACCACCAGATGAAGAAACCTCCACCAGTGCCTAAAAAGAGGATGAGTAAAAACCACTTCTTGAGGTAAAAGTAATGGATGCCGGAAATAGCGAGGATCAGGGCCAGCGTCTTGGATTTGCTTCGTTTGTTGTATTCCTGATAGAATGCCTCTTGGAGGTCTGGCTCCATTTTACTGATTTTATTTTGAATGGCTTTGCTTGCGATACTTGTGTTCATAGATCAATATTTGTTGTGATTGAGTAATTTGGTGAATGTCCTTCTGTGGACAAATGGATACTGACACGAACACGTGGACAAAAGGTGTCCACCTCAGCTTTTTTTTGAGCTACCCACTTCAGAACGATCTTGAAGCTCTTTTAATTCCGCTCTGAAAAACATATGGACATTTTTTGTCCACGCGCTCATGGTATGCTACCTGCGAATCACCCAACCAATTCATGTCAGAAAAATCACTCAAACGCCGCAGTCAAATTTTAAGTCTCTTGGAAAAAGAAAAACCCATCAGAAAACAACGTCTTGCTGAGCGATACGGTGTCGCCCCGCGCACGATCCAAAGAGACATCAATTCGCTAATCGACAAAGGTCATAAAATCGAAAGTGCCTCGGATGGCTATAAACTTAAACTGGGGAAAATGCTAACCAGGAGCACAAAAGATTCCTGCGTGATGGCCACTCTGCTTCTGGCTCACACAGCCGTTGACCGGAGATTTGCCTGCTTTGGCTCCGATATAGTTGAAACAATCAAATCCAAACTGCTCAAACAAGATGGAGCGTCTTATCTGGAATATTCCGATAATTTCCCCACCGATCCACAGCTAATCCCCATGAGCCAGTCCGAACTGGCCAATTTCGGAGAAGTCGCGAAAGCCATTATCAATGAGCAACCGGTCCGAATGTATTACACAAGCATCGGTTATGAAAATGGCGTCCACCATGAAATCTTTCCCGTGCAACTCAAGGAGCGGGAGAGCGTGTGGTATTTGCTGGCCTATGACTACTATTATCAGGCCCGGCGCGTCTTCGCTCTTTCCCGCATGGATGACGTGGAACTCTCCGAGGAAAATCACCCTATGCCCGACAAATCTACGATTCTGTCGATTCAGAACCACGGAAACTTCAGCATTTGGGACGATCCAGAGGTGAAAGCACAGCGTATCAAAATCCGACTCTACAACTACGCCGCTTGGCACATTCAGGAGCGAAAAATTCACCAAAGCCAAAAACACAAAATCATCTCAAAAGACGAAGTGGAACTCACCTTGACTACCGGAGATTTTCTAGGAGTTAAACTCTGGCTTCGTAAATTTGCCCCCGATGTCAAAATTCTGCAACCCGCATGGTTTCGGGATGAATTTATCGCTGATCTTAAGGTGAGCTTGGAGCGTTATTCCAACAAATAATTCAAACCTTAATCAGCCTTCGGAGCCTATTAGTCCGGCCTACGGTGCAGCAGAGTGTTCCGGATTACGTTCGCATACTCACTGCATCCTCCACACACTGCCACCCCTCCGGCCTACGCTATCGCGGCAGAAAATCGGTATAAATGGTGCTCGAAAACCATTGCTTGAGAATCAACCTAACCCGCTCGCACAGCTCCGCACCACGCTTTCGCCGTCGTGTTCCGCCTGAGCTACACACCACGGCTTCAGCCCACCACCACGGAAGCCACACGGCAAAAGCGCGCATCGGGAACCGACAAGAACGAAACAAGTCCACCCCTCGCGCGAGCCTCCAGCAGGTCAACGCCTCAAGTGTTGTCCTCGCTTCTGCTTGTGCAGCTTCGTCGATTCTCCGCCTATCGGACTCCGATCTCCTTGCTTCCGCGCCTCCGCTCCGGGAACCCTTGACCCATTGCCCTTTGGAGGCAATGAGCACGTATCGGTTTTGTTTCACAAAACCCTGATGAATCAGGCTTGAGCACCTTTATTTTCCGTTTCAATCTCTACGAGAAAATGGTTTGTGGCATCTGTAGGATCAACCACGGCATCATAGTGAGATTTCATCACCTCAATCGTGTGACCCGCTTCATAGGCGGTTAAAGCAGCATTCTTTGAGGTGGCGAGCCGAGAACTCACAAACGTATGACGCAACGCATTATGCGGCCAATTTGAAACCCCTGCTACTGTCATCAATTTTTTACGCCTTCTGTCCCAAGTGACTTCTTTGATCTGGATGATTGAATCATCCCGATTTTTTTCTTCTTCCACTCGCTAAACAAACTCAGAATTTTTTGAAGTGGCGGGAGAATTTCAACACCGCGCCCCTTCTCCGTCTTTGCATTTGTCGCGGTAACTCGGATCGAGGAGGCTCCAATATCCCGCCACCGAAGCCCCATAACCTCTGAACGACGAAGCCCGGCAAATGACTGGATCGCAAAAAACAGCAACATTTCCAGTTGATCTTCATCATAAGCAGCTTGAAGAAGGCTCTTGATTTCATCGGGATCAAACACTCCCACAGGAGGCAGAAAAACGGGAAGCAACTCAACCTCAAGACTCACATTTTCAACCACCCACTTTTTTTTCACAGCCATCGAATATATAGCCCGCACCGCCTTGAGATAATGATTGCAAGTGTTCGCGGTTTTTCCGAGACAGCGCACCTCCAACCATTCTTGAATCTCCTCTGCGGAGAGATCAAAAAGTAATCGATCACCATAAAGATGGCAAAGCGAACGGTAGGTGTAATTCAAGCTTTTGATATGGCGTGATTTCTTGGTTTTATCCCGTTGTCTAGCCTCCAATAAATCCAAATGCACGTCACAGGCAAACCGCACAGTGATTTTTTTGTTTTTTGGCAAGCGGTCACAATAGATTCGAACCACCTCCAAAAGAGACAACTCCACCTCATTTTCTTTGAGTAAACTTAAGGCTTCAACCGCTTGCCCCCGTTCGAGGTCTGAAATGTAAATCGAGTTATCACGCTTTCTTTCGGCTTCTTGAACGTAGTCGCGAGCGAGCTTGCAAACAAACTTCTCGCTTCCCGTTTTGACAACCACAGCCCCGCCCGTTAACTTCTTCCCAACCTTCACCCTCCAGTTCCCCGAGGGAAGCTGAAGGAAACTGACACCACTCACATTCTTAAACTCATCAAACGCCATGGCCCAATTTGGATCACCGGAACCCAAAACACAACTAGAAAAAGGTTTCAATGCCCATAACTCAAGCACTTAAGCTACTAAAAAACCGACTGCAAGCCTATCCTACCCTCCAGCAACCGCGCCACATGCTTCGCGATCACATCAGCCTCCAGATTCACCTTCTGGCCGACCGCAGCATCGTGAAGCCTAGTCATCTCCATCGTATGAGGAATGATCCAG
>Ga0256845_1003596_pt1 | contig 10418 bp, 7 predicted proteins | sample RiftiametaG_FD_189101 | JGI IMG/M metagenome (GOLD analysis project Ga0256845, IMG submission 189101) | Tube worm associated microbial communities from hydrothermal vent at the East Pacific Rise, Pacific Ocean - Riftia | ecosystem: Host-associated > Annelida > Integument > Unclassified ... | reverse complement strand
CATATTGGTTACTTTTGATCCTGGAACAATATCGGTGTTCGCTTTCCATTGCATAATAAACGGTGTTGAAAGGGGTGGTTCGTTCATCAATCGTTTTTCATAATAACTGTGTTCGCCTAAAAAGAAGCCTTGGTCGGAAGAGTAAATAATAATGGTGTTGTCGGCGATTCCATGGGCTTCGAGGTAATCAAGAATTTCGCCCACGCTTTGGTCAATGGTATCTCCTGCGCGGATATAATCTTTTATAAAACAGTTGTATTTAAAACGGTGCTTTTGTGCCCACGTCCAACTATTTTTATTTGCATCCCACTTTTCCCATCGGGTTTTGTAGGCCGTTCGGTAAAGTGTTCTTTGAGCATCGGTCATTCGACCAGATTCTCTGTTGTGACGAATTCCAGGAGCTCCAGCAACAACGTTTATTTTAAAATGGTCAATAAAATTAGTTCGAGCAGGGTCAATGGGTGAGTGCGTAGAATAATCATCCCACAAGGTTGGTGGCTCGTAAAGGTTTTGTGCTTCAAGAGCATAAAAAGTGTTAGTGTCCGCCATTTGCTCGGGTGAGGGGGTCCACTGTTGATGGGTAGCTTTATGGTTTACCATAAGGAAAAAGGGCTTGTTGGGATCTCGATGCTCGAGCCAGTCTAGTGCATTAGAAGTGGTAAGCTCTGAAATAAATCCACCTTGAACAGCGGTGTGGTTTCCATCTTGGTCCCAAAAATCGGGGGAGTAATAATTGCCTTGTTCGTAATCACCACCCAAAACATTCCATTTTTCAAATCCTGCCGTTGTGGGGTTTGTGGGGCTTAGAAGAAGATGCCACTTTCCAATAAGACAAGTTTGATATCCAACAGTTTTAAGAAGTTTGGGAAGCGTTTGTTGATTTGGCAGTGCTTCTTGTAAGTTTTTTACTCCGTTTTTGCAGCTGTGTAAGCCCGTTAAAAAAGTAGCACGCGAAGGACTGCAAATGGAGTTCCCTACAAAACTTTTGGTAAAGAGTACGCCGTTTTTTGCAATTCGGTCAATGTTTGGAGTGGTTGTAATTTTTGAGCCGTAAGCACTAATGGCCGCCTGCGTGTGGTCGTCCGATAAAAAGACAAGAATATTGGGCTTGGATGGGCGCGCCGCTTGAGTTCCTTGTGATATAAATGTAGCTAGAAGAAAAATCCCCACCATTAGGAATTGTTTTTTAGATAAAATAAGTTGATTTAAGCGTATCATAGGATTTCCTTTTTCTTTAATCGATTAAAAAACGAAATGTACTTGGAAATCAGGGAATAATGCAAGAGCTTTAGATTAAAAAAGAAAATAAGAAGCATATTTTTTAATCTTGAAGAGTAGAGCAGTATCTTTATCTGCTGAGTTGATAGGTCGTCATTCATTTTTCTGATAACGATCAAGAAACAGATAAGATCGGTGGGGGCGTTTCCAGTAACGGAATGGGTCTGTGATGTTGACTGTTATGGTTTTAGTTTCTTGGGGCGTAAGCGGGAATTATTTTTCGATGGGGAAATTAACGGGGCCGTCGGTGTCGCCATATTGAGCACGTAATTCTTTGAGTCGTTTTTTGAGGGCAATGATAATCTTGTGGGTGTGGGGGTTGGTGTTAAATTCGCGATATCGATCGACGACTTCGGTAGGGTCGCTTTTTAGGTCGTACATTTCCCAAACGTTTTTGGTGTAAAAATACATCAGTTTGTATCGTCTTGTGCGGACACCAAAATGCGGAGGCATGGAGCCACCTAAGGAGTAATGGTAGTAGATGGCATTGCGCCACGGAATTTTTTTACCCTCCATAAGAGGTAAAAAACTAATGCCTTGCATCGGATGATCTTTTGGGGTTTTGATGCCGACGGCTTCAAGAAGAGTGGGGGCGTAGTCAATATTTTGAATCATATTGGTTACTTTTGATCCGGGAACAATATTTCTGTTTGCTTTCCACTGCATAATGAAAGGCGTTGAAAGAGGGGGTTCATTCATAAGCCGTTTTTCATAATAGCTGTGTTCGCCCAAAAAATAGCCTTGGTCTGAAGAGTAAATAATGATGGTGTTATTATCGAGTCCGTGGGTCTTAAGATAATCCAAAATCTGACCTATACTTTGATCAACAGTCTCTCCTGCGCGAATGTAATCTTTAATGAAACAGTTATATTTAAATCGATGTTTTTGCTTCCACGTCCAATGGTTTTTATTTTTATCCCATTTTGCCCAACGGGTTTTATAGGCTTTTCGATAGAGCGTTTTTTGCGCCTCCGTCATTCGGTTGTATTCTCTGTTGTGACGAATTCCATTGCCACCCTTGACCACGTTTATTTTAAAATGGTCAATAAAATTGGTTCGAGCCGGATTGATGGGAGTGTGTGTAGAAAAATCATCCCACAAGGCCGGTGGCTCATACAGTTTTTTTGATTCCAGAGCATAAAAGGTTTTGGTATCAGCCATTTGAGCGGGCGAGGGGGTCCACTGTTGGTGGGTTGCTTTATGGTTTACCATGAGGAAAAAAGGTTTCTTGGGGTCTCGATGTTCGAGCCAGTCTACTGCATTGGAGGTGATTAGTTCTGAAATGTATCCGCCTTTTATAGCGGTGTGGTTCCCATCTTGGTCGTGAAAATCGGGGGAATAATAATTGCCCTGTTCATACGCTCCAGCCAAAATATTCCATTTTTCAAATCCTGCTGTTGTAGGGTTGTGTGTTTGGGTACTATGAAGATGCCATTTTCCAATAATAGCGGTTTGGTATCCGGCTGCTTTAAGAAGTTTGGGAAGCGTTTGCTGAATTGGAAGTTGTTCTTGTAATCCTTTTACTCCATTTTTACAGCTGTGTAAGCCCGTTAAAAAAGTAGCCCGCGAAGGGCTACAAATGGAGTTTCCTACAAAACTTTTGGTAAAGAGCACACCGTTTTTTGCGATTCGGTCAATGTTGGGGGTCGTTGTGATTTTTGATCCGTAAGCACTGATGGCTGCTTGCGTGTGGTCATCTGACAAAAAGACAAGAATGTTGGGCGTGGGTGGGCGTGCTGCTTGAGTCCCTTGTGATATAAATGTAGCTAGAAGAAAAATCCCCACCATTAGGATTTGTTTTTTAGATAAAATAAGTTGGATTAAACGTATCATAAAATGTCTTTTTTCTTTAATCGGTTAAGGGGCGGAATGTAGTTAGGAATCATCAGATAATGCAAGCCCGTTTAATTATTTTTTTGCTTTACACTCTACCGGAGATTAAATTTAAAAGGAAGATTCGACAATTCTCTTTTTTTTGATAGGGTCGCTTTTAATGACTAAAAAAAACGGGAATGTTCTGCTCGGATATTGCGGTAATTTTGCTTTGAGCTTTTTACGGAGGACATTCTATATAAGAAAAGGAGAGCTACCGTGGAAGAGATGTTCGTTGGTGAAACAATACTTATAAATTTGGGATTTCTTGTTTTAGGATTTTTGTTTCATGCGTATTTGACCAAAACCAATGCGCTGGCAGCAAGTAAACAGGGAAAGGCCATTATTAAAAAGGCTAAGGATGAGGCCGAAATTATTCGACGCGAGGCAAAAGTTCAGTCGAAGGATGCCGTTTTGCGTGCACGTGAAAAGTCGGGGGAGGAGCTGATTGCCCAGCGTAAAGATATTCTCGATTTGGAAAAACGGGTGGTGCAACGTGAAAAAACGCTTTCAAGTAAGTTAGAAATGTTGAATCAAAAGGAGTTGACGCTTTCGGAGCGCCTTTCGGAACTTCAGCTTCAAAAGAATGAGTTGATGGCGGAGAAGGAACATCTGCAAGAGTTGATTCAACAGGAGCTTAATCAGATTGAAAAGGTGGCGCAGCTTTCGAAGGAGGAGGCGCAAACAAAAATTATGGCTCGAATGGAAAAAGAGTTGGAGGCCGAAAAGGCCGCTCTGTTGCGCCATTTGAAAAAAGAGGTGAAGCAAGAGAGCGAAAAAACAGCCCGGGAGTTGATTTCTATTGCAGTACAGCGCTATGCGGCAGAAACGGTTTCTTCGGTTTCAACCAGCACGGTTACTTTGATGAGTGATGATATTAAGGGGCGCATTATCGGAAAAGAGGGCCGAAATATTAAGTCGTTTGAGGCGGAAACAGGTGTGACGGTTTTGATTGATGAAACGCCAGAGATTGTGGTTCTTTCAAGCTTTGATCCCATCCGCCGTGAGGTGGCAAATATTGCCTTGCGGGAGTTGATTGAGGATGGCCGAATTCATCCGGTTCGTATTGAGGAGACGGTTGCTCGTGTTCGTAAGGAGATGGATCAAAATATTCGAAAGGCGGGCGAAACGGCTCTGTTTGATTTGGGCATTAGTGGCGTGGCTCCAGAGTTGATGCAGGTGCTTGGAAAGCTTAAGTTTAGAACCAGTTATAATCAAAATGTGTTGGAGCATTCGATTGAAGCGGCGCATCTGATGGCAATTATGGCGGGGGAGCTTGGCTTAGATGTGAAGTTGGCAAAACGGATTGGTCTTTTTCATGATATTGGTAAGGCGGTGGATCATGAGGTAGAGGGCGGTCATGCGGATATCGGTGCAAATTTACTGCGGAAGTATGGGGAAGATCCTATTGTCTATACGGCGGTGGGCGCTCAGCATGAAGATATGGATAAGAGTAATGTGTATGCCGTTCTTTGTGATGCCGCCGATGCCATGACGGCTGCGCGTCCAGGGGCACGAATGGAAACGACCGATATTTACATTCAGCGCTTGGCTAAAATTGAGGAGATTTGTAATAGCTATGCGGGGGTGAAAAGTAGTTATGCGGTCCAGGCTGGGCGTGAGGTTCGGGTGATGGTTGAGCCAGATAAATTTAATGATCATGGGCTTCAATTGCTTGCGCGGAATCTTGCGAAGCGGATTGGAAACGAGGCGCGGGTGCCTGGCGTGGTTCGTGTAACGGTTATTCGTGAAACCCGTTGTGTGGAATATGCAAAATAGTCTTCTTTCTATTTTTGCGAGTGTGCTTGACCTTGTGCGCCTTCGGACGTAATCTTCCCGACTTTTATTTGCAAAACGAAATCCCCGATCCAAATATATAGGAGTTAAAGAATTTATGAAAACGACGGTTAAAGAGAGTAAGGCGTGTCAAAAAATTATTCAAATCGAAGTTCCACCAGAAAGCGTGAGTGAAGAGTTCGATGCCATCGCAAAAATGTATGTTAAAAGCGCATCGATTCCCGGCTTCCGAAAAGGCCGCGCTCCAAAACATTTGGTGCTAAATCGATATAAGAAAGAGATCGATCAAGATCTGCTTGAACGCTTGCTTCCGCGTTTTTATCAAGAAGCTCTTGCTGAAGTCGATTTAAAGGTAGTCAACGTGGTTGATGTTACTGAAGCCGAAATTAAGATTGGCGAACCGCTCTGTTTTGATGTGACCGTGGATGTGGAGCCCGAATTTAAGCTTCCCAAATATACGGGCATTCCAATTAAAAACCAAAAGGAAGAGGTTAAGGACGAAGATGTCTTGGAGCAAATCGAGGCGCTCCGAGTTGAAAGAGCAACCTTTGACGATGTAGAAGGAAAACCTGTCGAAAAAGGCGGTATGGCCCAAATTACCTATACCGCAACGGTCGGCGAAAAGAATCTAGAAGAAGAAGTGCCTGTTGCAAAAGGGCTGGGTAAAGGTGACGGATATTGGGTTGTTGCTGATGAACATGCCTTTTTGCCAGGATTGGGTGAAGCCATTATCGGAATGAATGTGGGCGATAAAAAAGAGGTAAGCATTCTCTTTAAAGCCGATTTTATTATTCATGAATTGGCAGGCATTACCGCACTTTATGAGGTCGAAGTTACGGCAATTCGTGAACGAAAACTTCCTGAATTAAATGCCGCATTTTTTGAACAAGTGGGGGCTAAAGACGAAGAAGAGCTGAAAAAGTTGATTCGAGAATCCATGGAAATGCAGGAAGAACAGAGGAACTTAAGCAATAAGCAGTCGCAACTGTTTGAATACCTCTTGAAAAAAACAACGCTGGATCTCCCCGAAAGCCTCGTAGAACAACATATGCACGGAACCGTTCAAGATATTGCCCGAAAACGAATGATGATGGGAATGACTAAAGATGAAATTTCCAACAAGAAAGATGAACTACTCGCAGAGGCAAAAACTCAAAGTGAAGAGAGTTTACGCTTGCGATACATCTGTTTGAAAATTGCGGAAAATGAAAACTTAACGGTCGATGAAAAAGAGATCAATGAAGAGATTGCTTCGATGGCTATCCGCCAACAAAAAGATGCTCGTGCATTACGTGAAGAGCTTGTTAAAGAAAATCGATTAGATTCGGTGAGTGAACAACTCCGCTTCGAAAAAGCCGTTAACTTCATGCTCGAAAATGCAAAAATAAAGTAACAAATGAACGAGGTAAAATTAATGACGCCAAAAGCAAATATGTTAATACCAATGGTAGTGGAGCAAACGGGTCGGGGCGAACGCTCGTACGACATCTATTCTCGACTCCTTAAAGAACGAATCATCTTCTTGGGTACTGCGATTGACGATAACGTCGCTAACTTAATGATCGCTCAATTGCTTTTCTTGCAGAGCGAAGATCCAGAAAAAGATATTAGCATTTACATCAATTCCCCCGGCGGAGTTGTAACCGCTGGATTAGCCATTTACGACACCATGCAATTTTTAAAATGCGACATCACCACCTACTGTGTGGGTCAAGCCGCCAGCATGGGCGCTGTTTTGCTTGCTGCAGGAACGAAGGGAAAGCGTTTCGCCCTCCCGAATGCTCGAATTATGATTCATCAACCCTTGGGCGGTGCTCAAGGTCAGGCAACCGATATTAATATTCAGGCGCAGGAAATTATGCGAATCAAACAGATTCTTAACTCTATTTTAGCGAAGCACTCAGGACAAACCATAAAAAATCTTGAACGCGATACCGATCGAGACAACTTTATGTCAGCCGCCGAAGCAGTTAAATATGGTCTCGTCGACCAAGTTGTTGAACACGCTCAATAAATATTTTAGGAAAACGTTATGGCAAGAAAACCACCCCCCGTCACACCACCTTGTTCTTTTTGTGGCCGTTCCGAAAAAGAGGCCGGCCCCTTTATTATGGGTATCGATGCCTTCATTTGTGAAGACTGTGTTGCCCTCTGTACCGATTTGATCCGATCCGAATTTAAAACCAAAAAATCGGGTTCGTCAAAAAAACCAAAATTAAGTGCACCACACAAAATTAAAGAGAGACTCGATGAATATGTAATTGGTCAAGAGAGTGCCAAAAAAGTGCTTTCCGTGGCGGTTTACAACCACTACAAACGAATGCTCGCTCCAACAGATGACGACGGTGTAGAACTTGAAAAAAGTAACGTGCTCTTGATCGGCCCAACCGGAAGCGGGAAAACTCTCCTCGCCAAAACATTGGCTCGTGCTTTAGATGTGCCATATGCCATCACCGACGCAACCACCGTAACCGAAGCCGGATACGTGGGTGAAGATGTCGAAAATATACTGCTCCAACTCTTGCAAGCCGCTGACTTTGACATTGAACGTGCTCAACGCGGGATCATTTATATCGACGAAATCGATAAAATTGGACGTCGTACCGACAACACCTCTCTCACACGCGATGTTTCCGGCGAAGGCGTTCAACAAGCCCTTCTTAAAATAATTGAAGGAACCACCGCACGTGTTCCTCCAAAAGGAGGACGAAAGCACCCACAACAAGAATATATTGAAATCGACACCTCTAACATCTTGTTCATTTGTGGTGGTGCCTTCGTTGGAATCGACGAAATTATTAAGCAACGAGTAAACAAAAAAACCATCGGCTTCCTTTCTACCGTTGCCCCAAAAGAAGAAACCTCTCCAAATTTTGTAACCATGAATGTGGAATCTGAAGATCTTCTGCGCTTTGGTCTTATTCCCGAATTTATCGGCCGCTTACCCGTTGTGACCATGCTTCAAGAACTGACCGAAGAGCAAATGGTTCGTATTTTAACCGAACCTAAAAATGCCATGGTTAAGCAGTACAAAAAACTACTCTCGATGGATGGCGTAGAGCTTGAGTTTAAAAAAGATGCGCTAAAAGCACTTGCAAGCATGGCAATTAAACGAAAAACAGGTGCACGTGGTCTTCGTGCGATCATCGAACACCTCATGCTCGATGTCATGTACGAAGTTCCAATGCGAAAAGAGACCACACACTGCACCATTACACGCGATATGGTTGAGCAAGGACTGCATCCGCTTGAAGGCCTAAAATCAAAACCAGCCAAAACAAAGAAAAGAAAAAAACCAGCGTAAATCCCGCCGAATTTCGAAGGATGAAAAAAAAAGAAGTAAGAGCCTTGACGCAGGGCAAATGGATCGCTACTTTATGCGCTCTTATCTACCAAATAGCGGGCGTAGTTCAATGGTAGAACCCCAGCCTTCCAAGCTGGTTACGACAGTTCGAATCTGTTCGCCCGCTCCACTTTACAAAGGTTTCTCTTCTTCGAGAAACCTTTTTTTTGTACGCTAAAAATACAGAAACTCAAACTTAAGATGCCGTATTAAAAGGGACTTCTTTTAGTTCACCATCTTTTTTGACGAGCTTTTCAATTTTTAACTCTACTTCATTTAATTTTTTAGAACAGAGATCAACGAGCTTGGTCCCCTCTTCAAAATGCTCAATCATTTTTTCCAAATTTAACGAACCTTCTTCCATCTCGGCAACCAATTTTTCGAGGCGTTCTAAGGACTCTTCAAATCCCATCTCTTTTTTCTTTTCCATGATTTTTCCTCTAATAAATTGCTACCGTTAAGAGCTTACCTTCTCTTTTTCTTTCTCTTTCGTGCGTTTGGATTGGTGCGTGTTTTTCTCCACGCTTTTTCTAATTCCTGAACAATTTCGGGATGCTGGGCTGCAACATTGTGTTTTTCAAATCGATCAGTTTCGATGTTGTAAAGTTCCCATTTTTTGTTGCTATTGATTGACCCATGCTTAAGCGCTTTCCATTTTCCTTTTCGAATGGCGGTCACGCCTCCGTGGCCATAGAATTCCCAAATCATTAACTCTTTTCGCTTTGGAAGTGGTCCCGTTCCCGTGAGTAGCGGAAGCAAGTTTACACCGTCGTTTAACCCTTCGGGAACCTTTGCTCCCGCAATACTACACAGCGTGGGAAACCAATCGGGAAAATAGGTTGCAACATTCGACACCGAACCCGGCTTTATTTTCCCGGGCCAGTAAACCACACACGGAACACGAATTCCGCCTTCATACGCCGTCCCTTTTAATCCTCGAAGTCCTTGAACCGAATTAAAAAACTTGGCGTCAACCCCACCAATTCCACCAAATGTTGTCCCATTATCTGAGGTAAAAATAACAATCGTGTTTTTGTCAATTCCATCTTTTTTTAGACGTTCCAAAATAACACGCACGTGATCATCTAAATGGGAAATCAAACCTGCGTATGCAGCATTCGGTCGTGGATGAGGCGTGTATCCGTACCCTTTTGCATTTCGATACGGTTTAGGATCCCACTCCTTCGGGTACATATCAATCCACTTTTGTGGTGTTTGCAAAGCCACATGAGGTTCTATAAACGGAACATACAAAAAGAAGGGCTTATCCTTGTTTTTATCAATAAACTTTAGCGCTTCTGCCAAAATAAGATCAGACGAATAATTTTGTGCACGATAATCCTCCGCACGAACCTCGCCCTTTGGCTTGCGCTGATGTCCAAAAACCCAAGGATCATTAATTTTTACCTTCTTATCATCACTCTCTAAATAAGGGGGATAGTAACTGTGTGCATTTTCTTGGCAAATATAGCCATAAAAGCGATCAAACCCTTGTTTATTCGGGGCACCTGTTGAATCGTTTCGACCAAGTCCCCACTTTCCAAAAGCACCTGTTGCATATCCCGCCTTTTTTAGTACCTCGGCAATGGTAATGGCCTCTGCAGAAATCGGCCACTGACCAGGAAAAATGCCTTTTGAAGGATTTCTCTTTGCACGTGCACCTCGGTTGTTACGAATCTCGGCATGAGCCAAATTTTTCCCTGTAAGCAAAACGCAACGCGACGGAGCACAAACAGGAGCCCCACAATAATGTTGCGTAAGTTTCATCCCATGAGCAGCAAGCCGATCAATGGTCGGGGTTTTAATTTTTTTTTGTCCAAAACAGCCTACCTCGCCATATCCAAGATCATCAGCAAGAATAAAAACAATATTTGGTTTTTGAGCAGCGTAGAGGTTCGACAAAAAACCTCCACCCAACAAAAGTAAAAAGATATAAATTTTCATAATGCGCAGTATATATCAAATTAAATAAACGGGTTCAATATTCCTTTACACAAAACCCTACTACTCTCCTGAAAATTTATACCCAAGCCTTTCCCAACGGGTAAGAATCTCTTCCGAAGACAACGCCCCCGAATGACGAAACAAAACCGTTCCTTTCGCATCCAAAAAAATCTGAGTGGGCACC
>Ga0256845_1003595_pt1 | contig 10423 bp, 8 predicted proteins | sample RiftiametaG_FD_189101 | JGI IMG/M metagenome (GOLD analysis project Ga0256845, IMG submission 189101) | Tube worm associated microbial communities from hydrothermal vent at the East Pacific Rise, Pacific Ocean - Riftia | ecosystem: Host-associated > Annelida > Integument > Unclassified ... | reverse complement strand
ACGCCGAAGCCCTGCCCCACCTTCTCACGGCGTTCAAAACAAGACCATCCCCCACAATCGCCGCAATGATACGCCATTGCGAACGCGTTGTGAACGCCCAGCCCTCCCGCGACCACCTGCTTGCCAAATACGCAGACACTTTCTTCAATACGGAATGGACCGCCGCCAGCATGCTCGAAGCATACGGCGTTTCACCAGATTATCTAAACGCCCTTCCATATATAAAGCTCAATAAGGACGATTTTCATCCAAGCCCCGGAATACCCGGCACATTTGCGACAAAAGTTATATTCATCACCCCCGGCGCGTACAGGCTAACCGCGTCCGCCACCGCAAACATCAACGTGCTGGATGCCCACACCGGCAGGATACTGCCGTTAGACGCAGATTCTATTTTCCGTGCAACCACCGCCACACCCTGCGTTCGCGTGAGTGCTACCGCCCTTGGTCGGGCGCAAATACAGCCTGCACCAATTGAGTCACTGAAGATGTTGCAGTCTCTCAACGCACAGCGACAACCGGGAAAACCCGCAAATGCAAACGAATGCTCAGTACGCTTCAGTGGCGGCATTGAAATGACCGGATACCGCCTTCGTTCGCCCTCAAAACCAAACTCCGAATGCGTATTAAACACCTACTGGCGATCACCGCCATCCTCGCGGCTGAGCGGCTTCTCCGTCTGGGTCCACTTCGTAAATGCCAGAGGTGAAACCATGTTCCAGGGCGACCGACCGCTCTTAAACGAAATGACGTTACGGTGCGCTGACGGACTCGTAACCACCCCGCCCCACTCCATCCGCGTTCCGCCCGAAACTCCACCCGGCACATACAGCGTTAAGATTGGACTCTATATTCCTCTTCGCAAAACACGCGTAAACATTCGTAAATCCTCGCTCCCAACCGAAAAAGACGGGGCCATCCTCGGAACGGTCAAAATTGAACGTTCTGAAAATTGATTGAAACATAACCCCATGTTTCACCCCTCATCAATAACCCCAAAGGGTATGTCTTCGCAAATTCTCTAATATTTGCTCATATTAAATTTCTTGAATTTCTTCATCAGTAATGATAGGCATAGACTCATGATAACATCAAAAGACATGTCAAACATCTATTTCTGGTTCGACACCGAGTTCACAAGTCTCGACCTGAACACCGCCCGACTTCTACAGGTGGCAATCATTCCCACCAATGCGAAGCTGGAACGTGTGCTCCCGCCGGAGGAGGATCTAAATCTTTTCGTCCATATCGGAAGCGGACAGAATATCTCACCGTGGGTGCGTGAAAACCTCCCCGACCTGATTAAGCACTGCCGTTCCGAAACATTGACCTCTGCCGCAACCGTCAACCGCACGATTGGAATCTGGCTGGAGAAAAACTTCGGACTGAAACGCGACGACATATCTAAACGCCCACTTCTCGCCGGCAACAGCCTGCAATGTGATTGGTATATGGCTCGCAAATTCCTGCCAACTCTGATCGAATACACCCACTACCGCATGCTTGATGTGAGTAGCTGTAAAGTACACTGGCTGAATTCCGGACGGGGCGACCCTTTCGATAAAGCAACACCCGAACTTACGGACAAACATCTTCCTTTCGCACGGAGGGGCGAAGGAGCAAGCCATGATGCCTATTTTGATGTTCAAGCATCTATCGCGGAATTTAATTACTACATCGAAAAGATGGGGTGAGTGAGGGGACTTGAACCCCCGGCCTTCTGGGCCACAACCAGACGCTCTAACCACCTGAGCTACACCCACCAACTTAATATCTCTTCCGATACGTTTGTAAGGAGCGCGAAAGATAAACGCTTTTCAACAAACTTTCAAGCAAAGAATCATCTTTTCGTTCGTCCATTGTTCATACGGGCAAGTTCCACACGCTTCTCAACCACGCCAGCTTTCCTGTAAATCATGCGGAGCGTCATCTTTTCCCCTGGATTCTTCGTGCGCACATATTTCAATAAATCATGGCGATATGAAACCGGATGCCCGTCAATATGCGTGATCACCCCATCCTTTCTCCCTCCCGCAACGTCAAACGGTCCGCCTTTTTCAATCTTGGAGACTATCAACCCATAAGTTTCCGGCGGAAACTCTGAAATAAGCTCCGAAGACTGCGTCCATAACTCCTCCACCAGCACTCCAAGCCACGGAATCTCCGGCGGAAACGGCCTCTTAATAAAGTCGGCAATAGCCGATGCCGGACCAATAAAGTTTATGCCGGAACTGTCGTTGTCACGCCCCAGGCTGTTCACCCAGCCAGACTGAACCCCCACAATCTCGGCATGAGCGTTAACCCACACTCCGCCCGAACTACCACGCGGAGACTGCGTTATGATGTAGAGCACCTCGGCGTAGCCGTCACAATAAGTGGTATGCTGATAATCCACGCGATCCGAAGCCACAACAGCCTTATTGAATATGTTGTGAATGTATATCGGTGTGGACACCGAATATATTTCGGTGCCGACGGACGGATTTCGCTTAGCTATCTTCAAGAACGGATAACCGCCTTTCTCCCGCTTCTTCACCTTCAACAGGGCGAGATCGTGACCTCTATCCATCTCAATCAGTTCAGCATCCAACCGCCCGAACTTACGGGAGAGCACCTCTATAACGCAGTCCTCTCCATTTGCAACAAAGATATGCGACGCTGTCAACACCAACCCATCAGCAGAGACAAAACTCCCGGAACCTGCGTTCCTCCCCTTTGCCAATATCTCCACAGACGCGGGCAACAACTTGTCATACAGTTTCTTGAATCCGGAATCCGCGAACACCGCAGAAACGCAAATCATGGTGGTGACACATAACACAATAACTGATCTAATCTTCATATATCACTCCTTCTGTTTCTGGATACTCTCACGTTTTATCAAATGGATCTCTGTCCGTTTTGGCTGTGACAATCTGAACATCACCCCGTATTATCTCCGTAATCCGTTTCGCCAAAATTGGCAGATAGCCGCGCTCGCTGTTGGTATGCTCACAGAGTATGACATGAACACCGTTCTGAGTAGCCGCCAACACATCGTGATGCCGCATCTCGCCCGTGAGATACAGGTCGGCATGAACAGCACGCAACACATCTCCTCCCGCTCCGGCGCACAGCGCAATTCGTTCAATACGCTTAACGCCGTGCGAAGCAGATGCTGTCCGCAAAGATGAAAGCCCCAGAAACTCCTTTATCCGCCCCTCCAGCACCTTCAGCCCGACAGGCTCTTCCAATCCGACAAGTCGCCCCGGCCCCACATCCCCGGTCAACTGCAAAATCTCAATTCTCCCAATACCCACCGCAGTTGCGAGCCAGTCGTTGACTCCACCGGGAACAGCATCCAGCGCCGTATGCGGCGAGTAAACCGCAATGTCATTCTTCACCAGCTCCATGACCGTCCTGTCCAAATGGGAGGACCTCGAAAGCGATTGAATCGGCGAGAACATAATCGGATGATAGGACACAATCGCCTGCGCACCCATCTTTACAGCCTCGCTCACAACATCTTCGGTCAAATCTATTGTCAGAAGCACCCGCTCTATTGCGTGCGTCCCTAGCGGTTCAATGAGCAAGCCGACGTTGTCCCACTCCCCCGCGTATCGCAAAGGCGCGATTGTCTGCATACACTCCGTAAATTCCCCCAACGTCATCTTATTATTCTTCATTTCAACATCTCTCTTTTCACTCAATTCTGACAGACCGGACAGAAATGGCTGCTCCGTTGTCCGACTACAATCCTTTTAATCGGGGTTCCGCATCTTTTACACGGCAATTCCGTACGTCCATAAACCTTCAACGCCACCATGTTCTCCCCCCTGCGCCCTGCGATAGACGAGTAGTTGCCTATCCCTTCTCCAAGACTGGTACCCCCATTCTTGAGACCGCGTTTCAACACCCTGGGAATGGCACTCCACAACGCCCGCATATCTGCGTCCGAAAGAGAGTGTGCCTGACACTGCGGATGTATCCGCGCCTCCCACAAAGACTCGTCTGCATATATATTTCCCAGTCCCGCAATAAACTTCTGATCCATAATAAGCGGCTTAATCATGCGTTTGCGCCTCTTTAACTCCGTTGCAAACGCAACGTATTTAAAATCAACACCGAGCGGCTCCATTCCCAGTGTTCCCAAAACATCATCTTCGTTCTCCACCAGATACACACGCCCGAATTTACGAGTATCGTGTAGTCGCAACTCGCACCCGTCATCCAAAAACAGAATAAGATGCTCATGCTTCGATCGGGGCGCATCGGCAGCGACCAGATTTATCCTTCCCGACATCCTCAAATGTATCAAAAGCACCCTGCCAGGCAGATCGAAAACCAGAAATTTACCGCGCCGCCAGACCTCATTGATGCGCACATCGCTCATCTGTCGGCAAAAGGCAGACCGCGAACAAGAAGTTATCATCCCCGGCCAATCGGTTTCAGCTCGCAAAATACGCTTGCCAGTAATTCCTGAATCATTGAGATCGTTAATTATCGTCTGTACTTCCGGCAATTCCGGCATTACAATCCTTTCCCTGTAAATGTTTGAAAGATAGCTTCGCCAACGGGATTTATCAAGTTTTTATGAATTCATTCAGTGAATACACCAACTGCCGCCTCTGCCCGCGAAACTGCGGAGTCAACCGCATGTCAGGAGAGACCGGATACTGTGGAGAGACCGCCGTGCTGAGAACAGCATTGATCGATCCACACTTTGGCGAAGAGCCATCGTTCGCCGGTACGCACGGTTCCGGCACAATCTTTTTAACCGGTTGCTCCTGTCTATGCATCTTCTGTCAAAACTATCAGATTTCCCGACAGCACATGGGTGCACCCCACTCCCTCGACACACTCTTCAAAAAGATTCAAGACCTGATCGCGAAAGGTGTGCACAACCTCAACTTTGTAACCCCCGATCATTTCTGGCCGCACCTGCGGAAACTCTGCCACCGCCTGAAAGAGTGTGGCGAATCTCTTCCCATAATCTTCAACACCTCTGGATACCAGAGCGCGAAGATGATTACCGCCCACTCGCAATGCGCCGACATCTTCCTCTCAGACTTCAAATTTGCACACCCTGAACTGGCTGAAATGTGCATGGGCGACAGACGCTATCCAGAGATTGCGATTGCTGGTTTAACGCAAATGGTGGCCGAAAAGGGATTCCTGCAACCATGGGATCCCAGCGGGCAAACCACCGCCCGAGAAGGAGTACTCGTGCGTCATCTCGTTATGCCCGGACACATCGAAAACAGTCTGGACACGCTACGCATTCTGAGACGCGAATTCGGGCGATTGCTACCGCTCTCCGTTATGAGCCAATATCAGCCCATGCCGGCAACCCGAGGGATTGACGGATTTAATCGCAGTCTCACCCCGTCCGAATATAACCATGTACGCAAGCTGGTGACCGAGTTAGAATTTGAACACGTCTATATCCAGGAACTGAACGACAACACCTGCTTTCTTCCCGATTTCACACAAGAAAAACCGTTCAACGGAAACAGCTAAAAGATGAGGGCTGATTAATTCGTCAACTTCATCGTGCGTATTTTTTGCCGTTCACGTCAAAGCAACTGTGAAGTCCGGCTTCCCAACAGTTATTTGCGACATGGTTTCATCATTTTGAATTATCTTTATCGTTAATTTTTGGTGAGGGATACGGCATATCCTTAATAGTGACAGCAGATGCATCCCAGTAGCCGGCCCAACGTTCTTCAAAATTTTTCAGCCACTCATCTTCGCGTTTGCTGCCGTGAGCGGCACTGTTCGCATTCTTCAGCCCACCTGTCAACTCAGAACCGGCACCTGTCACGGTCTTCCCCGCCTCTGAAACGGAACCAATTGTTGTCTGCTTGAGACCCTCTGCGGTCTTATCTATATTCAGCGTCGCCACACCTTTGAGTGTTTTAAAAAGCCCCTTGCCGATTGAGCCGACCGTATTTGCCGCTCCCTTAACTACGGCCGCTCCTGTTTTCCCCGCCGTAGCGACAACCTCCCCACTGGATGCGACCATATTGCCGGCGACATTACCGATTCCGCCAAAGCCCCGAGCCATAACATTAAAGAGTAAACCCGTTTTCTGAACCTCCGGTTTTTTCGGTGTGCCGGTTATCAATGCATCAAATGAACTCCCCTCCGTCTTAGTCTCGCCAACCGCCCTCAAGACATTGGTCGCCATTGAGAGAGTCATAATGCTGTGAAGGTTGTCACCGCCCAGCGCGGTTTCCACGCCTGCGGGAATAAGCGGACCAAGCGTCTCCAAGCTTAAATTACCCAGTAGCAGAACAGCATTCAATGCCGGTATATCCTCACCTATCACACCGATGGCGGCACGCAGTCCAATACGAGCCGCAGGCATCCCTTTCTGGGCGATATCGATACGTAACACAGCCTGCCCCGGCAGATCTTCTCCACTGTCCTCTCCAAACACGACCAGATTCGTGACATCTAACGTGATATTGGTGAAAGTGACATCCAGATTCATTTTTTCATCAAACGTCGCATCCACATAATGCAGATTTATATTCTTAAGGGTAACCTTCCGTATCCTCACCGAAAACGGAATAGCTGGCTTATTCTCCACAATCTCATCCGATGCCGCAAGCTTCACTTCTTTCCCGTCATCCGTCGCATGGGCATCGCTCGCCGGCACAAGTTTTGTGGCGTTAAGAACACCCTCACGGGTCTTGACAAGATTAATGTCCCCACCATTCCACAGTATCTCATTAACAACAATCTCGTCGCCCATAAGCGATCTCAAATCGACAGATACGGAAAAGTGATCGACCGTTATCAGCGGGGGGGCATTGAACCCTTCGGGCTGTTCGACTGAGAAGTCGTCGATCGCCACACTTCCCGTGATCAGTGCGAAATCAATATTTCCGAGCGCGACATCAACGCCCAGTGTTTCCGCCAGAATCTTCGGCACTTTGGACTCTACCAGCCCCGGCGCAGCCAACCGCGCCGCAACAAGTGCGACCACAACAAGAACCAGCAAACCCAACAATATTCTACCAACAATCCGCAACACCTTTTTCACGTTTACTCATCTCCATACTGTAAAATCCTTCTAGTTTCAGAACAGTCAGTATCCTCAATTCGACATATTTATCAAATAAAAAACTTTTGTTCTTTGCTGGTCAAAATATTCAATCTTAAGTTGCTCACAAAAAAGCGGACACGAAATTTATAATATTGATAAACATATTCAGTTAAAATAAATCGTTGATTATTCCAAAAATATATGATTAAACTTATACTATTAGTGGATTACCGATTTGTGAGGTGCGATACTGACTTCACTGTAGAAAGAATCATAAAAACGGGGATTGAGATGAAAAGAAACGGAACAATATTACTTGTCGCAGTGTTACTGGCATTAACCGCAACCACCACGCTGGCATGGCTTCCTGATACCTGGGTGTATCATACGGGTGCGTATGCATATTCCGCCAGCGAGAAAGAATGGTACTGGTTTAATTCGGCTGACACGCAGTGGGAGGTCAGGCTCAGCAACGGAGTGTGGGGTAAACTAACCAATGTCACTGGCTGGAATTATCACACATGGCCCTACATGTACGCAAACAACACAAGTAGCTGGCACTGGTTCAACACAAGCGACAAACAGCGATGCGTGAAATTAAGCAACGGTCAGTGGTCACTTTTCGGTATGCTTACACCCATGGTCTCCGTTTCCGGTGGCACGTTCACAATGGGCGACACATGGAAGATCGGAGATGCCGACGAACTACCAACGCATCAAGTTACTGTGAGTTCTTTTTTAATAGACAAATACGAGGTCACAAACGAAGATATGCGAAAAGTGATGCAGTGGGCGGAAGACAATCTGAAAGTTTACACAAGCACAAATACCGTCTTCAATAGCGTCGGAGTTTATCAGGAACTGCTGGATTTAGATGATGAAGACTCTGAAATAAGCTGGAATGGACACTTTGAAGTAGATAAAGGTCAAGAAAATTGTCCCTGCTCCGAAGTGTCGTGGTACGGCGCTGCCGCCTACTGCAATTTTAGAAGCGAAATGGAAGGCTTAACGCCATGCTACAACCAGACAACATGGGCCTGCAACTGGAGCGCAAACGGATACCGCCTGCCAACAGAGGCGGAATGGGAATATGCCGCTAAGGGAGGAGCAAACGCCAGCTACACAAAATACAGCGGAAGCGACAATGTGAACACGGTCGCATGGTACAACATTAACAGCGGATCTAACTCCCATGTAGTGGGGACAAAAACCCCCAACGAGATTTACATCTACGACATGAGTGGCAATTTACGGGAATGGTGCGCTGACATCTATGGTGGCTACAGCGCCTTTCCATCCACCAATCCCCACGGTCCTGCCACTGGTTCATCACGAGTTCTGCGCGGAGGATGCTGGCCATACGCCGCGAAATACTGCCGCGTTGCCAACCGAGGTGGAAGCAATCCCGACAACTCCAGCGAGTTTGTCGGCTTCCGCTGTGTCCGCTAATAGTAGCCTATTACGTTATTTCACAAATACTGTATTATGTACCTATTCTTCGTCCCCGCTCCGCGGTCGATCAGAGTCGGTCTTGCAATCCATCGGACGCTTGAGTTTTGCCAAACCTCCAAGTGCACTGCGCGAACCGCATCGACCTGCTTGGCGGGAAGAGTCAGCGACTAACGGGACTCAGGCAATGTTTATTTGAATGCGAAAGAGATGAAACTTTAAACTGCATCAGGCGATTGATGTGCATGTATATGTGCTATGTTTTCGTTTGCAACGGGTTGCGCATGAGCGAAGACGCACCCGTTAGTGCATAGAGTCCCATGTACAAACCGTTACGGACAAAATAATTGTGCATATGCGTTGCATCCAAATACCGAATCTAGGTCTAATCACATAATTTCTAAATTCGCAGGGAAATAGTTGCGCCACCATTATTTAATGCCACCATCCACTGTGCGTCTCTTGACTTTGAATTCAATATGCTGTAAGGTAAACGGGTTTTTATGAATATTAATTATTGGATTTTTTGAGATCAATAATGATGTTGCTGATGACTATATCTTCTCGAATCGGGATCCTGTGCTTTTTATGGATTTTCATGTCTATAAGCGGCGTACACGCCTCCCTCCCCTCACGCACGGAGATAGTTAATCCACGCAGAAATGAGACCTTCGACAAAAACGGGCGTGCCCGCAAGCGCAAACAGGGCGGGAATCCGAGGATTATTGCGAAATGCCTTGCTTTTAGCGGATCAATGGACGGGAATCGCCAGGTTGACCCGCAAATTGCCGTTGGGGGCGGCTATGTTCTGCATGCAACGAATAACGGTCTGATCATTTATGACAAAAAGGGGAACTATGTTAACGGCATCCGGCAGTCCTGCTTCAACGGTGGCATTGATCCCAAACTGTTCTTTTGCGTCAACAACAAGGTTTTCGGGTTTGACTTCTGGGATCCCTGGGACAACGCGAAAAATAAACCTGTCAACATCTCCGTCTCTGAGACCAGCGACCCGAACGGCGCATGGAACACCTATCCTGTATCAATACCGAACGGACGGGACGGAGGAGGGATAGGGCACAGCACCAAATGGATCGGCTACTCGTTTCCCGGCGGTCCAGAACAGACGTTTGTACTAAAAATGTCTGAAGCAAAAGCAGGACTTCCCGTCACGATTTATCATTTTAAAGACAATCTTGGACAACCTGCGTTCAACCAGGATGACAACGAGATTCTCTATTTTTTAAAAATCACCTCAAAGAATTTTATTCTGTCGCTCGTCAAAGACAGCGGTGACGGCACACCGGTTACTGAACAGATCATCAAACCCCACAATCTGACCTATATCAGGTTTCCTCCGAACTCTCCGCAAAAAGGAACAAGCATCAAAACCGCCTCAGGTGACCGTAACCCGAAAAATCTTGTGCTACAGGGCGGTTTTCTATGGTTCTCGCATACTGTCAACCACAAGGGTCGATCCGCCGTGCAATGGCATCAGCTTCGACTGGACGGCTCTATCGTGCAGTCGGGACTCATCGCAAACCCGCACTCAAATTACATCCAAACCACGCTGGCCGTAAACAAAAGGAATGATCTGCTGATTGGGTTTCAGGAAACCAACAAAAACATGTTCATCAGCCCCCGCATGACATTGCGTCTTGCCAATGATCCGCCAGGAATGACGCGCAAGATTATCAGCCTCGGCGAAGGACAGGGTGCTACGTCCGGCACCGCCTGGGGTGACTACAGCGGTAGCGTGATTGACGGCGACAACTTGCTCGACCTCTGGACAATTCAGAGCATCACCGATAAGCGGGGAAAGGGAGACACTATCATTGTCAAAGTGCCGTATCGACGAAAAAATCGCCAACAATCGGCATCCAGGCAAAAAAATCTTCACTTGAAACCACCTGAAAATAGAGATTGAGCAATATGCTGAGA
>Ga0256845_1003594_pt1 | contig 10424 bp, 10 predicted proteins | sample RiftiametaG_FD_189101 | JGI IMG/M metagenome (GOLD analysis project Ga0256845, IMG submission 189101) | Tube worm associated microbial communities from hydrothermal vent at the East Pacific Rise, Pacific Ocean - Riftia | ecosystem: Host-associated > Annelida > Integument > Unclassified ... | reverse complement strand
CCTCGGCCTCGAGTCGACGGCCCACGGCGACCTCGATCTGCGCCTCGATCTGCGCGCCGATCATCGACTCCAGACGCGCCTCGACCCGGGCCTCGATCAGCGACTCGATCTCGAGACGCAACGCCGGCTCGAGCCCCGAGAGCCCCCTGCCCCGCCTCTGCTCGCGATCCGCCATCGGCTGCTCACTTGCTCTTGGTGACCACAGCCTGCTGGAGACGACGTCCGGTCGACTCAAACGACGTGATCGTATGGCCAAAGCGACGGACCCAAGCTTCGAGATCCGCACGAAATGCCGGATCATCGGCGAAGATCGTGATCGACTCGCCCGCCGCCAATTTTCGCATCGCCTGGCTCAAGCGAACGATTGGCATCGGACAATTGAGGCCCTTGCAGTCGAGTTCGTGCACAGCCTTTTCACCTAACGCCACCACGGTAGCACAGCCCTCGACACCACCTCGGGAGGAGCACGTTCAGGTGCACGTTCAGGCCCGCGCACAGGCCCGCGCGATCGCAGAGACGCACCGCATCGCCGAGTTTCAACGGCACGGAAAAATGCCCCCCCACGCCGACCTTGATAATCCTCGATTCAGGCTCACAGGCTGGCCTAATGCCCCATTTGAGCATCTTCGCCCGTGACTCTCGCCTTTTTCTTCGCTGCTGGTGACACTTGCCGCGCGCTCCGGTGTTTCATCGGACAAAGCCAGGGCACTTTCGTGGCCATCGACGTCGAAGAAACCTACCGGCGCTACGGACCCATGGTCCTCCGTCGCTGTCGCCACATCCTCGGCGAGGAGGCACTCGCGGTCGATACGATGCACGACGTCTTCGTAAAATTATTGATCCACCACCAACGCCTTGAAGACCGCGGGCTCTCTAGCCTGCTCTACAGGATCGCCACCAACCTCTCCCTCAATCAGCTCCGCAGCCGCAGCCGCCGTCCTGAGGACTCCAACACCGAAATTCTGATGAAAATCGCCGATGCCACCCGAACTGAGGAAAGAGCCCACGCCCGCTCGCTCCTCGATCGCGCCCTCCGCAGGGAGCCGGTCTCGACTGCGACGATCGCGGTGCTGCACCTGCACGACGGCCTGACCCTGCAGGAGGTCGCGGACACCGTCGGTCTCTCGGTCTCGGGCGTGCGCAAGCGTCTGCGAAAACTCAAGTCTTTGCTCCTCGAGATCGAGGCGGCAGAGCGCACGACCCCCAGCGGAGAGGCCGCGTGATGGCGATCGATGAACTGCAAATTGAAAGGCTCGCGCTCGGCGAGTTGAGCCCGAGCGAAGAAGCCGCGCTCCGTGCCCGTATGCAAACCCGTATGCAAGCTGCAGGAGGACGCTCCTTAGAGCAGCGCCTCGCCGAGATCGCCAGCTCCGACGCGGCGATTCTCGGGGCTCATCCGCCGGCTCGCGCGGCTGCGGTGATCGGGCGCAGACTCGCCGACGCCAAGACCAAGCGCTCCTCCTGGTGGATGGTAGGACCGGCGATCGCAGCGACCGCGGTCGTACTGCTGATCATCCGCAGCCAAGAGCCTCTCGCCGCCCCCGGATCGCTCCCCCCGACAATCGACGAACATCGCGTAAATGGCCACTCTACGGCCAATGCAAGCGAGATCCGGCTCAAGGGATCCGGCCCTCGCCTAGTGCTCTACCGCCAGGCCACCGACCAGCAAGAGGGCGCCGAACGACTGCGCGAAGGTCAAGAGGTCAGCTCTGGAGATGTCCTTCAGGTCAGTTACATCGCTGCCGGCGCAACCGCAGGCGTGATCCTCTCGATCGACGGCCGCGGCATCACCACCCTCCACTATCCCGCGGCCGAAAGTCCCCCGCCTTACCCGCTCGAGCAGGGCGCCGCGGTCCCCCTCGACAGCGCCTACGAACTCGACGATGCACCCACCTTCGAACGCTTCTTTTTCGTGACCTCCCAGGGCCCGCCGCTGTCCGCCGATGTCGTCACCCGGGCCGCCGAATCACTTGCCGCAGAGCCGACGCAGGCCCGCAACGCACCGCTGCCGCTGCCCCCAGAGTTCGAACAGCACTCCTTCCTGCTCCGTAAATCTGAGCAACCGGGGGCCGCAGGAGCCTCCCCATGATCGCGCCAATGCGATCCTCTGCACAGCGCCGCCGCCTCAGCGTGGGCGGCGGCCTGGCGCTCACGCTCCTGGGCACGCTCATGCCGATCCAGAGCGCCGCCGCTCCAGCGCGCACCGTCGCCGAACTCCAGGGCACCCGTCGCATCGCCCTCGTGGTCGGAGTCAACGACGGGGGCCACGAGCGCGAGCGTCTGCGCTACGCCGGCAGTGACGCCAAGGCCCTCTCCAAAGTGCTCAGCGAGCTCGGCGGTGTCACCCATGAAAACCGCCTTGTCCTGGAGGATCCCGACGTCCAAGACCTGCGCAGGGGCTTCGAGAGGATCGCGATCCGGGTGCGCGCTGCCCAGGCCAAGGGCGAGCGCGTCGAGTTTCTCTTCTACTACTCCGGCCACTCCGACGAGAGCGGCCTGCTGATCGGTGAGGAGCAGGTCGGCTACCGCAAGCTCCGCGGGATGATCGATGCTCTGCCCGCGGACGTGCGCATCGCGATCCTCGACTCTTGCGCCTCCGGAGCCTTCACCCGGCTCAAAGGCGGCAAGAAACGCGAGCCCTTCTTGGTCGGCGGACCTTCGATTAAGGGGCACGCGTTCCTGACCTCGAGCTCCGCCGACGAGGCCGCTCAGGAGTCCGACCGGATCCGCGGATCTTTTTTTACCCACTACCTCGTCACCGGTCTGCGCGGCGCTGCCGATGTCAACCGCGACCGCGTCGTCACCCTCAACGAGGCCTACCAATTCGCCTTTGACGAAACCCTCTCGAGGACCGAGGGCACCCGCGGTGGCCCTCAACACGCGGCCTACGAGTTCCAGCTCGCCGGCAGCGGCGACCTGGTGATGACCGATCTGCGCGAGTCCACGGCCACCCTCGAACTCGCCGCCGATATCCGCGGTCGTGTCTTTATCCGCGACCAACGCGGCAATCTCGAGGCTGAACTCCACAAGCCGAGGGGCAGCGGAACCATCGCACTCGCCCTCGAGCCCGGCTTTTACCGGATTACCGTCGATGACGGCGCCAAGCTCTGGCGGGCCAGCATTCGCGTCACCGAAGGAGACGCCGCGCTCATCGACCAGAACGCGCTTACGGTGATCGAAGCCGAGACGACGACGCTGCGCGGCGATCCGGGCCCTCCGCCCCCTCCGGCCCCGATCACGCCACCGCCCAAACCAACGCTCGTTCCCTTCAATCTCGGCCTGACCTCCGAGCATTCGCTGAACGCCAATCACCGCCCAGGGCCGCTGACAAATCTCGTGTCGATCTCCATCGTCACCGGCAAGGTCGCCTATGTGCAGGGCATCGCCGCCGCCATCGGGGCCACAACGGTTAGCAAGAAGCTCTCCGGTGCACAGTTCGCGGTCGGGGTCGCCAACCTCGAGGGCGAAGGTTCCGGCCTCCAAGCGAGCGTTGGGCTCTCGATCGCCCATATGCCCCTCGTTGGCGCGCAGACCTCGCTTGTCGCAAATGTCGCCCGGACCGAGCTGCACGGCACTCAATTCACAGGCATCTTCAACTACGCGAACCAGCTCCACGGCGTACAAATCGCGGGTATCGCCAATCACGCCCGGGAGGCCCACGGGCTCCAGTTCGGCTTTGTCAACACTTCGGGGACGCTCCGCGGCGCCTCTTTTGGTGTCATCAACGTCACCAGCGGCCGCGTCGAGGGTTTGCAATTCGGGCTCATCAACTTCGCCGACGACGCTGATGTCTCGATCGCTCTCCTGCCGATCTCGCGCAAGGGCGGCGCCCACCTCGACGTCTGGACCTCTGATCTCGCCGCCATCAACGTCGGCCTGCGACTGGCCTCAAGGCGCACCTACACCCTCGTGAGCGCTGGCATTCACCCCACCGGCACGAGCGCGGGCTGGCTCGTTGGCCTGGCCCTCGGCGGCCGCTTTCGGCCGACCGAGAAGCTCTTCATCGATCTCGACAATACCATCTACGCGGCCGAAGCTGGCCTCGACCGAGTCGTCGAGCCACCCAAGTTCGTCGACTCGTTGCGGCTGATGCTCGGCTGGCAGGCGCACAAGCGCTTCTCGATCTACGGGGGAGTGACCGCCAACATCGCCCTAGACGTCACCGGAAGCGGTCTCCAATTCCGCCCTGGCTATGCCTACGCGACCTATCGAAACGATTTTGTCACGCTCTGGCCGGGTTTTGTCTTCGGCCTCAGCATCTAAATTGCCCCGCCTCAATTTGAGGCAAAAAATAAAATTACGGGCCCGGTGACACTCAGGCGACCCCCCGGTGTTGAACCATTGAGATGCTTACCAAGACCCATAATGCCCCGCGAAGCCGCCTCCGCACGCTCCGCTCCCTTACTTTCGCTGCGCTCTCCTGCGCGCTTCTCCCCCTCATCGGCTGCACGATATCCGTCAATGAAGGCAACTACGGCCACGAAGGTGATTGGGACGAAGGCGACGAGCTCGGCATGTGCTACGAGGATTATGAGTGCTGCCTCGAGGAGGCGTACGGCAATCCCGTTTTTATCGAAGCCTGCGAAGAGACCCGCGACGAATGTGTTGATGAGCACGACGGCGAGGACTCCGGTGACGGCGACTCCGGCGACGGCGACTCTGGTGACGGCGACTCTGGGGGTCATGACTCCGGCGGCAACGACTCTGGCGGTAACGACTCCGGCAATGACTCCGGCAATGACTCCGGCAACGATTCGGGCAACGACTCCGGCGGCAACGACTCTGGCGGCAACGACTCCGATGGCGAGGTCAATGACATCTGCATCGACCTGCACATCAATTGCCTGGCCAACGCCGAGACCCTGCTCGACGTAGAGGCCTGTGAGGGCCTCTACGATCACTGTGTCAACCCCGGCGAGTGCGAGGGAGATTGCCCGAATAGCTGCCCCGATCACGACCTCAGCGTCTGCCTTGATACCTACAGCGTCTGCGTCGCAGGGGCCGTGACCGAGGCCGAAGTCAGCGCCTGCGCCTCCGGGTTTGAGGGCTGCGTCGACGACATCGGCGGCTCCGAGTGCCTCCCCGACTACACACCCGAGGACCTGGACGTATGCCTCGAAGAGCACGAGTTGTGCACAGCCTGCGCCGAAAACGACGAGCAAGTCGTCACCTGTAAGACCATCTTCGACTCTTGCATCAACCCACCGATGTAGCGGATATGCAACGGCGCGAGGTCCTGCTCTAGGGGCGGCTCAGGCCGCCCCAGGCGGGCACAGTAAGCGCCCTCGGCAAGCCACGTTGCCAGTGCCCATCAAGTCTCCTTAAATGGGTATATCGAGGCGATAAATGCCTTATCCTGCGCCGACAGGGAGTGGTTCCATCCGACCTCAAAATCGCCGCGTGTATGCTCTTGGGGAACACAGTACTGCATGATCGAACTTGGGTCGTAGGCGCTGTGATTGGTCTCCTTTTCGGAGTAGCGGGTAAAAAGCTGGGCATCGACCTCAGCTCTCGTCCAATAATTCGGGGCCGCCGCGTAATCGCGATAGACAGCCGCACGGTTCCACGGAATCCCGGCGACCGGGCTCTCGTGTTCGTGAATACAGCCGAGAGCGTGGCCAAATTCGTGGAGCACGACCCTGCAGAGTTCCTCGGGATCGTCGTCGACCGTCGCCGCGCGCCAGCCCTCAAAGCACATCGTCGGCTCGTCCTGGGCATAGTTAAGGGCATCCGTGCCGAGGTATGACCAGTATCCATCATCCTTGGTGAAGGTGATGCGAATATCGGCACTTTCATCGGCACCCACAACTTGAAAGTGAAGGTTTGCGTATTTCAGCCACTCACGAGCACGGGCCATAACCGCGTCCCGCAGGCGCTTTGCGCAATTTCGTTCCATAAACGAGATCGTGATCGTCGCGCCGACGTCCCAAAGATACGCCTCTTGAACCCCAAGGAAGGGCATCGGGCCCTCTCCGCGCCCACCTACTCGGGGCCGACGATCGTAACAAATAGGCAGCGCCATCGGAATTACTCCTCAATACAGCAGAGTGCATGACACTTCGCAACGGGCGATCCCGCGGGCATCGCTGCACCAACGCTCGCTCAACGATACAGAACACCGTTAGATCCCCCTCGGCGCTATCTACCTGCGAACTAGAGGGCCTCATCTGCCGACGATTCAATCAGCCCTCGCTGAAAAATAGGCGCACGCTCGCGCTGCGGGAATCACCGGCCACATCGAGTCGCGACGACGGTACTCTCAGCCCAGTCAGTGGCGACGGACACATCGAGCAAGAGCGAGCACACGGCGGCCCAGGGGCACGATGGCCTGGAACGTGAAGTCGCGTCGCTCCGCCAAGAACTCGCCGAGAGCAGAGCCCGGGAGGCTGCGCTGAAATCGGAGCTCATGCTCTTTAAACGAGGCCTCGACGCGCTCTCTGACGCAGTGAACATTCGCGGTCCTAAGTACAACAACATCTACGCGAACCCGGTCGCTCTCTCGTGGATGCGTGTAAACCGGGTCGAAGAGATCGAAGAGGCCTCCCTCGGATGGCTCTATCTCACCGAGGATGAAGAGTCCGTGCTACCGCGGGAGGAGGTGCCGACGAGGCTCGCATTTACGGGCGAACGCGGGCCTGGGCCGCACTCCATAAGCGTACTGCACGTCGATCAACACACCGGCACGCGGCGATGGATCCACGGCACGGCATCACGGATAAACGACGATGACGGAGACATTGTCGGGGTGATCAACGTCGTTCGAGACATCACTCAACAGCGGGCCAACGAACGCTCCCTCGCGCGTCGGACCGAGCAATTGCGAGAGAGTGACGGCGAAAAAAGCCGCCTCATCGAACGCCTTGAGGCGATGGTGCGCGAGCTCTCGGCGCCAGCGCTCGAGGTCTGGAGCGGGGTTTTGGTGATCCCCATCATCGGAGCGATCGATACGGCACGCGGCGATGTACTGATCGATACGACGCTGCACGCCGTGCAACATCGGTCTGCGCGAGTTGTTCTCATCGACCTGACCGCAGCGCGTATCGACAAGCCGAGCTCACTGGGCTCAATCGAGCGGCTGACTCAGGGGTTAGCGTTGCTCGGTGCCCGCTGCGTGCTCGTCGGCATCTCTCCGACATTGGCTCGTTTCCTCGTCGAACACGATCTGCAACCGACACGTGTCGAGACCTCCAGAAATCTGCATTCGGCGCTGCGCAGGATCATCCGCGATGGCCTGCGATCCGAAAACGTGGCGCCGAAAAAACCGCATGCATAGGTCCGCCAAGTACCCACACGCCCAAGGCCCCAATTCGGCGAGCGATGCCAGGCTGCCTCCGCAGCCCAGCATCGCCCTGCCTCACGATCGCCGATGAGCCTCAGTCCTCGGGCACCGTGAGCACCGGACAGTGGGCATTACGGACCACACGCTCGGCGACACTACCCATAAAGATCTGGGTGATCTTGCGCCGCCCATGGGTGCCCATGACCACCATATCGATGTTGTGGCGCTTGGCGTAGCTGACGATCTCTTCGTGGGGATCGCCCCGTAGGCTGATGGCGATGACATCTTCGACGTCGATGCCGTTGCGCTCCAAATGGCGAGCCATCATTCCGTCCGAAACGAGCTTCATCGCCCGCTCAGAGCCTCCCTCTGCGCCTATCTCGAGCGAGATCGCCGTTGGATTGTCCTCCGCGATATTGACGATATGCAGCTTCGCGTTAAAAAGCTTGCTGAGCGTACGGGCATAGCGCAGCGCCTGCGCCGAGTTGTCGCTGAAGTCGCTCGGGTGGAGGATGCTGTCGAGGATGATCATAGAGGGTACCGGTCGTTTCTCTGAAGATGATGACATGTCGTTCACCGGCCCCCCCGCTGCAGTCGACGCACATCCTGCAGCCGGATCGCCTCGCGGTGCGAGCTCAGAGCCTGCATGCCGCCGAGCCCCCGGATCTCGAGGCTACGATTTTCATGGGAATCGACCTCACTGAACATCGCTTCGCAGGCGGTGTGATCGATCACCGCTGCCGAGTCATCGATCTCGAGCACAACCTCGGTGACCCCGCGGTCTAGGTGCTCCAGATCCTCGTGCAGCTTGTAGGCGTTGAAGCAGACCAGAGGCCGCGTAATGTGCACGACAGCCCGCGGTCCGTCGCGATCGATGCGCCCTACCGGATCGCGAAAGACATCGGTCAACAGCGAGCGTAACTTCAACTCCCCCCCCGAGAGCTTCGCCGCTCGGGCCGAATATCTGGCGATCAGCAGGTACTTCGCGATGGTGCCCACAATCACGCCCTTCAGTAGATCCGTGGCGAGGGTGACCAAGATCGTCAGGGTGTAGAGCGCCACCTGCTCCATGCCGATCTTGGCGAGGTGACGACCGATACTCGGATGCACCATCTTCCAGCCGGTGTAGACCAGGATCGCCCCCAGGGCTGCCTTGGGGATCAGGCCGATGAGACCCGGTGCGATGAAGAGAAAGACCAGCAGCATCATCGCGTTGACGAAGTTCGCCCAAAGCGTGCGCCCCCCCGCCTCGATGCAGGTCTTGCTCTTGACGCCACCGGGGATCACCGTCAGGCCACCGAGCAAGCTCGAGAGCACGTTGGACATGCCCATCGCCGAGAGCACCTTGTTCGGCTCCGAACGCCGACGAAAGGGATCAATACGATCGATCGCTTGGGCCGTCGCCAGCGACTCGACACCATCGATCATCGTCAACAACAACAGACCGTGGAGCGCAAACCACCACAGGTCACTGCGGACGAGCATCTCGCCAAAGGCCGGCAACTGGACCCCCGAAAAGGGATCCGCGGGCACCTGGATCAGGTAGGCCGGATTCTCCGCCCCCAGACCCAGGCCCATGCTCATAAAAATACCGATGGTGACGCCAAACATGTGCGGCGGCACGACCCGAAAAAGAGTGAGCTTGCGCGCGGTCTTGGAGGCCGCCGCAAGCATCACGACAAGAGTCACCACCGCGATCGCGGTCGCGTTGTGATTGCCCTGCATCGCCCAATTTGGCGCCTCCCGCAGCATGTGAAAAAACTCGTGATTGTCGTCATGAGCCAGAAAGCCGAAGAAGAGCGGCAGCGCCTTGACCAGGATGAGCACGCCGATCGCGCCCAACATGCCCTCGACGACGCTGGCGGGAAAGATCGCCGCGAAACGGGCGAGCTTCAAGCGAGCCATGATCACCTGAAGCACTCCGACCGCAAAGATGACGACGAGCAAGAGAGGATAACCGCTGCCGACATGGTCAGCACTTCCAGCTCCACCGAGATCCGCCATGATCAAAAGCAACGCCGGTGCGAGCCCAGCAGCGGGCCCAGAGATCGTCACAAAGGAACCTCTAACAAAGGGAAAGACGAGGCCGGCGATGATCGACGAGATAATCCCGTAGATCGGCGGCGCCCCGGAAGCGATCGCGATGCCCGAGGAGAGCGGCAGCGAGACCAGAGAAACGACAAAACCTGCGAGCAGGTCGTATCGCCAGTGTTTGAGACCCGCGAGGCCGTTTTGCGGCTTCTCCATCGGGGCCTTGGAGGTGGAGGACTGGGGTGTCTGTTGCACGAAATTTGCCGATCTGAGAACGCACGAATCCCGTCACAGCCGATCCTTCGCAGGAACGCCCGTGCGGCGACGTGCATAAAGTTGTGATAAGGCCGCAAGAGGGCCCCCGCAGATCGCACGACGCACAGCCAAAAGGGGCGTCGCTCGATCGCAAATCGAGGTCGAGCAGAGCTCGCAAGCGTCACAATGCGGTCACTCGAGACTAACTAGTGCCTGAGTGGAGACCGCGCAGAGGAGCTTACGCGAAGGGCGGAGCGCGGGCGTTAGACGGCAACGAGTACCTGCGCGCAGGTCCTTCGTCGCTCATGCAAGCGAGCGCCCGCCGGTAGCTGCCAATGTGCAAAGTGCGCACAAAAAGCGGCGGCAGGAGGGCGACCTCATCCTGGAATTCGGCCTCAAGGGGCCCTTCTACCAGGAGTTCACCGTCCTCGAGACCGGTCTCGGAACTGTCGTCCCAGATGGCCGATGTCGCGGGCGTCGTAAGACTGAGCGCCAGGCTCACAACAACACCGAGGCGGATCAAGATCCACCCCAGACGAAGCGCGAGCAGGCGTTCTAGCATCGGCATCAGCCAAAACCTTACGCAATGGACAATACGCCCGCACAAATGCCTGTCAAGACTACATCCGGGACTTTTGTCCGGGCATCTTTGAGCCCGATTCTGCGGCCCCGCAGCTCGCTGCGACGACGCACCAGTCGCAACTCGGCCCCAAGCCTAACCTCGGTGCTACCCGCTGATCCAAAATGACCGGCGCGGCCAAACAGGACACGAACTCAGGTCCGCCGCCACGAGTCGCGCTCGGCAGGTCCCGGCGATTCGATCAAAACAAATCGAACCAATAAAAAAAAGGCCCCCTCC
>Ga0256845_1003593_pt1 | contig 10425 bp, 7 predicted proteins | sample RiftiametaG_FD_189101 | JGI IMG/M metagenome (GOLD analysis project Ga0256845, IMG submission 189101) | Tube worm associated microbial communities from hydrothermal vent at the East Pacific Rise, Pacific Ocean - Riftia | ecosystem: Host-associated > Annelida > Integument > Unclassified ... | reverse complement strand
ATCGGCATGTGGTCATTTTTATTCAAGATCTCGGAGCTTCGGGCGCCTATTATATTTCAATGGCCGGCGATTATATTGTGGCGGAACCAACGGCCATCGTGGGCTCCGTAGGTGTGATTATGCAGGCTATGAATCTAAAAGGATTAGGAGACAAACTAGGCATCCAATCCGTAACGATTGCTTCGGGGAAAAATAAAGATATTCTCAATCCACTTAAAATGGTAAACCCTGAACATGTGGCCTTATTACAAAACCTAATTGATGAAATGCAGGATCGATTTGCCTCTATTGTTATGAATGCACGCGGATTTAAAAATCGTGATTTATTGGATGGCCGAGTCTTTATGGCGCCACAAGCAAAAGAAAACCATTTCATCGATCAAGTGGGTTACTGGAGTGATTCAGTTGATGTGTTAAAAAGAATCCTTAAAGTAAACGAGGTGTATATGATTCGTTACGAACGTAAAAGAGGCTCTTTTTTAGAAGAAGTTTTTTCTGCAAAAGGACCCCAAGTTCCGGATCTACATATTTTACAATCCTCTCCCACATTTTTATATCAATGGAACCCTTGATTTGGAGAACAACAATCATGAAACAATGGATACTTTTATTCCCCCTTATCGGAGTCCTTTCGGGCTGCCAAACCTTTCAAACCACACAACAACGGCAAACCTCTGCTCGACGACAAGCGGCAGGTCAACAAACCGAAGAACAGATGCGCCGCCTTAAAGGAAAAGTCGAATCCATCGAAATGGAAAACGCTCGCCTACTCCGCGAAATCCAACAACTACGAATGGATGTTCGAGCAGCAAATACCGCAGCAAATCAATTAAACCGTTCCATGAAAGCACTCGATGCCAAACAAGCACGCGAGATGCAAGAACTGATTCATCGCGTTAAAGCGTTACTAAAAGAACGACTGGCAAGCCCCGCGCGCCATAGCACCTCACGCACCCCCACGCATAATGGCCCAGGTCGCATTCATATCGTCCAATCGGGACACACGCTTTCTGCCATTGCAACGGCATACGGAACCACCGTCTCTGCAATCAAAAAGGCAAACCATTTAAAATCCGATAGCATCCGCGTCGGACAAAAACTATTTATCCCTGAATAAAGAGAGCTAAAATGTATTGTAAAACATGTGGAACACAAAACGATGATAATGCATACAAATGCATAGAGTGCGAGACGATTTTACAAGATGAAACAAACGCAACACAATCCCCTCCTCCCTATATCCCCAATTATTTAGCATTCGCGATCATCAGCACCCTAATGTGCTGCTTGCCATTAGGAGTTGTCGCCATTGTTTACTCATCACAAGTGAATAATAAAATTGCGTGTGGAGATATTGAAGGCGCTTGGGAAGCCTCTCGATTAGCAAAAATTTGGAGTTGGTGGTCGGTCGGGATTATGGTGGTTTCATTTCTTTTATACATCCTTTTCGAACTTCTTATATTTTTCGGGTTGTTCGCCGTAGCAGGCACAGCGATATTAAGTCAGTAAATAACGATAAAAACAAAACAAGGAGAAACAAAATGTATTGTAAAAATTGTGGCGCAGAAAACGATGATAATGCTTATCAATGCACAGAATGTGGAACGAATCTACAAAACGGATCTAACCAAACAACAAACACAACCAACCAAACCTATGTTCCAAACTATCTAGCCTTTTCCATTATCACAACCCTATTGTGTTGTTTACCCTTCGGAATTGCAGCGATTATCTATTCTTCAAAGGTAAATGAAAAATTAGCGGCAGGAGACGTTGATGGCGCAGAGGAAGCATCAAAAAAAGCGAAAGCATGGTGCTGGTGGGCCGTTATTGGTGGTGTTGTTGGAGCTATTCTATGGGTTGTGTTTCAGGTTATAATTGTGGCTGCAGCTGCAAGTCAAGGAATACAATAAGATTATCCCCTTGTTAAAAAACAGACGGATTCAATACGGTATTCTTGCCGTATTGTTTCTAGCAGGAGGAGGGATCCTTTTTTATTTTAACCCCACAAAAGAATCCTTTTTCCCACCTTGTCCCGTTTATGCCAGCACACATCTCTACTGTCCGGGATGCGGTTCATTACGTGCCCTGCACGCATTATCGCATGGGCACATTATCGTGGCTTTACGTCTAAATCCATTAATGGTCCTTTCTCTACCCATCCTTGTTTGGATGATGTTTCGTCCAAAATGGCTAATGAACCCAAAGGCGCCTTGGATTATTCTTTTTATTCTCATTAGCTACGCCATCCTACGCAACATACCCATCTGGCCCCTTTATTATCTCGCTCCACATTGATCTAAAAATACAATCCCATCGCTCTTTTTAATTCCTGATCGAGAGAAAACAGCACCTATTTGTCAAGTATAAAATAGTGCCTGCCCTTATTTTATCGACAAAAAAATATAGACAAAAAACACCTTCAGCTAACCCATTTAAGCGTTAAACTTCGTACGGAATAATCGTTGGTGTTTTATTCTTTCGATCAAGCAGATCGATATTTTTCCAACGATCCGATCTAAAGCGCCAAATAAACCCAACCGCCAAAATCAAAATATAAAACAAGGTACAAAACCAACTCGCATATACCCCCCATTTAAACACAAGAACAACCAAAACTTGCAAAGGAACCAAGACACCCCAAGAAACAAAAAGTCGAAATCGCATCACAAAATGAGTATCTCCCGCGCCTTTTAACGCGCCAGACAATGTTAATGCCGTGGCATCAGCAAATCCCCAAACAGCTAATATCGCGAGCAAAATTTGAACCATATGTCTGAGCTCTAGTTCCGACACCGCTGGAGAAATGTTTCCCATAAAGACGCCAATATAAAAAAAGGGAAACAACAAAAAACTAAGCCCAATAACGGCAACATAACTAAGCCCAATTCGGAACGCCAACCAACCCACACGAGTTGCATTTTTGGAATCATTGCGTCCGAGATACTGCCCAACTAAAATCGAAGCCGCAATTCCAAGCCCAACCATCGGCATAAAAGCAATCAGATTAATGCTCAACGCAATATTACTTGCAATATGCGCCACCTCCCCAATTCGACCCAACACCAACACAAAAATAGTAAAAGCAGCCACATCTAAAAACCATTCAACCCCCGCCGGAACGCCAAAACGAATCAATCGCCGAAATAAGGAAGCGTTATAACGAAGCATCTTAAAGGTCTGAAATCTTTTTCGATTTGAGCGAGAAAAATAGACGACCGCAAAAATACAAGGCGTTAACCACGCGCCAATCACAGTCGCCCACCCCGCTCCCTCAATCCCCATCTCTGGGAAGCCCCCTTTCCCAAAAATGAAAAGGTAATTAAAGAAAATATTAATCGCATTTGCTGCCAAATTAGAACCCATAACAATAAAGGTTTTTCCTCGTCCTGAGAAAAAACTACTTAACGCAGAGCTCAAAACCATTCCACCTCCGCTCCATATTAGAATGCGAAAATAATCTTCCTCCATTCGCAACACCGGTGGAGCATGGCCCGTTAAACGCAAAAGCCAAATCCCTAAAGGAAGCATTAAAAGAATAAGAAAAAACGAGATGCCTGAAAAAATAATTCCCTGAGCTGTCGCTTGTGCACACCCTTTATAATCCCCTGCGCCCCACATTTGAGCCACAAATGTATTAGCAAATCCCGCCACAGCCATAAACCCACAAACCAACGTAAAAAAAAGCACACCGGCTGGAAGCGATGCCCGAAAAGCATCTTCACTATACCATGACAAAAAGAGCCGATCACAAAAATTAAGAACTGCAAACGAACTAGAACTAATAATCAGCGGCCACGCCAACTGCATTAATTCCCGCCATCCTTTAAAAAAATAAAATCTATTCTGTTTCATCATAGGCAAAACAATCTACGTGGAAACCTTTCATCAGAAAAGTATATTTATGAAAGGAAGAGCAAAAAAATAAAATCTCCCCGAAAAAAGCTCCTTCACAAAAGAGAATAGAATTAAAAAATTAAATTCTACAGATGAACCTTCGCACCGAATCGCTCCTCATTATAACGAAAGAAGAGCCTTTCCCACAATTAAGGGGGTTTGCAATCCTCTTTAACCCTCTCTATTTGCGTGTGTTATATCTGGCCTATGAAGTCAATCTTTTTATTTTACTATGGAGCCTGTCCCCATATCACTTTTATTAAAAGGTTTAATGTACACTTTGCATTGATCCAAAAGAAAAGATCGGTTAAACCTACGTTTGAGATTACATTCTAACCAACAAGGATTCTTAAAGATGAAGCCATTCAAAATTGCAGAAAAATTTGATGTAGCAGGACAACTTGCAAGTATTCGCCCCACAGGAAGCGGAAATGTAAACGACACCTTTTTAGCGGTTTTTCGCACACACTTTTCCGAAGAGCGAATTATTATTCAGCGAGTCAATGCCCATGTTTTTGAACATCCTGAATGGATTATGGAGAATCTAAGTATTTTAACCAATTATTACCACAAGCAACTTCAGGTGGAAAATAAAACTGCGGATCGGATCTGGCAATTGCCTCGGATTGTTCCTTGCCGAAATGGCCTTGATTATTATAAGGATGAAGAGGGTGGATTTTGGCGAGGGCTAACCCTTATTGCCTCCGCAACCTCTTATGATATCGTACAAAGTGCAGAACACGCGAAAGAAATTGGAGCCGTATTAGGACAATTTCATCGTTTAGTTTCCACGATGAATCCGTTGAGCCTACGAGACACACTCCCTGGATTTCATGAAACACCAAAATATCTTGAGCAATATGATAACACCTTAAAAAAACAAGAAGCACAGGAATTAATTAAAGGCTCGATAGAAGTACGTACCATACTTAACTTTATTGAGGAACGGCGGGTATTTGCCTCTGTTTTGCAGAATGCAATCGATTCAGGTGAACTTTCACTCCGCCTTATTCACGGGGATCCCAAAGTAAGCAACATCATGATTGATGACGATACAGGAAAGGGCACCGCGATTATTGATTTAGATACCGCAAAACCCGGTCTAATTCACTACGACTTTGGTGATGCACTCCGCTCCCTTTGTAACAAAAAAGGGGAAGAGACGGCGGAGTTGGCAAAGGTTTCTTTTGATCTCGACCTCTGCGAAGCCTTCATTCAAGGATATATAAAATTTAGTGGAGATTTCTTAAATGAGAATGATAAGAAATATCTCTACGATTCAATCCGCCTTATCACATTCGAATTGGGCTTACGCTTTTTCCAAGATTATTTAGCAGGAAATGTTTATTTTAAAGTAAACTCTCCAGACCAAAATCTACATCGCGCAAAAGTACAATTTAAATTATGCGAAAGCATCGAAACAAAAAAACGTCAAATCAAGAGCCTCATTGAATCTGCAATAAAAAGTGATGAGAAAGAAAAATAGAGCACTTTTTGGTCTGTAATAGCGTCGTAAAGTTTGCTACTTTCGTTGGATGAAAAACTCAACCCATTTTGATTTATTACTTTCGTTGCCACCAAATATGTGCCGGAATCTTGCTACGTGTGCTCCTGAAGTGGAGCAACGAGCTTTCGCATCGTTTGATCCTCCTGCACAACAACTCGGTTCTGGAGGAGGAACCACCTATTTACTTGAACAAGCCTGGAAGGATTCGGATTGCGAATCGTTTTCTGAATGGCTCTCTAAGTCGGGCAAATTAATTATTCATGGTGGTGGCGAAAGCCGACGACTTCCAGCCTATGCACCCGCAGGAAAACTTTTTATGCCGTTGCCTGTTTTCCGTTGGTCGGCAGGACAACGGGTGAATCAAACGTTGTTAGATCTTTCAGAGCCCCTCTTACAAAAAATTGCAGAAACTGCATCAGAGAATGCTCGTGTTTTAATTGCCAGTGGAGATGTTCTTGTTCACGTAGAAGAAGACCTTCCCTCTATTCCAGATGCAGATGTTGTTTTTTTTGGTCTTTGGGTAAAACCAGAGGAAGCCACTAATTTTGGAGTGATGTTTTGCGATCGTCACCAACCCGAAAAACTTTTACGTTTTTTACAAAAACCCACGCCAGATACCATTCGCCAAAAATCAAAAGAAGCTCTATTTCTTGTTGATGTAGGCATCTGGATGCTTAGCAAACGAGCCGTAGATTGTTTGCTAAAAAAGACGGGATGGAATGCCCAAACCCAATCTTTTAAAAATACGATTCCAGACTCGTATGATTTGTATGGGAAATGGGCCCTCAGCCTCGGAGAAAATCCTGTGGAAATAGATGCTGAAATCGGTGCACTCACCACAGCCGTCGTCCCCCTTTCTCATGCTGGTTTTTTCCATTTTGGCACAGGATCCGATATGGTGCAATCGATGTATGCACTTCAGAATTTAGAACAAGATCAGCGGAAATTAGGCCATGTTTCAACATTAGCGCAACCCCGTCAATTTACCCAAAACACTTTATTTAATGCCTCTATTCGTCGCGAAGAAAACCATTCTCTTTGGGTAGAAAATAGTTATATTCCAAAAAGCTGGCAACTTTCATACGAACATATTTTAACAGGAATCGTAGAAAACAACTGGGATTTAAAGTTAGAATCAGGTGTTTGTCTCGATATGGTTCCGGTCGACGAAGCGTTCGCATTACGTGTTTACGGATATTGGGACGCTTTTCGTGGTTCCTTAAAAGATGTAAAAACAGAATGGTTAGGAGCTCCTGCCTTAGATTGGTTTAAGAAACGAGACCTTGATTTTTCGACATCCGGAATCTCGCCCGAAACCGATATTCAACAAGCGGCACTTTTTCCCCTATTAGATACGTTCGATCCTGATTTTGTGACGTGGATGTTTTCTACACACCCCAAGAATTCTGAAAAATGGAGTACTTTATGGAAAACCTCTAAGCGGCTTTCTGCTCGCGATCTAGCACAACAAGCCAATTTGCCAAAGATCTACAAGCAGCGAAAACTTCTTTGTCAAACCGCCCTTCCATTAATGGCAAAAAATGCAGAGCATAGTGTGTTTTATAAATTGGATTTAGAGGCAACCGCAACACTGTATGCAGAAAGTTCTCAACCCCTACCCGCCCCCTTGGATATTGAAAAACTACGAAATCCACTCATTGCACTACACGATCAAATGTTTAGAGCAGCGGTTTGTGAACATCGTGGCGAGAATCCAAAAGAAGAAGAACACAAATCCACCGCTTTTAAGATCCTTCATGATGTTATTGTGAACCCCTTTAAGCAGGCACCTGTTCATCCACATTGCACATTGCTTGACGATCAAATTGTATGGGGACGATGCCCCGTTCGCCTTGATTTTGCAGGAGGCTGGACCGATACCCCGCCTTACTGTCTTGAACACGGAGGCACCGTTCTTAATGTTGCTGTTGAACTAAACGGGCAACCCCCCATTCAAATTTTTGCACGCAAAATTTCCTCTCTTGAATTGGTCATTCGTTCTATTGATTTAGGGAAAATGGAACAATTAGAAACATACGAAGAAGTTCGCGCGTATGATCAAATAGGCAGTGGTTTTTCGGTTGCTCGCGCAGCATTTGCTTTGGCTGGTTTTCATCCCGACTTTAATGGAGCTCGTTTTGAAACATTAAAAGAACAACTAGAACAACTAGGTGGCGGGATTGAGATTTCAATGCTGGCCGCCATCCCAAAAGGATCGGGACTGGGTACAAGCAGTATGCTTTCTGCCACCTTATTAGGTGTCCTTTCCAACCTTGCCGATTTGAATTGGGATCACGACGAAATTATTCAACGAGCACTTGCCTTAGAACAAATGCTTACTAGTGGTGGGGGCTGGCAAGATCAAGTCGGTGGCGTACTTCCTGGAATAAAGCTCGTACAAACCCTGCCTGGATTAAACCAAACCCCCGTTTCCCGCTGGCTCCCCGAAGCCTTTTTTGAAGGAAAAGAAAAAACAAGAATGCTTCTTTATTACACAGGGCTAACACGCGTAGCACGCAATATTCTTAGCGAAATTGTAAGAGGTATTTTTCTCAATTCAGCACAACGACTTCACACCTTAAACAGGATCGATCAAAATGCAAAAAAATGTTTCGATGCTCTTCAGCGCAATGATTTTGAAGCTTTTGCTCAAGGGATCCAACAAAGTTGGGAACTTAACCAAACACTAGATCCTGGAACCAATCCTCCTGCTGTACAAGAGATCTTATCGAAAATAGAAAAAGAGATATCGGCAGTTAAACTATTAGGTGCCGGCGGCGGCGGTTATCTTTTTATTATTGCAAAAAGCCCGCAAGCAGCCATTCAAATCCAAAAACAACTAGAAGAAAACCCTCCAAATCAAGGGGCACGATTTGTCGATTTTGATCTCTCAAAGAATGGGTTGCAAATTACCAGAAGTTAGTGTCTAATGAGATGCTTATATTTTTCACACATTAAATGACCAAAGGACTCCCTTATGAAAAAACAACACCTCTCTATATTATCTTTTATTCTCTTCTTCCTAGGAACGCTTGTCTCACAAGCAGATTGGTATCAAGTTCAATCGGTTCCTACGTACAATACAATTAAAGCTATAAAGGTTGACGGAAAAAATGAAGCATTGGTTATTCGCATCCGTAATTTAGAAAAAATTGAATATATTCAACCGAAATCCGAGAAAGTATTACTCGGCGGAACCGAAGCTCTTTCATTGGCACAAAACATTTTGAATGGTCAAACCGTCTGGGTTGAAAATTTAAAACCAGAACAAGGCGCTTTTGTTGGTGATGTTTACCCTTCGTTTGAACAAGTTATTAATGCGTATAAGAAAAAACGGATTCTTAATGGAGATAATATTTCCGAAGGGATGAAGAAAAATCTAATGATCATTTATAATCAAATGATTATCGATTTAAATACAGAGTCTGTTCTTTCTGTTTCAGAAGCTGAATCACAAAAAATTATAGAAATGGTTCAACGACAAATGGCAAAAATCCACAAACTAACACTTTCCAACCTGCGCGGAGACACCCCAAAAGTTTCTTCTTCCAAGGAACAGGTGAGTCCTTACAGCGGAAAGTTTCAACGCGCTCTATTCACAGCTGAAGCTGCTTTATGGTTTAAAGAAAAAGGACAAAGTATGCATCCTCGCTCTCAAAAACTTTTTGCCGACCTTTTGAATGACTTTCAAACCCAGCCCGATAGTGATGCCCGCTATACATACATAAAGCTAAAAGAAATCATGCGTCGCACCAGTTTTTTCCAAGTACAATATTTCAACAATGCCATATACGAACGAGGAAAGTTCACCTACACCTGCCTAGAATGGTTTAAAACCACTGGACAATATTTACCTGCATCTGTTCAAACAACCTTTGTGGTTTGGTTAAGAAAATATCAGCAAGCATATACCACAGACAGTAGCATTTTAAAAACTCGTCTTAAATGGATGATGGAAAACGACAGCTTGTATTTTGATTTTCTTAATCTTGGAAAATAAAACGTCACAAACAAAAAATAGAGGTTGAAAGGCATCCTTTCTAACCTCTATTTTTTTACATTTCTAAGAATAAGAGTTCGAAATGCAGCGTCAAAAATTTGTGCAACGGGAAGATTTCGATCAAGCCGAGTCGTCATTTGCTCAATAATTCTTATTGCTTTTAAAGCAGATCCTTTTGTGTGTCGGGCGGATTGAGCAAGAAGAATCTCTCGATCTCCTGCAAAAATCAGTTCTTTTTCTTCGCCCGTTGAAACCAACACAAGAACATCGCGATGCCAATCTAAAATCACCCGAAAAAGCTTGGCTTGAGTCTCTTTTAAACGAGCCTTTACACGACTTTCAAGAATCTCTTTAAGCTTCGACTCATCAATCGCTTCATCGGGATTAAACTGTTCTGAAATTTCATCAGAGACACGTTTTTTTATTTCATCCAAAATCTCTTTAAGCCTAGTCGCAAGTTGAGTGGCAACCAATCCCGTTGAAGGTGGCATTTCACGAAGAATTTCAAGCAATGGTTCATACCAAAGCTCTTGGTCATCGGAATCTTCAACAGAAAGAACCAAGCGCTGGCATCTCGAAATAATAGTGGGCAAAAGCGCTTGTGGAGAATCGGTGACCAGTAAAATTAATGTTTTTTGCGGAGGTTCTTCGAGTGTTTTTAGCAAGGCATTTGCTGACTGAGCATTCATACAATCTGCAGCCAAAATAACTGCTGCTTTCCACCCCCCCTCAAAAGAAGTTTGATTCATTCGTTTTACTAGATCACGAATCTCACCTACTTTAATTTGCCTTGATTTACTTTGCGGTTCCAGCCAAAAAACATCCACGTGTTTGTGTGCTTGAACCAAATAACATTCATTACAAACCCCGCAGGGCTTTTGCTCTTCTTTACAAAAGAGCTGTTGCAAAAATGCTTCGGTAAAGGCTAAACCGTCGCCGCGTGGTGAACCCACAATTACATAGGCATGAGCCAAGCGATTTTCTAAAACACTTTTTTGAATGCCTGCCCAAAGCTCAGGAT
>Ga0256845_1003592_pt1 | contig 10427 bp, 12 predicted proteins | sample RiftiametaG_FD_189101 | JGI IMG/M metagenome (GOLD analysis project Ga0256845, IMG submission 189101) | Tube worm associated microbial communities from hydrothermal vent at the East Pacific Rise, Pacific Ocean - Riftia | ecosystem: Host-associated > Annelida > Integument > Unclassified ... | reverse complement strand
TAAATTTATGAAACAAATAATTAAAAACGACAAAAAAACTTATCCAAAAACAGGCGATTGGAAATCAAAATTGCCAGTAGTTTCAGATAAGTGCATTGGGTGTGAAGTTTGTGTAAAATATTGTCCGGAGGCAACTATGTTTATGGGAGAAATTGGCGGAAAAAAACGGGCTGGAATAAAGTATGATTTTTGCAAAGGTTGCGGTGTTTGTGCTGAGGTTTGTCCAATTAAGGCAATTAAAATGGTAGACAAAAAATAGAAGAATTTACGATGTAAATAACTTTAGAATAGTAAGAATATGAATAAAAGTAATAAAACATATGTAGCATTGACAGGTGGTTATGCTATTGGTGAGGCTTTGCGACAAATTAACCCAGATGTAATGGCGGTTTACCCCATTACACCGCAAACACCAATCATAGAAGCTTTTTCCAAAAAAGTTGCCGATGGTAAAGCAGATACAGAAATGATTGAAGTTGAATCTGAGCATAGTGCCATGAGTGCTTGCATTGGTGCTTCGGCAGCCGGAGCTCGTACAATGACGGCTTCTAGTTCTCAGGGAATTATGTATATGATGGAAGTTATTCCAGTGGCGGCAGCCATGCGATTGCCGATAATTATGACGGTGGCTAATAGAGCAATTTCTGGAACAATAAATATTCATAATGATCATTCTGATGCTATGGCCATGCGGGACTTTGGCTGGGTGCAATTTTTTGCCGAAACAGTACAAGAAGCCTATGATGATACTTTCATTGCTCTAAAAATTGCCGAAAAAGCTAAATTGCCAGTAGCGCCAAATTTAGATGGTTTTTTTATAACACATAGCGTGGAGAATTTAGAGTTGCTATCAGATAAAACTGTCCAAGATTTTATTGGCGAGTACAAACCAGAGCAGAGTTTATTCGACTTTCCCGCCCCAGGCGGGTCCGCCTTGGGAGGAGAAAATCCAGTAACCTACGGAGCCTTAACTTTACAAGATAGTTACATGGACATTAGACAAGAATTGGATGATGCTATGAGCAAGGTTCCAGATATTTTTAAAGAGGTAACAAATGAATTCGCAGAAATCTCAGGACGACGGTATGATTTTATTGAGGAATATCAAACAGAAGATGCGGAAAAAATTATTGTAGCCATTGGTTCAGTCGCCGGAACGATAAAGGAAGCTATTGATAATCTACGAGAACGAGGTGAAAAAGTTGGCTTGATAAAAATAAAATTATTCCGACCATTCCCCTATGAAGCAGTCGGTCAAGCGCTAAAAAATGCCAAAGAAATTATTGTATTAGAGAAAAATTTAGCTATTGGTGCGAAACAAGTTTTAGAAAATGATATTGTGCAATCGATCGGTTCTAGCGAAAAAATACGAAGCGTAGTCTGCGGACTCGGAGGAAAGGATATTTTCGTAAAGGACATTGAAGAAATGATAAAGTAATTTAAGATTTTAAATATGAAAAAAAATAAACAAGAAAATACCCAAGAAAGAGTTTCAGCCATGACAACTTGTGCTGGTTGTCCAATCGGTTTGATTGCTAGGACAGTTTTGGAAGCTGTTGATGGCCCGGCAGTGGTAACCGGTGCAACTGGTTGTATGGAGGTAACTTCAACAATCTACCCTAACACTTCTTGGAAAGATCCATATATTCACAGCGTCTTTGGCAATGCCGGAGCAACTATCTCTGGAATCGAAACAGCTTGGAGAGCTCTGGAGAAGAGCGGCGAAACTAGTAACAAGAAGAAGCCAAAATTCATTGCCTTTGCTGGCGATGGTGGCAGCTATGATATTGGCCTGCAGGCCCTGTCGGGCGCCCTGGAAAGAGGGCATGATTTTTTGTTTATAACCTACGATAACGAGGGATACATGAATACTGGTCATCAAAGAAGTGGGTCAACCCCAATTGGGGCAAGCACAGAAACAACTCCGGCAGGTAAAGAATCAATTGGCAAGGCTATTCGTAAAAAAGATTTAATGCAAATTGTTACGGCACATCGACCAGCCTATGCAGCCACAGCCAATATTGGTTTTTTAGATGATTACAAGAGAAAAGTTAAAAAAGCCTTAGCAGCAAAAGGACCGTCATTTATTCTTGTTTTTTCACCATGTGTTCCATTGTGGAAATATCCAGAATCACAAACCATTAATATTGCTAAATTGGGAACGGAAACAAATTTTTGGCCATTGTATGAATATGAAAATGGGAAATATAAAGTAAATTATGAGCCGAAGAAGGAAGTTTCCGTAGAAGAATTTTACAAAACCCAAGGTCGGTTTAAACATCTCTTTAAAAGAGATAAAGCAGAAAAAGACGAAATTTTCCAAGCTATCCAACAAATCACAGACCAAGAATGGGAAAAAGTTAAAAATTTAGGTAAGGAATGTTAAAATTTGAGCAGCACATCTTTCTGTGGTAAAATAAAAGATGTGTTAGAACATTAACACATTAATATTTTAACCCCAGTCATCCGACGGGGCAGGCATCTTAATGTATTAGTTTGGTACGTATTCGTTTTTGATGAATAATGTATAATTTATAATTCATAATTAATAATTAAATCCATGGATTTTAGTATAATAATTTTTATAGTTTTATTAATTTTAGTTGCTGGGGCAATTATGTTTTTTATTAGTAAAAAAATTGGTGATTTAAAAAGTGACTTGAATAAGCCAAAAGACGAGCAGTCCATAATGATGTTACAACAACAACTAGGGCAGTTGTCTAACACTTTGGACCAAAAACTTTCTCAAGCAAACAAGTTAACTCAGGACCAAGCGCAGGAAAGCACAAAATTTATGAGTGCTGTGTCAAAAGAAAGTCGAGAAACTTTAGAAAATGTTACTCGAGAGAGTAGGGAGATTTTGGCAAAGGTAACAGACCAGTTTAATGAGATGAGTAAACATTCTCAAGAGTCTACCAAGCAGGTCGTGCATAAGCTTACTCAATTAGACGAAACAAATAAGCAGGTAGTTGGATTCTCTGAACAACTAAAAAACCTTCAAGACATTCTAAAAAATCCAAAACAACGTGGTGTTTTAGGCGAATATTATTTGGAAGAAACTTTAAAAAATGTTTTACCACCAAACTCTTATCAAATGCAATACGGTTTTAAGAATGGAGAAATTGTTGATGCTGTTGTTTTCGTAGATAAAAAAGTCATTCCCATTGACTCAAAGTTCAGCCTGGAAAATTATGAGCGACTTCTAAATTGTAATGACCCAGAAGAGCGAGAAAAAATTGCTAAGAGTTTTAAAGAGGATTTAAAAAAACGAATTGATGAAACAGCAAAATATGTTCGACCAGATGAGGGAACTGTAGACTTTGCTTTCATGTTTATTCCCTCAGAGTCTATCTATTACGATTTATTAATAAACAAGGTTGGGGCGACAGCTGTTTCTTCCCGGGATTTAATTGAATATGCGTTCAAAGATAAACACGTAGTCATAGTTTCCCCAACATCATTCCTGGCTTATTTACAAACAGTGTTACAGGGACTAAGGGCTTTAGAAATAAATGAAAATGCGAAAAAGATTCAGAAAAATGTAGAAAAGTTAGGTAATCACTTAAAGGTTTATCAAGATTTTCATGGTAAGCTTGGTAATTCATTAAACACTGTGGTTAATCATTATCAACGAAGCACAAAAGAATTCAAAAAAATAAATAAAGATGTCACTAAAATTACCGAAGGAGAAGATTCTTTGCAAATTGAAGAAATAGCTATTGAAAAAATAGAAAAAGAATAAAGATTCTTAATTTTAGGACAGAAGGGAATGTAATTAGAAAAAAGATTGATTTTTTTCTTGACACATTTATTTTTTAACTTTATACTAAAATAGTGGTTAAAGATATTATCTATTTATAACTCTATTATAAATAAGTATGAAGAATTCAGAGCAGCAAAAATCAGAAAATGGTAATGATTTGTCTCCCTGGTCTTTAGCCTGGGAACTTGGTTATATTATAGCCATTCCAATTGTACTATTGGCTATGGGAGGTGCAATCTTGGATAAGAAAATGGGAACCTCACCATGGATGTTGCTCACGGGAGTTATCCTATCAGTCAGTATTACATCTTTTGCTGTTTACTATAAAGTGGCAAAAATACTAGGAGATTTATCGAAGAAAGAAGAGGAGCATAAAAAATAATTTTGATTTGAGAAATGGAACAGGCATTAATAAAGCCATCATTAGTACCAGAAATTATTGCAATGGTTGGAAATTTCCCAATAACCAATTCTCTTTTAGTGACTTTTTTTATAAGTATTATTATAATCATTGGAGCGTTAATTCTTAGAAAAAAATTAAAATCTGAGAAACCAAACGGATTTCAAAATATAATTGAAATGGTATTTGAGGGATTATTAGATTTAGTAGATAGTGTTACTGGCAATCGTGAGCAAACTAGGAAATTTTTTCCTTTAGTAGCCACGATTTTTATTTTTGTAATTTTAATAAATTGGATTGAGGTTGTGCCAGGATTGGGGACTGTTGGGATGGAACAAATTCATCATGGGGAGAAAATTTTAGCACCGTTCATTAGAAGTGCTTCCGCCGATTTAAATCTTACTTTAATGTTGGCCTTGGTATCGGTGATAACAGCACAATTTATGGGAATATCAGCCTTGGGTATTAAAAAGTATGCCGGTAAATTTTTAATTAGTCCTTTCAAAAAACCATATTTCATTGGAACTTTTGTAGGAGTTCTTGAAATAATATCAGAATTTGCTAAAATTATATCATTTTCCTTTCGTTTGTTCGGGAATATTTTTGCGGGAGAGGTTCTGTTGACTGTGATGTTAATGCTTATCCCTTTATTTGTACCGTTACCGTTTTTATTTTTAGAAATTTTTGTAGGATTTATCCAAGCACTAGTGTTTGCGATGTTAACATTGGTATTTATGAAAATGGCAACGGAAGCACATTAAAAAATTGTGAATTATAAATTGTGAATTATAAATTTAATTCATAATTTATAATTAATAATTTATAATTAAAGTTATGTCAGTATCACCAGAAGATGCAAAAATGGCTGTTGAGGGCGCTACACAAAGCGTTGAGTCAGCTAAAGCTATTGGTGCCGCTATTTCCATGGGACTAGGAGCAATTGGCCCAGGTATAGGTATCGGTATTTTAGCCTCAAAGGCTTTGGAAGCAATTGGACGAAATCCAGAAGCTGCTCCAAAAATCCAAACAGTTATGATTCTAGCTATTGCCTTTACTGAGGCTATCGCTATTTATGCATTGGTAGTTGCATTGATTATCAAATTTGTATAAGTAGTTATCGGTTATCGGTTATCGGTTCGCAGTATTTTTATGTGAATCGATGACGGGTGAAGGATGTGATAGAATGCAATTTAATTACAATGGGTATGCATAATTTTGAAAAATTAGATGTTTATCAACGCAGTGTCGATGTCATTGATTGGATGTACGAGCTTACTAAAAAGTATCCAAAAGAAGAGATGTTCTTGATGGTGAATCAAATGAGACGAGCAGCAATATCAATAACTTTGAATATTGCTGAGGGTAGTGGACGATCGAAAAAGGAGTTTGCGCATTTTTTGAACATGTCTAGGACGTCGGCCTATGAATGTACAGCTTTATTGCAAATCTCAGTAAGACGAAAATATATCACAAGGATAGAGCAAATACATGGTTACAAGGAATTATTAATAATTATAAAAATGCTTAATAAGCTAAAATCAAGTTTAAAATAATAAATGTCGACTACGTTTTGAAATTTTAAATAGGGCATAATTAATAAATTAAGGTATACGATTATCATTACTGTGAACTGATAACCGATAACCGATAACTATTCATATGGAATTACTAGGAAATTTAGGTATAAACGGAAAATTATTTATAGCGCAGTTAATAAACTTTGCGATTTTGTTTTTCGTATTGAAAAAATTTGCTTACGGACCAATTCTAAAAGTATTGGATGATCGAAAAGATAAAATTGAAAAAGGATTAAAAGAAGCTGAGGAGGCTGGCGAAAAACTAGAGAAAATAACAGCCAAGGAGGAAAAAGTCTTGAGCAAGGCACACGCTAAAGCGCAGGATATTTTATTAAAAGCAGAAAATCAATCCAGTGAAAATAGGAATTTAGCAATAAAAGAGACAGAAAATGAAGTCGCACAATTAATGAAAAAGGCTGAGAAAAAAATTCAAGAGAAAAAAGAGCAAATGCTTCTTGAATTAAAAAAAGATGTGGCCGGATTGGTAGTAGCGGCGACGGAGAAAGTTTTGGATGAAAAGATCGACAATGTTAAAGATAAAAAAATAGTTGAAAAGGCAGTTGAGCGAATTTAAGGCTGGGAGTTAAATCAATAATTATGGATAATTTGGGAAATCAGGGAAATATGGGAGGCGTTGAAAATAAGCGATCAGTAGCTGGGTATAGGTATTTAGTGGCTTATAAACTGTCTGTTCCAGTGTATGATTTAACTACAGAATTTGTTGATAAATATATTGATAGATTTTCCAGAACTAAAGATCAGATGGTACAGGCAGCCAGGTCGGGAATGCAAAATATTCTAGAGGGAAATCAACAACAGGGAATAAAAGGTTATATTAAATTAAGTGGGATTGCTAGAGGTTCGTTGGAAGAATTATTACAAGATTATTTATCATTTGCTAGGCAAAATAAACTTGAGTTATTTGATAGAAATAAATGTTTAAGGGAGATTGAGGAAATAAGTGAAATTTGGGATGTGATAAATAAAAATAAGTATCTGCCAGATATCCCTTATTTTCCAAATTTACCAGAAGATAGAACAAAAGCTGTTAATTTAATGATAACGTTGGTTAATCAAACAAATTATTTTTTAGACAAGTTAATTATTTCACTGAAAAAGAAACATGAAGAAAAAGGTGGTTTGACTGAGGAACTGTATAGGAAAAGAATTGAATATAGAAAAAAGACACAAGGTTATTAAAATTTACAAATTACAAATTAAAATTATGAAGATTTCTTCACTACAATATGCTCAAGCGTTATATGAATTAACTAAAGATCAATCCGAAAAGGATGTCTCTATTGTAATTGAAAAATATGTAAACAATTTACAAAAACAAGGTTTGCTAAATAAGGTAGAAGATATTATTAAAAAGTTCACAGAAATTTATAATAAGGAAAATGGAATTGTTAAGGCGAAAGTTTTTACAAGTAGAGAAATGGATGAGAGCAGTGTGCAAGAAATCGCCAAAGTAATTAAGGAAAAGTATAAAGCCAAAGAAGTAGAGTTGGAAATGATAGTAGATAAAGAATTGAAAGGGGGAATTAAAATTGTTATTGGAGAAGAAATTTTGGATAATAGTGTAGCTGGGAAATTAGTAAGGTTGAGGAAAGCACTAGTTAACTAATTTTCAATTTGAAAGTTGAAATTTGAAATGAATGAGGAAATTTTTAATGACCAAATGTTTAAAGCATTCAGTCATTAAGTAATTCATTTCAAATTGAAAATTTCAAATTAAGGAATTTATAAAGGTACCTTCACAATTAAATAACAAATATTTTTAGGAGGCTAAGTTTAACTAAACCTGTAATAATCTCAAGAAAGGGGGAAGTCATAATGAGTCAAAAAATACAGCCAACAATAGAGTTATTATCAGCATTAATCCAGGCAGCAATTCTGGAAAGTAGAGGAAAATGCATTGCTGTTGTAGGGAGAAATGCTAACCTTGAAGGGGAGCAAAAATATAGGGCTAGGATAACAGTATCTATGGATAGCCTTAAAAGCGAGGCACTGTTTGAAACAGAAGCAATATTTAACAGTGAAGTAGAGGCCAGGGTTGTGCTAAATAAGGTGTACAAAAAGAGGAATGAGATTGTGACTGCTGGCCTAGAAAAACTTTCGGAAGTTATCAAACTTGGAAAAAGCGCTTAAAGCACTAAAAGCAATTTTTGACAAGTTGGATTAATTCATTTATGAAGAAAAGTAAAACGGGAGTCAAAACAATGTTTTTTTATTCCCGACTTCCTAAAAGTATTTGTTATTTAGAAAGATTTATGATTTAAGATTTAGGATTTATGAATATGTAAATATTACGCGGCGAAGTTTACCTTGCCGGTTAGGCAGACCGTGTATTCTCGTAAATCATAAATCGTAAATCTTAAATCAGCATTAAAGAATAAAGTATTTTATAAATAAAGAATTAAATTATAATTACAAATTAATTTTCACAAATATGAGTAAAGATTACATCATAGAAGAATTAAAGAAACAAATTGAAGGAATTACCAATGACGGCGACGTCCAAAAAGTTGGTGAAGTTCTTGAGGTTGGAGACGGAGTTGTTAAATTGACAGGACTGTCTGATTTAATGGCATCAGAAATGGTAACATTTCCCGATGGAACTGTTGGGGTTGCTTTAAACCTCGAGGAAGACCAGGTTGGTGTTATGATTCTGGGTGATTATAAAGGAATTAAGGAAGGTGACCAAGCTACAGCCACTGGAAAAATTTTATCAATTCCAGTTTCAGCTAAAATGATTGGTCGAGTGGTAAATCCTTTGGGACAAGCTATCGATGGTAAGGGTGATATCGAGGCAGAGAAAAATTATCCTATTGAAAGAGAGGCTGCAGGAGTTATCGCTAGAAAGTCTGTAGACCAGCCATTGCAAACAGGTATTAAAGCAATTGATGCCTTAATTCCAGTTGGACGAGGACAGCGAGAATTGATTATTGGGGATCGACAAACCGGTAAAACGGCTGTTGCCATTGATACAATTATTAATCAGGCAGATCAAGACATGATTTGTGTCTATGTTGCCATAGGGCAAAAAGAATCAAAAATTGCTAGAATCGTAGCAGAGTTAGAAAAGAGAGGGGCAATGGATCACACAATTATCGTGACAGCTGGTGTTTCTGAATCGGCAGCGTTCTCATTTATAGCACCTTACTCTGGGACAGCCATTGCTGAATATTTCATGGATCAAGGAAAGGATGTTTTAATTGTGCATGATGATTTAAGTAAACATGCCTGGGCCTATCGTCAGATTTCTTTGATTCTACGTCGTCCACCGGGACGAGAGGCTTATCCTGGAGATATTTTTTACTTACATTCTAGACTTTTAGAAAGAAGTTGTCGAAGAAGTGAAGAGGTCGGTGGAGGTTCAATTACCGCTTTGCCTATAATTGAAACACAAGCTAGTGATGTATCCGCCTATATTCCAACAAATGTTATTTCTATCACTGACGGGCAAATTTATTTGGAAACGGATTTATTCTATAAGGGAATTCGTCCAGCGTTGAATGTTGGTCTATCAGTATCTCGAGTAGGTTCAGCCGCTCAAATTAAGGCTATGAAAAAAGTGGCTGGAAAGCTAAGGTTAGACTTAGCCCAATTTAGAGAATTAGAAGCTTTTGCTCAATTTGGTTCTGATTTAGATGAAGCTACTAAACAAAAAATTGAACGAGGGAAGCGAACTGTAGAGATTTTAAAGCAAGGACAGTATGAACCAATCAGCGTTGAAAATCAAGTAGCAATCTTATTTGCATTATCTAATGGATTCATTGATGAGGTAGCTGTTGAAGATATTACAAAGTGGGAGGCAGAGTTTAGTAAATTTATGAATGCTTCACATCGAGAAATTTTAGATGAAATAAAGGAAACGGGAGCAGTAAGTGAAGAGCTAGAAACACAATTGAAAAAAGCAATTTCAGAGTTTAAACTATAATTTAAAAAAATGGCTAATTTGAAGGATATCCGACGACGGATAAAATCAATCAATAATACAGCAAAAATAACTCGAGCAATGGAGATGGTTTCAGCTGCCAAAATGAAAAAGGCTATTGACAGTGTGTTAGCAATTAGAGACTATGCCCATAGTGCTTGGAGCATCCTAGGTAATTTATCTAGAGCCTTCGAAAGGTATGATTATGGTCTTTTAGATGTACGTCCAGTAGAAAAAGTTTTAATGGTAGTAATCACTTCTAATCGTGGTTTATGTGGGGCTTTTAATTCTCAGACAATTAAAAAGATTATGTCTCAAATAAATGATCCAAAAAGTTTGGCTATAAATAGAGTCGGCAAAAAAAAGATTGAACCAAAGGTTAGTCCAGATAAATTAAAGATAGATTTTATCACTATCGGAAAAAAAGGAGAAGAACTAGTACAACGTTTGGGTAAAAAAGTTTTAGCAACTTTTCCAGAGTTAACTTATCTTCCAGGAATTGAGAGCGTAAGACCAGTTTCTAAAATAATTATAGATGAATATTTGGAAAAGAATTATGATAAGGTAGTTATTGTTTACACTGATTTTATTTCAGCCATGTCGCAGGAAGCAAAGATTAGGCAGTTATTGCCAGTTTCTAAAATTGATTTAGAAAAACAAATTGCAGACATTGATAACTTAGCAAAAGAATATGGTTTAGACAAGCCAATCCGGGAGTATAAGGTTGAACCAAGTCCTCGCAAAGTT
>Ga0256845_1003591_pt1 | contig 10430 bp, 7 predicted proteins | sample RiftiametaG_FD_189101 | JGI IMG/M metagenome (GOLD analysis project Ga0256845, IMG submission 189101) | Tube worm associated microbial communities from hydrothermal vent at the East Pacific Rise, Pacific Ocean - Riftia | ecosystem: Host-associated > Annelida > Integument > Unclassified ... | reverse complement strand
CATGCGCTCGCCGCCAGCCTCGGCCGCAGGGCCAGGCATCATGCCGATATCAACGCCCGCATCGCGGAAACCGTTGATCTCCCATGAACCGCCTACAAACATCGCGGCCGCACCAGAGGTAAACAGCGCCTTCATGGTTGCATAATCTACACCCTCAAAGCCAACCGGCATAAAGGGGGCGAGCTCGGCCATTTTGCCAAGCGCGGCTACATAGCGCGGGTCTTCAAAGGTGGTGGCACCCGAGGTGACCTCACCAAAGAAATCGGAGCCATAGAAGTTTGGCATAAACGCGCCGGACATGATCTCGATCGTCCAGCCATCAGCGGTGCCATTCGCCATTGGCGTGATGCCTGCATCTTTGAGTTGCTGGGAAACGGCGAGGAACTCATCCCAAGTTTCTGGCTGGGTAATGCCCTGCGCATCAAAAATGGCTTTGTTGTAGTAAACCACCACGGTTTGCGACGCAAACGGCACGGCGTAAACATGGCCATCGGCGCGCAGGGTGGTGCCGAGCAGCTCGTCAGCGCTCAAAAGCGAAAGGTCCACTTGGCCGTCCAGCGGCTCCAGATAGCCAGCACTGGAAATGTTTTCCAAGCTGCCATAGGCGCGGGTGTGGATGATATCGGGGCCAGAGCCACCTGCCAGCGCGGTGGTCAGGATGGTGTTATAGGCTTTGGCTTCATGGGCCGTATAGGTCACCGAAATGTCGGGGTGGCTTTCTTCAAACGCCTCGATAATCTCCCCGTAAGCCGCCACATCCTCCTGCCGCCAGCTCCAGAAGCTGAGCTCGGTTTGAGCGAGTGCTGGTGCCGCAATGGATAGTGCCGTCGCCGCAACCACGGCTTTGGTCAAATGTTTTTTCATGTCCGTTTCTCCCTAGTGAACAGTTTTATACGGGCAGGAAAAGGACTCAGTCCCCCACCCATTTCTATTGGTAGGAATTTAATATTCTTATTGGGTTCTGTCAATAATATATTATTACCGAATTTTGCGCACCAAGCCGTGGCTGTCAGAAATTCGCTGCGCCACATCCCCTTGCCCCTGCACAAAGAGCACGAAAAGCAGGTCGGTTATGCCCATCTGCGCGGTGCGGGTGGCAATGGAGGAGCTGCGGACCACGTTTTCATCGGCCACGCATTGCAGCACCACATCGGGGCGCGGGGCTTGGTGATAAGCGCCGATATGCAACACCGGAATGCCGTGGGCTTGGGCAAATTCCACCGCCACCTGCACCTCGCGGGTGGTGCCGGAATAGGAGATCGAGATCAGCAGGTCCTCGGCGCCAAAGCTCGCCAAATTGGCCAGTTGAATGTGGCTATCGCCGCCCGCAATCACCGCCTTACCAAATTTCGCCAGCTTGGAGGAGAGGTCCTGCGCCACCAGCGCCGAGCCACCGACGCCTAGAATAAGTATCCGGTTTGCCCTGCTAATTTGGGTTACAGCGGCATCCAGCACGTCATTCGGGTTGGCCTTCATGGTTTCCGAGAGCGCCGAAATTTTGCTGGCAAACAGTTTTTTGGCCACCGCGCCAATGGAATCATCGCTAAAAATGCCTGCATGGATCTGCTCTGCGTTTTCACTGCGCGCGGTCTCGGCGCTCAGCGCTATTTTAAGGGCCGGAAAGCCCGGAAAACCGACCTTTTGGCAAAACTTGATAATGCTGGATTGGCTCACCTTGCAGCGCTTGGCCAAAGCCTGTGAAGATAACGCCACCACCTCGCTCGGCGCGTCCAAAATCACCTCGGCAATGGCGCGCTCATTGGCCGACATGCCCTCAAGCCCCATGTTCAAACTCGCAATCAGGTTGGTGCTCATTTTCTGCCCCTTACAGAGAATTCCGAAATTAGGAATTTTATATTATTGACCTTCGGCATTTTAGGAATATATAATTCCGCTATGACTGATACCGCAAAATCTGACCTGATTCAACTCGCGACCGCCTTACAAGAGCTGGAATCTGAAAAGACAAACCCAGCCTCGGAGCAGTTGGATACGCTTGATGCGCTTGAAATCGCTGCGGTTATGAACAGGGAAGACCATAAGGTTGCGGAGGCGGTGAGCAAGGTGCTGCCCGATATTGGCCGCGCAATAGAGGCGGCAGCGGCGGCGCTGCAAGCCGGCGGGCGCATTATTTATACGGGCGCTGGCACCAGCGGCCGGCTCGGCGTGCTAGACGCTTCCGAGGTGCCGCCCACGTTTTCGGCCCCGCCGGATATGGTGATCGGCGTTATGGCGGGCGGCGATGCGGCTATGTTTGCCGCCCAAGAAGGCGTTGAGGATAGCCCCGAGCAAGGGGCGGAGGATTTGCGCGCGGTCAGTGTTTCGGCCAATGATTTTGTGGTCGGGCTGGCGGCTTCGGGGCGCACGCCTTACGTGCTCGGCGCGCTTGGCCGCGCGCGCGCGGTTGGGGCAAAAACGGCGGGCATTTCCTGCAATGCGGCCAGCCCGTTGGCGCGGGCTTGTGATATTCCAATCACGCCGATTGTTGGCCCCGAGATCCTTTCTGGCTCTACGCGGCTAAAATCTGGCAGCGCGCAAAAGCAGGTTTTGAACATGATATCTACTGGCGCGATGGTGAAGATTGGCAAATGCTATGGCAACCGGATGGTGGACCTGAAAGCCTCGAACAAAAAGCTGAAAGCCCGCGCGATTAATTTGGTGGCAGACCTTGCGCCCATTGGCAAAGCCGAGGCCGAAGCCGCGCTGATACAGGCGGGCTGGGACATTAAAACTGCAATTTTAACCATAGAAACGGGGCTAACCGTAAAAGGGGCCGCCGCGCTGATCAAAACCCATGGCGGCCATCTGCGCCGCGCCATCGCCGAAGCTTAAGCGAAATCTGTAGCACGCACTGCGCGCCTCATCAAAGGGGCCGCCCTTGGCTTGCGGTCATTCTTAACGCGCTCAGCATTAAATACACTAGGGGCTGAGCGTGCATGTGATGGGAGAAAAGCGGCCTGCCATGGCGCTCCGCCGCTCGAATAGTCGCTCTGCCAATCGCGCGCGTGATTGGCGCGGACCTCCCAGCTTTCGCGCTGGTCAAGGGCATCATAGCCGATTTGGGTAAAGTAGAGCACCCGCGCCCGAATTTCGGCCTCTCCAGTGGAAAATTCAAACCGTTTGAACATCGCAAACGGGGCCTCGATACGGGCATCATCGGAGAGATCCAGCGCGCGGCGCACGGTGCCAGAGCGGCGCGCCCAATCGCGGATGGCAAAATCGAGGTGGGTGTTGAACTGGCCGATGCCAACCCAAGACGAATAGACATTTGTAATGGCTTGCGTGATGCTGTCAGCGGGCAATTGCGCGCTTTCAAGCCGTGCTTTTGTGTTGGTATTGCGTCAGTACTCCAACAACGTGTCCAGCAGGTCCTCTCGGTTCTCAAAGTGCCAGTAAAAGCTGGAGCGCGCGGTTTCGAGCTTGGCAGAGAGCAGCAGAATCTTCACGTTTTCCACACCTTCCGAGATCAGGGTATCCAGCGCCATGCGCACCCACCAAACCAGAGCTCCATTTAGACAACGCCCGCGAGCGGAAAATGATTTGGGTGGTTGCGGTGGTTAGTAAACACTGGGCCACTTCTTTGAGTTGATGCTGAAACAGGGCGATAGAAAGCCCCCGCACATGGTGTTTGAATTTTTAGAACAGCATCTCTCATAGCCCTTAAACCTTACTCACAATTAGTGCGCGACAGCGTTAAAATCCGGCCTATTTGTTGCCGCCTCGCGCGTATCGCAACCTGAAGACTGCTGGTTGCAATTTTACTCCACATAAGCGATAGTGCCTATACACTATGCGTGGCCCAGATAAAAATGGCGCAATGGGGGATAATCTGATGACGTTACACCCGAGCCGAACGCTTTCGGTTTTTGCTTTTGATCCTGCGGTCGCGGGCCAACACCAGAATAGGCGAATAAAAACCCTAAAGCTAACGCTGCCATGGGAAATGGAGCCGTTGGATGAAGCCCAGCCTTTTATTGGCCCGCAAGGCGACTATGTAGAAGTTGTGGATTTTGATGCCCCTAGCGGGGTGTTTTATGATCCGATAGACCTGAACAGCCCACATGTTCGGCTAAATGACGGGCTGACACCTTCCGTAGATAACCCGCAATTCCATCAACAGATGGTTTACGCCGTTTCCATGAATACCATTGCTGTTTTCGAAAAAGCATTGGGGCGGGTTGCCCTTTGGGCCCCCACAAGCTGGAACCGCGCCTTAACAGATGACCCTGGCCCATTGGACAAAAACAAAGGCTTTGTTCAGAGGTTGCGCATCTATCCGCATGCGCTGCTCGAGGCCAACGCCTATTATGACTCCCAGAAAAAAGCCTTGCTGTTCGGGTATTTTCAGGCGGGGCCGGAAAACGCCAAAATCCTTCCCGGCACCACCATTTTTACCTGCCTAAGCCATGATATTATCGTCCACGAAACCTGCCATGCCCTGCTTGATGGCATGCACCCCTATTTTTCCGAGCCCTCCAACCCGGATGTTTTGGCCTTGCACGAAGCCTTCTCCGATATTGTTGCAATTCTCCAACATTTCTCACACCCAGAGGTGCTGGAAGACCAAATTGCCAAAACGCGTGGCGATTTGGAGCGCCAAAGCCTGCTGGGGGCCTTGGCGCAAGAATTCGGGCAGGCGCTTGGGCGTGGCCATGCGCTGCGGGATGCGTTGGGCGAAATGGTCAAGGGCGAGTGGCAGCCCAAACAACCAGATAACCGCGCGCTTGATAAAACGCAGGAGTCGCATGCGCGGGGATCCATTTTGGTGGCGGCAATATTCAGAGCCTATCTGAACATCTACAAATCCCGCATAGCCGATCTTTTGCGCATCGCCTCCGGTGGTCGGGGCATTTTGCCAGAAGGGGAGCTCGACCCCGACCTAAAACGCAGGCTGGCGCAGGAAGCTGCTAAATCGGCGCGGCATTTGCTGCAAATGTGCATTCGGGCGCTCGATTATTGCCCTCCCGTAGATGTAACCTTTGGCGACTATCTGCGCGCCCTTATCACGGCAGATTATGACCTTTACCCCTGTGATGCCCATGGCTACCGCGCGGTGTTGATTGAGGCGTTTACCGCATGGGGTATCCGCCCCAACGGGATGCAAATTGTAACTGAACAAACCCTGATCTGGCCAACGCTGGCCGAGGCCTCCTCTGATACCAACATGGATCAGGAGGGTTTCACCGAGAATTTTGGCACGCTGTTGAACAACCCGTCCGACCGGAATCAACAAATTGATTCCGCTGCCAGTGCCGCAGATGCCGACGGTGACAAGATGATTGAAGTGCTGGATAAATTGGCCACCACAATCAAAGGGGCGGTGCGCGAGGATGCCCGCTCGGGTGCGCAGCATGACACTGCAAAACCTCTAGGCTCGGTGAGCGAAGAGGTGGTTTTATCGCGCAATTTGCTGGCGCTTGGGCTCGCGGCCGATCGCAAAGTTGAATTCCTTGTCCGGCATTTTTACGGCGAGCTTTTTTGGGGCATGATCCACAATGCGCGGCATAAAAACCTCTATGATCTCATCGGGATAGACCTCAAAAAAACAGCACCCAAAACCATTAACCGCTCCAAATACACCAAAAAGCCTGCTTTGCAGGTGCATTCGGTGCGCATGGCCAATCGGATCGGTGATAGAGGCCAGATCGAGCGGGAATATGTGGTGGAATTGGTGCAATCCCGCGCCGGGTATTTTGACCCGAAAGATCAGGAAAAGGCCGATAGCGGCACACTCGAAAAGCCGCATGATTTCGCGGCGCGCTCGGGTACAACCCTGCTGATAGATGCCCGCTCGTTTCAGATCAGGCGGATCATTCGCACCGATGGTATCGTCAGCGAAGCGCGCGTCCTTGAGCGCCACCGCGCCTATCGCAGCCGCCAATCTTCTATGCCAAGCAACGCCTTTGACGGGCTCGGCAATACCCCTCAGGAAGGCATGGCGTTTGCGGCGTTGCACCGCCATAGCGATGAAGGAAGCCTGTCATGAGCCGGATGAAAGCCCCTGAATCTGGCGTAAAGGTTCGGATGTATCGGCAGGGGCAAGGCGATTGCTTCCTCCTCGCCTTTCCCCGTAAGGGTGCCGGCCCTGATAACCCCGTATATATCCTCATTGACTGCGGATATATGTATGGCTCTCAATTTGACGGCATTAGCCTTGATGAAATCGTAGCTCACATCGCCGAGGCGACCGGCGGGTTCATTGATTTTGTTGCCATTACCCACGAACACGCCGACCATGTAAATGGCTTCATGGTTAACAAAAACAACGAAAACAGATTTACCGGCAAGATCGAGTTCGGCAGCCTCTGGTTGGCATGGACCGAAGATGGTGACGACGATTTGGCCAACCAACTGCGAGAGCGCCACAAGGATCAGCTGGTCGCGCTTTCCCTTGCCGAAGCGCGCATGACCGCCATGGGGATGGATGACGACTCTCTAAATCTATCGCAGTTTCTGGAACTGGAGCTCGGCCCAGAGGCGGAGCGACAAGCCATTGCCAAATCTCTAATGGCCGCAACTGGCCCTAAAAAAATCAGCGGCATCTCCAATAAACTGGCCATCAAATATTTGCGGGATACAGCCCAGAATGGCCCGTCATTTTTGAATCCGGGGCAGGCTGCTTTTAGCGTTGAAGGCAGCACCGGCGCGCAGGTTTATGTGCTTGGGCCACCGCGCAATGAAACGCTCCTGCTCAGCCTCAATCCAGAGGGAACGGAAGAGTTTCATTTAGGAGACGCGATGGCCCCAAGCGGTGAGGCGGCCGCCTTTCAGATGGCCTTGACAGCTGAGGCGGGCACAGGCGGGGCCTCCCCTTTTGCTTTGCGGTATATGCGCAGCGAAGCCGAGGTTTCTACCGAGGCCGAGGGCTATTATGCCCGCGTCTATTACGAAGCGGGCAAAGCTGAAAAAACCGGGGAAAACAGGCGGATAGACGGCGATTGGCTCCGCACCGCTGGCCGCTTTGCGCTGCGGCTAAATGATGAAGTTAACAACAGCAGCCTCGTGCTCGCATTTTCCTTGCCGCAAACAGGCAAGGTTTTGCTGTTTAGTGGCGATGCCCAGCGCGGAAACTGGATTTCTTGGTCAGATATCAGCTGGGAAAGTGATGCAGGGGTTTTAACCACAAAAGAGTTGCTGGGCCGCTGTGTGTTTTATAAATGCGGCCATCACGGCTCGCATAACGCGACGCTAAAAGGAACAACCGCGCACCCCTACGCCAATTTGGGCTGGCTGGCGCAGAATGAATTTGCGAATGAGTTTGTCGCCATGATACCCGTGCATTCAGAATGGGCGCGCACTAAAAAACACTGGAATCACCCGCTTCCCTCTATCGAAGAGGCCCTGATGCAAAAGGCCCGTGGCCGAGTTTTGCGCAATGACCTAGACCGCGTGAAACGGCCCAAGCCAAAAGACGGCCATGGTACCTTGTCAGACACAGAGTGGCGGGCATTCAAAGAATTGAGCATCGAGGCCCGATTGTACAAAGAGTATATCGTGATGGATGAATAGAGCGCTCCGCTGACGCAGGCCCTCGTCTAGGGGTTGGATAAAGCGTTTTTATCGGGTATAGCCGTGGCTTACCCTGATTTGAGGCCCTCTTATGTCCCACCGTTCCGAATTGCTGATGCCTGCGGGCAACCTGCGCAAGCTGAAAATGGCCGTGCTTTACGGGGCCGATGCGGTCTATCTTGGCACCCCAGACCTTAGCTTGCGTACCAAGAGCCAGTTTAGCCTTGAGGAGGTGGTTGAGGGGGTTGAGTTTTGCCATGCCCACGGCAAGCGCGCTTACCTGACGCTAAACCTGTTTTCGCATAACAAAGATGTGCCGAAGCTCGAAGAATACATCGATACCGTCCGCAAGGTGAACCCCGACGGGCTGATTATTGCTGACCCCGGCGTGCTGCAATTTGTGAAAGACCGCGCGCCGGATTTACCGTTGCATATCTCGACACAGGCTAATGTTTCAAGCTGGCTTTCGGTGAAGTTTTGGCAGGCCCAAGGGGCCGAGCTGGTGGTGCTGGCCCGAGAGGTATCATTTGCCGAGCTCACAGAAATTCGCGAAAAATGCCCTGATATCAAGCTAGAGGCCTTTGTGCACGGCGCCATGTGCATGACCTATTCCGGCCGCTGCCTTTTGTCCAATTTCATGTCCGAGCGCGGGGCCAACCAAGGTAATTGCGCCAATTCCTGCCGCTGGAATTATAAGGTGCGGATGCGCATGAAGGATGGTACGGTTCAGGCACTGGATATCAACGAAGACAATGCCGATATGTTTGAGTTCCTGTTGGAGGAAGGCTGCCGCCCCGGTGAGCTGATGCCGATCGAGGAAGACGGGCGCGGCTCATATATTCTGAATTCGCGCGACCTTTGCATCATGCCCAAGCTTGATGATTATCTGCGCATTGGGGTGGATAGCCTGAAGGTGGAAGGGCGCGGTAAATCAGAATATTATGCCGCCATTGTGGCGCGCGCCTACCGCATGGCGATTGATGACTATTATGAGGACCCCGAAAGTTGGACCCCGCATAAGTATATGCGCGAACTCGAATCGGTGGGCAATCGTGGCTACACGCTGGCCTTCCATGATGGGCGGCTTTCGAATTATTCGCACGATTACGAGCAAACCGAAGCGCTGGCGCAGTGGGAATATGCGGGCGTGGTCACCGAGGTGATGGATGATGCCTTCCACGTGGCGGTGAAAAACAAGCTGGAAGCGGGCGAGGTGCTGGATTTTGTATCGCCGCTTAGCCGCGAAACCGTGCTGCTGCGCATGTATGAATTCGAACTGGTCTCGGGCGAAATAAAGGACGCTGTGCATGGCGGGGCGCAAGCTACGATCAAGGTGCCGTTCTCGCTGTTTGACCACGAAGACTTGGACGACCTCAAGGCCCGCTTCCCCGTTTACTCGGTTGTGCGCAAGGAAAAGGCCCTGACCACCGAGCAATGGAACCGCGTGAAGTTTGACAAGCTGGTGCAAGGGCTGGAAACCGGCGGCAAGCGCAACGAAAAAGCCTATGAGAAGCGTCGCGATGCGCTGGCAGAATCAGTAGCTGAAAACACCTCCGAGCGTCGGTTCAAAACCAACCGTGTGGGGGTGGAGGGCTGCTGCGGCAAAGGCTGTAACGGCTGCTTGATCTTCTGGGAAGATGACACCTACGCCCGCGCGCGTGAGGCTTTGCAAACCCGCAAACATGGCGAACAACTCTCCCGCGCCGAGGCCAAAGCCCTGAAAGGCCCGCTGATTATCCCTGAGGCTTTGACCTAACGCCGCCGAGCGCAGCGAGGCCACCGCCCAAACGTGCGCGGGTTTTTGCGCCAGCAAAAATGCGCGCGCGGAGGGTTTCCTGCTGCGCTTTCTCTAAACGCCAGGTTTGCCTTTGGCTCTGCGGGGGCTTTGGCAAGCATCGGGCTTTTGGCAAGCTCATTTTATAAGCCCCCACTCGCCAAAGGCACCTTGTCAGCAAAGCTGAACGGTTTTTGCCTCCGGCCCTAGCCTCGCTACGCTCGGCGGGGATGGGCGCAACGGTTGCGCACGCGCGGCCAAAACGGCATCGGCTTACCCGTTGGGCGGCGCCAAGGTGAGGCCCCGATGGTAGCTTTGTTCGAGAAGCGATTGTCTGCGTTTTGCGGACCCTGTTGAGCCGTAAAGCACCTCTAATTTGCGCGGGGAAAACCCGAAATACCCGAAGGTTCCTTTGATCCAAGCCGTTTCCAGCGCCGCGAGGTAGCCATTGTTTTCCATTTCATCAGAGCGCGCGCCAGCTGGCACCAGAAGCACCCCCGAACGGGGCCGCTGAAGGGGTTTCTCAGGGTCATCCAACTGGTCATAGGCCCAGCCCCATGTCCAGACCCGATCAACCCAGCCCTTGGTCATAGCCGGCATGCCCCACCAAAACAGCGGGAAAACAAAGCACATCGCATCGGCCCGTGCAATACGCGCTTGTTCCTTGGCGACATCCTCCAGCGGGCTTGCACCGCCATCTGCGGCAATGTCCGCCATCGTCCAACGCGGGTCAAACCTTTCGGCATTCAGGTCTGCCAGCTCCACCGAGTGCCCCGCTGCTTTGGCCCCATCCATAAAATGCCGGGCAACCGCAGCGCTGAACGAGGCGGGGTTGGGGTGGTCGAGGATGGTGAGCACATGCATAAGCGAATCCTTTAAACGCCTGTTCTTCAAGCCGTTCCGAAATATGAGGCGGGCGATCCGACACGAAATGCAATTTCAGCCGGATCAAGCGCGCACATTCTAAAGGCTTAAGGTAACTTTAGGTCAAGCAAAATCCCTCTTTCAACATTTGGGGGCATAGGCTCTTTGGCCCCCTTTCGGCGCGATAGCCTGTGAATTTTCCCAATTCCGGTTATATCCGCTTGACGCCCCCAAGATGCTAGCCTAAATACCACCACAGTTTGGCGGGGTAGCTCAGTTGGTT
>Ga0256845_1003590_pt1 | contig 10431 bp, 9 predicted proteins | sample RiftiametaG_FD_189101 | JGI IMG/M metagenome (GOLD analysis project Ga0256845, IMG submission 189101) | Tube worm associated microbial communities from hydrothermal vent at the East Pacific Rise, Pacific Ocean - Riftia | ecosystem: Host-associated > Annelida > Integument > Unclassified ... | reverse complement strand
AAGGAGTAATTGCTATTTTTACGACCCACAACGTAGCGCCGTCCTCCGGCTTGGTAGTTTTTCAAACTTCCCCAGCTCCCCTTCACCCCCCATTCCACTAATCCCCCAGCGGCAAGCTGCATGCCGCTTCCTGCGCGCTTCCATCCGTCCGCAGCCATCGCATTCACACCTTCTTTATCGTTGTAATAGATACTCGAAACCCCTGCCGGCTTTTGGCTGTTTCTCGTAAACTGAGTGTAGTTAATGGCTGAGGCTATCTCATCGCCCCACCCCGTTCCCAATCCCGGACGGTTTGTTTTTTTCGGACGGCCACTTCGTGCGCCTATGCTGTTTTCTGCCACGGAAGCATCAGCAACCCGAACGCCTCCTTCAGGCATATTCGGCATCGCACAGGACGAGATCAAAGCAATCGAGACTAAGGCAAGGCTGCCAACAACGGATATAAGAATAGGTTTTATCTTCATGGTGATGCTAGAAAAACAGCAATTAGGAATCGAGTCAACCTTTAATGCTGAAATTCCAGCATTTTAAATTTGAAATTTTAAAATCCCTATGTGAAGGTCTGGGCATGAACCGATTGGAAAAAGGCCAGATGTCTCGCCGGGAAAGGCAGATCATCGATATTTTATATCGACTGGGAAAGGGCTCAGCCCAAGAAGTGCTGGATAGTTTGCCAGACCCTCCGTCGTATTCAGCAGTGAGAGCATTACTAGTAACTCTCGAAGGTAAAGGGATGGTTCATCACAGTAAAAAATCGCGCCGATATATCTACCACCCTACGATTACCGAAACTCGCGCCAGAAAATCCGCCATTTCCAATTTGCTCAGCACATTCTTTGATGATAAACCCGAAAAATTAGTCGCCGCTTTATTGGACTCAGACGACATGAACCTGGGGAAAGAAGATATTGAAAAAATCAGAAAATCCCTCAAGGAGTAACTCCCCCCTACTTTCGTAACACCAGTTTCCCCCAACCTCTCTCCAAAAATATGATCTCAACCTTACTGACCAGTTTACTGATTTCATTGATCGCCTCGGTTTGGATATGGGTGATGGGACGGCGAGACCCAGCGGGTCAACCATGGCTCACAGGCTTATGCTTGACGGTTCTAATGATTTTACCCGTCCTAGCTCAGCTTCCCAAATGGCAGGTTGAATGGCAGGCCTCATTGAACTCTACTCAGAAACTTCAGGAATCAGGGCTAGGCTATTGGCAGGAAATCTCCTCTACGATGCTTTGGGTTTGGCTCATCGGAGGAACCTTGATGCTCTTACGCTGGATGGTGTCTCAAGCTCATTTGAAAAAATGGATCACGGACTCTGAGGAAGTCACCGGAGTGACCAAGCAAGAATGGCGACAATGCTTAAATGAATGTGGAAGCATGCTCGGGGTCAAAACCCTGCCCACACTTCGCGTAAAATCCGGATTATCATCCCCAGTGGTTGCCGGGGTGTGGAATCCGGTGATTTTAATGCCCATGGGAGCCCTAACGTGGAAAAATACAACGGTCCGGATGGCGATCCTTCACGAGCTTGGGCATATCAAACGGAAAGACCTATGGCTGAGAGCTGCGGCTGATTTAGCCTGTGCTATTCATTGGTATAACCCACTGATCCGGTGGATGCGCACCCAACTCCTCACCCAATGTGAATACGCCTGTGACGCACAAGTGGTTCATTCTGGAGCCGATCATCGCGAATATATCACCGCACTGTGCGATGTCTTAGAATCTGCCCAAAGGGAAAATCGACCGTTAGGCACGCTCTCTATGGCAGATCACGCCCCCCTCAAAGCCCGAGTTTCCCGATTAATAACCCCGCGCCGATTCAAGCATTCGTGGTTAGCACTCATGGCTGCCGCATTCACCCTATCCACAGCCTTAGGCTTAACGTTAGTCCGACCCAAGGCAAACCAAAATCGCAATGACTCCCCCACATCCGAGTCTCTCAAACGCGAAATAAACCTCCGCCACACCGCCAACCCCTTTCCCGAAAAATAACACTAACAATTGACATTTCTTCCATCTTCCATCTTCCATCTTCCATCTTCCATCTTCCATCTTCCATCTTCCATCTTCCATCTTCCATCTTCCATCTTCCATCTTCCATCTTCCATCTTCCATCTCATGTTCAAACTCACCAACACACCCATCGACCCCCGCAGCCTCATCGACGAAATCCGCGCCCCCGACGCCGGAGGCCTGGCCACTTTTGAAGGATGGGTCCGCAACCACCATCAGGGCCGCGACGTCGCCTCACTCGAATACGAAGCCTTCCCTGCCCTCGCCGAAAAAGAAGGGCAGCGAATCGTCGAAAAAATCTGCGCAGACCACGACATCATCGCCGCCCGCTGCCTCCACCGCACCGGTCACCTTGAGATCGGGGAAATCGCCATCGCCATCGCCGTCAGCTCAGCCCACCGGGACGCCGCCTTCGATGCCTGCCGCGCCATCATCGACTCCATCAAATCCACCGTCCCGATCTGGAAAAAAGAACACTACACCGATGGCTCAAGCATCTGGGTAAAATGCCACCACTGTGCTGAAAATCACAGTCACGAGCATCATCATTGATTGAAACTCCAAGTTTTAAACTCCAAAAACCAAGGCAAAGCCTTCAACTCCGTCCAAGTTTTCATCATTGCCTCTATCGCTGATCAGTGATACGCAGCCCGTGGACAGGATTGCCCACGCTCCGGAGGGAGGCCCATCCAGTCATCCGGCTCACTGTCGAGCATCAGTCCCAGTAAATCCATAAGTGATCGCTCCGCCAGATTCAATCACGATGCCAGATTCAAGCAAATCTTCATAAATATCCATGGTGAAGATTTTCTCCTCTCCCAACATACTAGAAATCCAATTAACCAGTTTATCCTGCCTCGTTGGCCGCGAGCGCTTCTGGCACTTTGCTAGCATTTCTGAAATAGACAAAGCGGAATGTTTGCGCTGACCTTCTTGGCCATTTTTAGCCGCCTTCTTGGCCATTTTTTTCGCGGTTTTTTTTGCCGCCACTTTTTTAGTAGCCGCCTTCTTTGCCACCACTTTTTTAGCCGCTACCTTCTTTGCTGTCTTTTTCTTGGCTCGACTCACTCTTTCGCAAGCACGGCCCATATCAACGAGGTGTTGAATCACCCCATCAAATCCCTTATCGTTGGAAACCACGTGAAACTTAACATCCTTTCCAGCCTCCAAATGGTGCACACCCAGGTAGAACGCCAAGTGAAAATCTAAATTGTTATTCCCTGTCGATGCCATACGGATCAACTCCAAATGGCAAAATGAAGAGGTGGGAATCTCGCCCAAATTAAGTTTCCGGTGCCTTGGTCCGCAAAAAATAATCAATCGCTGGTATTCCTCCAAATCCAGCGACTCCAAAGAACCCACGTTTTCATAATCAACAAATGCCCAAATCATCGTGCCCCACCACTATCATATCCCCCATCACACAACCACCACAAATCCCATCACCGTAAATCCCTCTCCAAAAACAACCCGAAGTAACAACCTAAGTAATTCTGAAAATTCTGTCAATTCTGTCTAGCGCCGCAGGCATCCAAGCACTTCACCCAAGTTTCGCACATTTCGCATTTTTTCGCGGTCAACGCCGTAGGCATCATTCCAAGCCGCATCCCACGCAAAAAGATTCGTAAGATCCGCGCGATTCGTGGTTAAAAACTACCCCAACTCCGCCCGCAGCTTCTTCGTCATCCCCTGCACCACAAGCGCGTAAGAGTGATCCACCAGCTCCCGCAGCAAATCATCCGGCACCGATCCATCCAGCACCACGGTATTCCAATGCCGCTTATTCATGTGAAACCCAGGGATAATCGCCTCATATTCATCCCTCAGCTCCTCCGCCCTCTCGGGATCGCATTTTAAATTCACCCGGGCAGGCACATCATCAGGCACCGCCAAGGCAAACATCTTGCCATTCACTTTGTAAACCAACACATCCGGACCAAAGGGCGTGGTTTCTTCAGCCGCTTTCCTGCTCAGGCAGCATTCAATAAAATCAGGTAAATCCATAAGCTCAGAGCTTCACTTCACCAAGATCAAACGCCTCAGGATCATAATCATCATCCATCCACTCATCGAATCCTCCCATACACTCCCGGTAGCCAAACGCCCCCCCGCAATCTTCCGGTGGACAAGCCCGCTCACCACCTAACATCTCCGCAGACTTTTCATCATCTTCATTTTTTTCCTCGATCACAAGTTCATGAGTCCAGTCGTCAAAAAAATCATACCGATACAGCAGACGAAGTGGCAATCGGCGGCGACCGACAAAATCGGAGAGCTTCACCTCCTTTTCATCCAGAAACGTATCCCCAGGAGCCACCTGCTCTTTTCCGTTATTGGAAATCACCGACGTCAGACTTTTCCCCTTCCCATGGCGAAACTGATGCGACTGCTCATCGTTCCAACCCATCGCCGTCTGAATCACCTGATGTAAATCAGCAAAGGAAGCACCAGAAGGAATCGTGAAACGTCGCCACATCAGCGGCTCAACCTCATAGAGAAATACCTTGATCGTGTAAGAAGCCATGCCGGAAACCTAAAGACAAAACACCTTCATGGCAATCCACTTTCTCTTGCGAATAATGCAGAGCTAATAATAAGGTTTCGAACACCTCAACCCAAACAACCGTTTTCCCCTTTACCAAAAATTCAGTTGCCAATCCACATTCGATATTCTAAATATCAAATATGGCGTTCGCGAAAACCGACCAATTTGACCCAGCAATCATCGAGATGGCTGAATTTGCTACGGCCCTGTCACATCCGGCACGTATAGCCCTGCTCAAACTTCTTCTCGACAACCCGGGGTGCCGATGCTCTAAACTGGTCGATACTTTACCGCTATCCCAACCTTCCTGTTCAAGGCACCTCGCAGAGCTCCGCAAAGCCAACCTCGTAGAAGCCATCCAACACGGCAACGAAGTGCGCTACCAACTCAACGCCCAACGCATCAGTCGCTTCTGCGACATTTTCAAAAAATCACTCAACCCCAGCAACTAAACGCTCAGCGCGCTAGAGCTACAATCTACACCAGTCCCTAATCCCAAATAACCAATACCTATTTCTCATGAATAACACCCAAGAAAAAAAAATCCTCATCATCGGCGGCGTAGCCGGTGGTGCCTCCGCTGCAGCTCGCGCTCGTAGACTAAGCGAAACCGCAACCATCACTCTCATCGAGCGAGGCCCCGATGTCTCCTTTGCCAACTGCGGACTACCCTACCACATCGGCGGAGAAATCACCGACCGCAGCCGACTCGCCCTCCAAACCCCCGAATCACTCCGCGCCCTGCTCGCGCTCAATGTCAAAACGCTCACCGAAGCTACCTCCATCGACCGCGCGGCCAAGCAAATCACCGTACGTAAAGTTGATACCGGTGAGGAAGAAATCCTCTCCTACGACTCACTCATCCTCGCTCCCGGCGCCAGCCCGCTCGTGCCACCGCTCGAAGGCATCAACGATGAAAAAATCATCACCCTGCGCAACATGCAGGACATGGACAGGATCATCGCCGTGGCCAAAACCACCGATAGCGTGCTCGTGATCGGCGCGGGATTCATCGGTCTGGAAATGGCAGAACAACTTCGCCACATCGGGAAAAACGTGCACGTCGTCGAGCTCCAAGAGCAAGTACTTCCACAGGTCGACCCCGAAATGGCAGCCCCCATCACCGCGCAAATGCGCGAGCACAGCATCGACGTAGTGTTAGGCGATGGCGTCTCCGGATTCACCCGCGAAGGTGAGCTTATCACCGCCCAGCTGAACTCAGGAAAAACCATCACCACAGGACTGGTCATTCTCTCCATCGGCGTTCGCCCCGAAAGCTCTCTGGCCAAAGCGGCCGGACTCGAACTCGGCCCACGAGGACACATCGTAGTCAACCAATACCAACAAACCAGCGACCCCGACATCTACGCCGCCGGGGACGTCTGCGAAACCGCCGAGCCCATCCTCGGAGGACGCACCGCCATCCCGCTGGGTGGCCCCGCGAACCGTCAGGGCCGCACCGTGGCCGACCACATTTTTATGGGTGAAAAAGCCCTCCCTTACCCTGGCAGCATCGGCACCTCGATCGTGCGCGTGTTTGACCAAGTCGTCGCCACCACCGGCTACAATGAACGCCGACTTCAGATGGAAAAAGTCGACTACGGCAGCGTCACCATCAACGCACACACCCATGCAGGCTATTACCCGGGAGCCCTCAATATCACACTGAAGCTGCTCTGGAGAAAAGAAGACGGACTCGTGCTCGGTGCCTCTGCCGTCGGCCCCGATGGTGTGGACAAGCGCATGGACATCATCGCCACCGCGATTCTCGGAAAACTAACCATCGACGATCTCTGCCACGTGGAGCTCTCCTACTCGCCGCCCTTCGGCAGCGCCAAAGACCCGGTGAACCTCGCCGCCTTTGCCGCCTGCAATATCCGTGATGGACTCGTCACACCCGCTACAGACATCAACCCCGATAACATCCAGCTCATCGATGTCCGACCCCAAGAACTCGTCGATGTCCGCCCCATTCCAGGAGCCAAAAGTATCCCGATCACACAGCTTCGTGGCCGCCTGAATGAAATCGACAAATCACGCCCTGTCACCACGGTCTGCGCCTTGGGCAAGCTGAGCTACTTTGCCAGCCGTATCCTCAAGCTCAATGGCTTCGACGCTCAAAGCATCACCGGAGGACTCGCCTCCAATCCCGTCTTGGCCCCCGCCCCGAGCTGCGCATCAGCACCTAACATTACACCCACCCCCACTATCCAGCCAAGCACTCCGGCATCGATCGAGAACACCCACCAGCTCGACTGCACCGGACTAGCCTGCCCAGGACCGATCGTTAAAGTAAAAGAAACAGCCAGCCAGCTGGCGCCCGGCGATGTGCTCGAGGTGCAAGCCAGCGACGGTGGATTCGCCAACGACTTCCCCGCCTTTTGCGAAGCTAACCAATACGAGTGCCTTAGCATCCAAAAAGAAAAAGGCATTGTCACCGCCACCCTTCGCATCCCTACCGAACAAGCCAAAACATCGGCCACAACCGCCGTTGCCGCGCAAAACAACGACATCACACTCGTCATGTTCTCGCAAGAAATGGACAAGGTGCTCGCCGGTCTCGTCATGGCCAATGGAGCCCTCGCCATGGGAGGAAAAGCCACACTCTTCTTCACCTTCTGGGGGCTCAATGCCCTCCGCAAGCCTGGCTTACCCCCCGTGGATGGAAAATCCACCATGGACAAAATGTTTGGCATGATGCTACCCAAGGGAACCCCCAAACTCCCACTATCCAACATGAACATGGGTGGTATGGGATCACGAATGATGAAGTCACGCATGGCTGACAAAAACCTCCCCAACATCGATCAACTACTCGCCGATGCCATGAAAGGCGGCGCCCGACTCGTCGTCTGCGCCATGTCCATGGAAGCCATGGGCATCCACCAAGACGAACTCATCGACGGCGTTGAAGTAGGAGGCGTTGCCGAATTCCTCGGAGCCTCAGCCAAGAGCGGCACCAACATGTTTATCTAATACCATTGACTGTTGGATTTCAATGGCACTTAAACAACAGCTCTCATCGTGATTTCCGCACCAGCGGTGCAATACACAAGCCCAGGGCAGCGCGCTGACTTTTATACATAAGTTTTCGAGATCGAAAGCAACGGATTTCGAACACGGCCTGAAACGCGTTTATATCCCAGCGGGATTGAACATCCTAGCACAGGGTTGAGCATTAGCGACACCCTGTGCCAGGTTATTCATCGTGTAGTAAATCGCATACGGGAAAATCCTGCTCAACAACCTGTGATAATCCTTGTATACTTGCCGATGAATTCCCCCAGTAATCTTCAATCCCTCAATATCTGATTTTAGATTTGTGGTGAAATAATCTCCCAATCCAGCATCCTGAGATCAGATATCTCAGTGGTGCTCATACGAGCTACTATACCCAAGTCAGATCAATTTGCCAATAATTTTTGATGTCATAAACCGCTTGTATTCTTGCATTGCAGACCTTCGAGTGCGCATTGGAAACACCCGAAAATATAGGATAGAGCCATGCTGGGAGTTTGATGATGGTGCTGTCTTGGACGATTAAACAACGAGACCCGTGGAACATCAACCCAATGAGGGCTACTGAGGAATAATTTGCAAGGCTTCGTAAGATATTATCTTATTCTTACGTTTAATGATTTCTTCCATCCTTAAACACTCGTTACTTGTAATAAGCTCTCATAGTCATCATCCAATGATCAGCATTAAACACTTCAGTCATAAAATCAGGCTTTTTTTATCATTACTCGCCTTGCTTGCACCGCCAACGTCTCAAGGGGCTGAACAAGGGGCGATTTCGCCAGCCCAGCTCATCCACAAAAATCACACTATACTCACTCTGCACTCGCCAGATCAAAAAATCAAAATTGATCTTGCCCTGAATCAAGGACAACCGCAGTGGAGCATTCATTTTGGAAAACAATCAGTCATCCTCAACTCCCCGCTAGGACTCCAATCGAAATCAAAAAACTATAGCGCATTCAAAGAAATTCAATTCACCTCATCCACCTTCGATCAATCGTGGCAGCCGGTCTGGGGGAAATCTTCCTCCGTGCGCAACTACTACCACCAAGCGACATGGTCGCTTCAAGAAAGTAGTGCTGATCATCGAAAATTTAACATCATCATCCGAGCATACAATAATGGCGTTGCAGTCCGATATCAAATTCCTGGGCAAGGGAAAGAGACGTTTTCTGCTGACCTCACCACGTTTAATTTTTCCGCCGACCACACCTGCTGGAGCGCCAATGGGGAACTTCCGAATCATGGCCCTATTCCGTTAAGCCAATGGACTGGGAAACAACTTCCTCTCACCGTTCAGGTAGCGGAGGACTGCTACGCTTCCATTCTCGAGGCCAGTATTGCGACGTTTGCCCCGATCGGTCTCAAGCGTCAATCAGCTACAGGCTTCAAATCACAGATGTCCAGTTCGATCGTCTCCCTGCCCGCTCTCACCTCATGGCGCACCATCTTACTCGGCAAATCAGCTGGTGAGTTGTTGGATAATGATACCCTGATCAACCTAAATCCTCCTAACAATATTAAAGATGCCTCATGGATTAAACCTGGTATTGCTCTCTGGGATTGGAGGGCGTGGGGAGCGAAAAGTGAAGACGGATTTACCTATGGACTCGATATGGAATCCTGGAAACGCCAAATCGATTTTTCATCCAAATATCAACTGGGCTATCTCCTTCTCGATGCCGCATGGTATGGGCTTGAATTTGACCCGAAAGAAGACCCGACCACAAGTCGCGACCACCTCATTATCCAGCCCGACCCGAACAAACCTCACCTGATCAGAAAACCTGCGCCGAAGCACTGGAAAAGTCCCATCGACATCCCGGCTCTCATTCAATATGCCAAAAAGAAAAATGTCGGGATCATTCTCTACCTCAACGACGCCGCTCAAAAAAACCACAACATTGAAAAAACGCTGTCGACCTATCACCAATGGGGCGCGGCCGGTATTAAGTATGGGTTTATGCGGGCTACCTCTCAGCAAAAAGTGATCAAGACACAAAGGATCGTTGAACTTTGTGCCAAATACCAGCTGCTCTGCAACTTCCACGACGGACCGATTGCCCCATCCGGAGACCGGCGCACTTTCCCTAACTATATCACCCGCGAGTTCTGCCATGCGCAGTCTGACGGACTACGCACATTTTCACCCAAAACTTTCTGCACCACCGTCTTTACCAACATGCTCGCCGGCCCACTCGATATGGATAACGGCCTCTACGCTATTAACCACGCAAAATCACTACGGCCAAAAATCTTCGCAGAACTCTACTCGACGGTTACCGCTGAAACTGCCCGTGTCATGATCACCTTCTCTGGTCTAGCCGTCCTTCCGGATATCCCTGAGGCCTACGAAGCGAAGGCCGACCTCTTCGAATTTATCGCCAAACTTCCCATGACCTGGGATGAAACCCATATCTTGAATAGTAAAATTGGTCACCACATCACCACCGCCCGTCGCTCTGGCACAGATTGGTTTATCGCTTCCTGCTGTGATGAAAAAGGAGCTTCCCTTCCGATCTGTTTTGACTTCCTCAAGCCCGATACCACCTATGCTGCCACCCTCTATGAGGATACCAAAGACGCGCACTACAAAACCAACCGCGAGGCCTATAGAGTGAGAAAAATCACCGTCCAAAAAGGAGACAAGATCACCGCCATCCTCGCTCCTGGCGGAGGGCATTGCATCCACCTCACGACCCTTAAATAACAAGAACCTGCTAGGAATTTGCTTTTTGGGTGAACTGGTTGCGAGCATTGTGCTGGGGGAGAAAGGGGGTTGCGGGGGGAATAATCAAATAAGGGGACAAAGACCACAAATAACAAATAAGGGCAAATAAGGG
>Ga0256845_1003589_pt1 | contig 10435 bp, 8 predicted proteins | sample RiftiametaG_FD_189101 | JGI IMG/M metagenome (GOLD analysis project Ga0256845, IMG submission 189101) | Tube worm associated microbial communities from hydrothermal vent at the East Pacific Rise, Pacific Ocean - Riftia | ecosystem: Host-associated > Annelida > Integument > Unclassified ... | reverse complement strand
GGTTCCATTGATGGGCGTGCCAGTGAATACGATTGCCGCTTTGACATTCGGGATCGGTTCGGCTCTTGCAGCCGCTGCGGGCATTTTCTATGGGATCGCATATCCTGTGCTCGATCCGTATATGGGCGTCCTTTTTGGCTGGAAGGCGTTTGTTGCGGCAATACTTGGAGGCAGAGGTTCGATAAAAGGGGCCGCATTGGCTGGCTTTCTGCTGGGATTTATCGAAATTTTTGTTGCCATGCTTTTTCCGTCAACCCTGCGAAACCTGATTGCGTATTCAATCGTGTTGCTCATTTTAGCATTCAGGCCCTATGGCTTTTTTGGCGAACCGCATAGTGCACAGTTAAGGCTCTAGCCTCAAGGAAACACTAAACACTAAACACTAAACACTAAATTGGACAATTTAAAACAGATGAAACGAAATTTCTGGACATTGTTGGCTCAGGCCCCTCTGTTAAGCTGGCTCATTGGTGCTCTGGTCGCGGTTATCATCGAACGTTTTGTGGGTCTGCCGTTGGCTTTGGTATTAAAACTGCCTAAAATCCCGGCGCTTTTTGGCTCTTTGGTCATGCTGAAAACCCCCATACTGATCCCCAGCGTCCTCGCGTATAACATGCTCGTATACGTGTTGCCAATAGGGATTATCGCCAAACTCAGCGCCCCACCGGTCAATAAACTGGCCGCAACACTCCTGACGCTCCCTCTCGCCGTTTCAGCGGGGATTCATCTCGCTATCCTCTATGCCTCGCTGCACATCTGGGCGGGCGTGACTGATTATCGGGTTCTGACACTCAAGCTGATCTTAATCGCAATTATGCTGACGTTAAGCTTGAATGTCATCAACGGATATATGGGAGAATTTTCCTGTTCGCACCCGGGTTTTATGGCTATCGGGGCGTATGTGGCCTCAGTGTTTACCCTTATGCTGTTTATCAATGGTGGATTTTTTGAGGCGCGCTACGAAATGACGAGCCACACCTTTACAGAGTTACGCACGAAAAATGTTCCTGAAGAGGTGTTGGTGAAACTAGAAGCCATCCAGGCTCATACATTTGTCGGGAAGGATGTGTTTCTTAAAGCGATCGAACAGGCATTGGGGAAAAAAGATGCTACGAAATATCGCAAACGAATCATAAAGAGAAGCATTGGAAAAGCGTTACTGCCCTCTTTCTTAGGCCCGATTTTGTTTCCTGTCGGCCTGATTTTAGGAGGTTTTGCCGCTTCTATCGGCGCACTTGCAGTTGCGATCCCTTCTTTCAGAACCAGAGGAGATTATCTCGCGATCATTTCGCTGGCCTTTATGTTCATTGTGAAGAGCTTAATTGAGAACCTTGAGATTATCGGAGGCCCTCGTGGATTAAGCGGCCAGCCGGACTATGCCACCTTACCCGTCGTGTTTCTGTGGACGATTGCCTGTATCTGGATAATCAATAATTTTGTTCGTTCAACGTTGGGAAAATCCCTCAATGCAGTGCGCGACAACTACATGGCTGCCAATGCGATGACAGTCGATACGAAACGCGCGAAATTTGTCGCCTTTTTGTTTGCCGCCTTCTGGGCAGGGGTTGCCGGTGGATTGTTCGCACATGTGATTCGTTATGTCAATCCAGGAACCTTTGACATTAAAAAGCTCGCTGAAGTGTTAGCGATGGTCTACTTTGGGGGATTGAATTCTGTCTATGGTTCCATTGTCGGAGCCTTGAGCATTAGTCTTCTTGGTGAAGCGTTGCGTCCCCTGGAAATCTATAAGTGGATCATCATTCCGCTCCTGTTGATTCTGGTCATTATCTATCGTCCAACCGGCCTCATCGCGTTTAAGGAGCTCGATGTGAAGAAACTTCTCAAACCCAAGAATAAAAGTGACTAACGTTGAAAGTGACGAAAGTGAACTAAAGTTGCAGGTTTTTCAAACTTTCGTCACTTTCAACGTTAGTTCACTTTCGTCACGTTTACGATATGGCATTCCTTCAAGTCAACAATATGACCCACGATTTTGGCGGTTTGCGGGCGGTTCATAACTACAACCTGGAAATTGAATCAGGACAGATCAGAGGGTTAATCGGGCCAAACGGCGCAGGGAAAACGACTATCTTTAATTTGATTACCGGGGTGTACCATCCGACGGAAGGGGAAATTCTTCTGGACGGCAAGCGCATCAATGGACTGCAACCGCATCAAATCGCCTCGATGGGACTTGGGCGGACCTTTCAAAATCTGCTGCTCTGGCGGCACATGACGGTTCTCGACCATGTCAAAATGGCACATTACTCCAAGATTCAATACGGCCTGATCGGCGCCTTTTTCGGCACGCCGCAACGCCACAGGGAAGAAGCTGCGATTGAAAAGACCGCGTATCAACTCCTGGAAATGCTGGACATCGCGCATCTTGCTGGTGAACTTGTAACGAATCTCCCCTATGGAGTTCAGCGAAGAGTAGAAATGGCCCGAGCGTTGGCGATAGAGCCGAAAGTGTTGTTTCTGGATGAACCGACAGCCGGAATGAATCCCGATGAGTTAATTCAGATTATTACGATCATTCGTCAGATTCACAAAGAATTTGGCTTTGCCATTTTTCTGATCGAACATCGCATGAAATTTGTGATGGAATTATGTGAAATTATTCAAACGCTTGATTTTGGTGAAGTCATTGCCGAAGGCACTCCAGAAGAAATTCAGAATAACCCAAAAGTGATTGATGCCTATCTGGGCAAGGAGATCGAGACATAATGTTGTTATCAGTTGAAAATCTGCGTGTTTCTTACGGGCGCATCAAAGCCCTGCACGGGATGAACTTTCAGGTTGAGGAAGGAGAAATCGTCTGTATTATCGGAGCCAACGGCGCCGGAAAGAGCACGACGTTGCGGGCCATATCCCGCATGATCCCTGTTGAAGCAGGAACAACAATGACTTTTATGGGCAAAGATCTCCTTCAATATTCGGCTGACAAAGTTGTGAGTGAACTCGGTATTTCTCATGTGCCCGAAGGCAGACGGCTGTTTGAAAATCTCACTGTCATGGAAAACCTCAAGCTTGCAGCCTTTGCGCGTAAAGACCACGACGGCATCGCACGGGATATTGAACGGGTGTTTTCGATTTTTCCGCGTCTGAAAGAACGGGAGACCCAACGTTCCGGCACGCTGAGCGGCGGCGAACAACAGATGCTGGCTGTCGGCCGGGCCTTTGTCAGCGGACGCAGGCTGATGATCCTGGATGAGCCGTCAATGGGCTTAGCACCGCTGTTAATGATGAGCGTCTTTGATGCGCTGAAAGAAATTAATCAGGAAGGCACGACTGTTCTCCTCGTCGAACAAAATGCACGCCTGGCGCTGCAATTCGCCAGCCGAGGCTATGTGTTGGAACATGGCGACCTCGTCCTGGAAGGCAAATCACATGACCTGCTCAACAACCCGGAAGTGAAAAAGATTTACCTCGGCGGATGATCCACGCCCCAAAAACGCTCAAGCCACGCAACGATACTCAGCCGCCTTGCTTTTTAACATATTCTCTCGCGAACCTCAATGGACGTGCCATTATTTCAACCCACCCCTTGCCCTTCTCAGGAGAAGAATTCCTCTCCTGAGAAGTCGGGGCTGGAATCACGCAGCAGCGAGTCGGATACGGCTCAATAAGGATGCCTTACCTGGCTGTGTTATACATTGCTGTCAATCATATATTGACAAAAATCTCCAGGTATCTGAAATGAGTTATTCATAGTATATGGTGGTTTCACCAACAACACGATTCACGTAAGATTCTTTCGAGGTGAACATGATGGCGTTAGCTGATAGAGATTATATGCGTGGAACTCCCTCTTTTGGAGGAGGTTCTGCAATGTCGGGGAAGAATGCTCTTCTGATGCTGATAGGGATGAATGCAGCAGTGTTTCTGCTAATCCCGAACAATTCCCGATTATGGTGGTTCGACTTGGCGCTCAGTCCGCAAGGCATTGTGAGTTTGAAATTATGGCAGTTTGTCACGTATATGTTTCTGCATGCGAATTTTTCACATATCTTTTTTAATATGTGGGGCTTATACCTTTTCGGCTCGACCATTCTGCCAATAATGGGCTCAACACGCTTTCTGCAACTCTATTTTTTAAGCGGTCTCTCCGGGGCCGGACTGTGGGTGTTACTCAATTGGTCTTCCCAGGTACCGATTGTCGGAGCGAGTGGCGCGGTCTTCGGAGTTATGATGGCGGCGGCAATGCTCAATCCTCACATGCGGGTACAATTACTTTTTCCTCCGATCCCGATGTACATGAAAACGCTGATTATGATTTATGCTGCGATTGAAATTGTAAGCGAGTTCTCAAGTTCCCGTGGCGGCATCGCCCATCTGGCCCACCTCGGTGGGTTTATCAGCGCGTACTTTTTCTTAAAATTTTTGTATGGAAACAGAGTTTGGGACCCTTTTACATTTTTAGGCGGATTTTTCCGAAAAAAAATGCCTCCTCGCCAGAAAAAGCCGTCCAAGGGGACTTCAAAGCTTCCGGATGGCTGGACGATCCACTCGAATCCGACCTACCAGCCACCAGTCTCACAAGAAGAGGTTAACCGGCTGCTCGATAAAATTTCAAACTTTGGCATGGGCAGTTTGACGGAAGAAGAACTGGCAACCTTAAAACGGGCATCGGGCGAAATGAAACACTAACATTTTGATTGGAGTACCGGCGTGTTGTCGCAGGGTAAGTGCAGTTTCTCCCCGCCGACACGCCGGCACACTGACACATAATATGCGGTTAGGATGCGGCGGATTACTTATTGCAGGTGGGCTGTTTATGCTCATTGGCTTGTTGGCTGGAGATTCGTTGCAGGAAGACTCATTGATAACCAACCTTGTCATGTCAGCGCTGTTTGTTTTGACGCCGCTTGTCGGCGGGGGATATATGATCCGGAGCCATGTCAAACAAAAACAGCTTTCTCTGAAAGCAAAACAGGCCGCGCTCTACCAACGCCGTGAAAAACAGGTTTTGCGCCTTGCTCAACAACATGGCGGACGTTTAAGCGTTCCGGAAATTGCCGTGAATACGTCGATGAGCACGGATCAGGCTGAGGCATTTATGGAGGAATTGACAAGAAAGGGGTACGTTGATATACAGGTAACAGGTTCCGGTGCCATTGTCTATGAATTTTACGGGATGTCTGACGGAAAATCTTTAGACAACGGCAATTTCTGAGCAGCGGTCAGACACGATTCTGTTCATGAGGAATCAGCAAGCCAGCGGCGTTTCTTTTCTCTTCCACACTCTTTTTGCTTGACACCGTTCGTAAATAGTGGGAAAATTCTCATAAAATAGAAGAGACTTCATACACTTGAGGCATGTTATGAAGTCTTTTCTCTTTCATGACGCCGTATTTCTGCCTGAAGATTCAGATAGTGACCGTTGAAGCGCAGACATTTCTTCGAAAAGTCGAGAACGATCCGGCTCTGCAAGAGGGAGTCATGGCCTTATGAGATACATCTCGTCCGGAACGTAAAAAACCGTACATACCGTAGCATGGTTTCCTTGGATGGGCTGGAAGACACCCTGGCAGAATGGACTGATGGAAAAATTTTTACGAGTTCACCAGCATCTTGTATAAACGGGAACAGTCTATCATTTCGACACGTAACACGCAACACAACACAACACAACACATTAGAGGGAAAGATGGAGCAGAATTATCATTTTACAGCAATTGAGGAAAAATGGCAGCGACGCTGGACTGAACGGAAACAATACAAAGTTGATGTTGACCCTGAGAAAGAAAAATATTATATCCTGGAGATGTTTCCCTATCCTTCCGGGAGGATTCACATGGGCCACGTCCGGAATTACTCGATTGGAGACGTTGTGGCACGCTTCAAAGTGATGCAGGGCTACAATGTGCTGCATCCAATGGGCTGGGATGCCTTTGGCCTGCCGGCCGAGAATGCCGCAATGAAGAATCACACCCATCCTGCGCAATGGACACGAGGAAATATTGATAATATGCGCGAAAAGTTGCAGCGTTTGGGCTTCAGCTATGATTGGGACCGCGAACTGGCAACCTGCAATCAACTGTACTACAAGTGGGAACAATGGCTGTTTCTGAAAATGTATGAAAAGGGACTGGTCTATAAGAAACAATCGATCGTCAATTGGTGCGATGAGTGCAACACCTCTCTGGCAAACGAACAGATCGAAGGAGATCACTGCTGGCGCGGTCATACGTCTATTGGGCAAAAAGAGCTTGAACAGTGGCATTTCCGGGTGACTGACTATGCCGAGGAACTGTTGGAATTCTGCGAAAAATTACCAGGCTGGCCTGAACGTGTATTGACAATGCAGAAGAATTGGATTGGGAAAAGCTATGGAACCTCAGTGCTCTTTCCTCTGGCTGATGGGGTTGGCGACATCGAAATCTTTACCACGCGCCCCGATACCTTGTATGGGTCAACCTTTATGGTGTTAGCTCCTGAGCATCCGTTAGCCCGAAGTTTGTCGTCAGGAACGCCGCAGGAGCAGGTTGTTATCGACTTCGTGAACAAGGTTGGTTTGCAGGAAAAAGCAGTCCGAACCGACGAGGCCACTGAAAAAGAAGGCGTCTTTACCGGAAAATATGCGATAAACCCTTTGACCAAAGAACAGATTCCGATCTGGGTCGCCAATTTTGTGCTCATGGAATATGGAACTGGCGCGATTATGGCAGTTCCGACTCATGATCAACGGGACTTTGAGTTTGCCCGAAAATATCACATCCCCTTACGTGTTGTGATTCAACCCGTGGGTGAGGAGTTATCAGCCGATACCATGACAGCCGCCTATATTGACGAAGGTGTGCTGGTCAATTCCGGGCAGTTTGATGGGATGAACAATACGGACGCCATTCAAAAAATTACAGCATACCTGGAAGAACAAGGGATTGGGAAAGCGACGGTGAACTACCGATTGAGGGATTGGGGAGTTTCACGGCAACGCTATTGGGGCAATCCCGTGCCGATGATTCATTGTGATCAGTGTGGCACGGTCCCCGTGCCCTATGAAGATTTGCCAGTCGTCCTTCCTGAAGACATCGAGTTTACTGCCGAGGGCGGAAATCCACTCACCAATCTGCCGGAATTTCTCAATGTGGATTGCCCGGTATGCGGAAAACCAGCCAAACGAGAGACCGATACGATGGACACCTTTGTTGACTCGTCCTGGTATTATATGCGTTATACGTGTCCGGATTATGATGAAGGCCCCTTAGAACCGGCTGCCGTAAAATATTGGATGAATGTTGATCAGTATATTGGCGGGATTGAACATGCCATCTTACACCTGCTCTATTCCCGATTTTTTACGAAAGTGTTACGGGACCTGGGGCTGATTGATTTTGATGAACCTTTTGAGAATCTGCTCACACAAGGTATGGTGATTAAAGATGGGCGTAAAATGTCAAAATCTTTTGGAAATGTCGTCGATCCGGACTCACAGATCGACCAATTTGGGGCAGATGCCACCCGTCTCTTTATCTTATTCGCGGCACCGCCGGAAAAAGATTTGGATTGGAGCGACCAGGCGGCAGAAGGGAGTTTCCGTTTCCTGAACCGACTGTGGCGGATGGTGGTGAACACCCTCCCGGATATTGACGGGATCGACGTCGGAGATTTGCATGATATTCCTCTGTCAAAAGCCGCAAAAGCCTTGCGCCGCAAAACCCACCTGACTATCAAAAAAGTGACGGAGGACCTTGACGGACGTTTCCATTTTAACACCGCAATTAGCGCCGTCATGGAACTGGTCAATGATATTTACAGTTTCGAGATCCCGGAAAATGTAAGTGAAGAGAGCGCGTCAGCTGTGAGAGTTTTACGGGAAGCGGTTGAAGCAACGATTATGCTGATGACGCCGTTTGTTCCGCACATTACTGAAGAATTATGGGAAATCCTGGGGCATACGACCAGCCTGCTGAAAGAAAGATGGTTGAGCTATGATGCTGAGGCGACAAAGGCTGACGAAATGTTGATCGTCATACAGGTAAATGGGAAAGTACGCAGCCGAATCACCGTGCCTGCCGATGCCACCAACGATGAAATCAAAGCCCTTGCTCTGGCTGATGAACGAGCGCAGACCTTTATCGCTGACAAAGAGATTCGGAAAGTCATTGTGGTGCCGAAAAAACTCGTTAATGTGGTAGTATAAACGAACGCAGTATTCAGCCCCCGTCCTTGCAGAAGAGGGATCGGGGGGAGGTGTAGAAATAGCATGAAACGAATATTCTCAGTACTCAGCATCGGGATCGTCCTTTTGTCAGGCTGTGGCTATACCCTGGTCGGACAAGGCAACCTTCCCGCCCACATCAAGACCATTGCCGTTCCGATTTTTACGAATGATACGCTGGAGGAAGGTATTGAAGAAACTCTGACGAATGCTGTGGTTGGAGAATTTCTCCGAGGTGGGAAAGTTCGGCTGGTATCAAGCGCACAACCCGATGCGATTCTCCTGGGGACAATAAAAACGTATAAAAACAGACAGGCAATCGCGTATAACGATCTCAACGAAGTCTCCGGGTATCGTTTGACAGTAGCAGTGGATATCGAATTGAAAGACCTTATAAAAGACACTGATCTGTGGACAACAGACGGTCTGGAAGAATTTGCTGATTATAAGGGTGGTGCGGACATAGGATTAACTGAAGAACAGGATAATGAAAGGCGGGCATTGATCGAGATTTCTAATAAGCTGGCCCAAAAAATTCGAGCGCTATCGACCGAAGGGTTTTAAACTTAGCGCCATAAGAACGACTGAAAGACAGACGATATGGCAGGAAAAAAGGATTATATCACCTACATCGATTTTCTAAAACTCCTGGAGCGGCAAACTCTTGGGTCGCTCTATCTTTTCCAGGGGCAGGAAACATTTCTGATGGAAGAGTGTCTGGAACACGTAAAACAGACCCTTGTTCAGCCGGAAACCGTGGATTTTAATGTCGATAAATTTTCTGCGGCGAATGTTGAAGTCGGTGACGTGTTAGATTTAGCCCAAACCATGCCATTTCTGAGTAAACGGCGCATCATCATCCTGACAGAAAGCCATGAGCTTAAAGCTTCGGCCCAAAAACAGATGCTTCCGTACCTCTCAAATCCGAATCCCTCAACCTGTTTGATCCTGACAACCGTGAAAAAACTGGATAGCCGAACAAAATTTGCCCAGGCCATCGCCAAACATGGCAAAATCGTTCAATTCTGGAAATTATTCGACCGTGATATTCCGCAATGGATTCGGCGAAGAGCCTCACAGTATGGGTATACGATGCCGCCACACGCAGCAACCTGTCTTTTAGAATTTGTTGGCAACGATTTACGCCAGCTAGAGAATGAACTCAAAAAAATTATCGCCTATGCGGACACCAGGGAGATTTCAGAGGCTATTGTCCAACAGGTGGTTGGGGATATTCGGGAACGTGATATTTTTGAGCTGGTTGATGCCATCAGTAAGGGCGATATCCTTGAAACCTTGCGAATCCTGAATCAACTCCTGATTGAAGGAGAGCAGCCGTTACGCATCCTGGCAATGATTATCCGGCAATTCCGCCTACTCTGGAAAACGAAAGCCAGCCTTGTCGAGCAGAAAACCCTCTCAAGTAAACAGCTTGCCGGAAAGATCGGGGTTCCTTTTCGCTCGGCAGAGGCTCTTCAGAAACAAGTACAACGCTTCTCACAGCTTAAATTGAAACAGGCGATGAAGCGATTAGCTGAGGTCGATCGCTCCTTAAAAACCAGTACGAATTCGCCTCAGATTCTGCTGGAAGATTTATGTATTGATTTATGCCGTTAGTTCTCTCCCTATCGGTCAGAAGACAGATGGGAGGAGAGAGGGGAAAATGGGTTACTCATGGGAAAGGTGCGCTATATCAAGTGTTATCTTTGTGAACAGGAAAACCGAATATCAACAGCAGCGATGTCAATGACGTCGGACATACGGTGTGGCGCGTGCAACACATTACTCGTCGATATTATTACCTGCCCCTCCTGCGGGACCAAAAATCGCGTCAAAATCCGCTTTGTCGAACACCAGCGCCTTGTGTGCGGAAAATGTCGGACCTCTCTGCGAAATCCCTCTCTTGAGCAGATATTGGCGACACATTCTGCTTCCAGACAGATTGCGCGGAATGCTCTGGCCCTTCAGGGAAAAGTGCATCAATGGCAAGGCGAATGGGAGATCGCGATCAGCTTTTTCCAACAAGCTCAGAGGCACCATCCGGAAACATCCGGGACAACAGCGTTGTCCGTCAGTATTGGTATATGTTATGCGTATCTGGGACAGTATGAAAAAGCAAAATCCTACCTGGAGCAACTCGATGACCTCGAACTCTCAAAGTTCAGTGTTATGTATGAACTCGCGAAAGCCTATGGATTGATCGGCGAGCTTGAACTCGCGATTGTCTGCTTTGAGAACGCCCAGGAATTGTTGACGGATTTGTCTTCAATT
>Ga0256845_1003588_pt1 | contig 10435 bp, 8 predicted proteins | sample RiftiametaG_FD_189101 | JGI IMG/M metagenome (GOLD analysis project Ga0256845, IMG submission 189101) | Tube worm associated microbial communities from hydrothermal vent at the East Pacific Rise, Pacific Ocean - Riftia | ecosystem: Host-associated > Annelida > Integument > Unclassified ... | reverse complement strand
AGCCGATTGAGCCGCCAATGGCGCGCACAGGACGGCGGGTGGCCTCAAGGCAGGCCTATTCGATGGTCGCGGTCGATGATTACGGCAAGGTGATTGACGATATCTATGATTTCGCTGAGGCGCAGGGCTATGAGATTGATACCATCATTCAAGAAGGCGGGGCGGGGCAGATTGAGATTAATCTCATTCACGGTGACCCGCTGAAGCTGGCTGACCAAGTGTTTTTCTTTAAGCGGATGATCCGCGAGGCGGCGTTCAGGAATGACTGTTATGCCACCTTTATGGCCAAGCCGATGCAGGACGAGCCGGGCAGTGCGATGCATATTCACCATTCGGTGCTGGGGGAGGACGGGAAAAATATTTTTAATGATGCGGATGATAAACCCACCGACTTGTTCTATAGCTTCCTCGCGGGGCAGCAGAAGTATGTGCCAAACGCTATCAGCCTGTTTGCACCTTATGTGAATTCCTATCGCCGCTATGTGGCTTCAGGCTCTGCGCCCATCAACCTTGAGTGGGGCGAAGATAACCGCACCACGGGCATTCGCGTGCCGCTATCCGGCCCCGAAGCGCGGCGGGTGGAGAACCGCGTGGTCGGGATGGATTGCAACCCCTACCTAGGCATCGCTGCGTCGCTGGCCTGTGGGTATTTGGGCATGAAGCAGGGGCTGAAGCCGCGTGGGCAGATGACGGGGGAGGCTTATGACGCCGACCACGGCTTGCCGCGTTCGCTCTTGGGTGGGCTGGATAGCTTTGAGCGCGCGCCGGAGTTGCGCGAGGTGCTGGGCAATGATTTTAGCGATGTTTACAGTGCTTTGAAGCGCCACGAAGCCGAGGCGTTTTTGCAGGTGATTAGCCCGTGGGAGCGGGAGCATTTGTTGCTGAATGTGTAGCGTTATTAAATAACCGCAGCTTCGGCTGCTGAAAGCGTTGGCAGGGCGTCTTGCCAGCCTGCATCCAGCTCTGGAAACAACTTCAAAATCTCGTCACGGGCTTGGCGCTCAAAGGCGTTAATCGCTTCATGGTGGGGGGCAAAGCTTTCGCTCCAGCAGCCATGGGCGCTGATGATTTGGTGGGTGTCAAACAGGATGTGAAAATACTCGACATCGGCGCAAGGTGCGCTGAAAATGCGGTCGCCGTCGCGCAGGTCTTTGGCGCAAGCCAGCAGCTCTGGCACGCCAAAAAGTACTTCGGCGCGGGGGCCAGAAATAAGCATTCGGTGCATTGGCGAAACCAAAATGTCAGCACTGTTTGCCAGCGCGCCCGCCTTAAAACACACCGGAGCCAGCGCGCCGTGTCCTTTGGCTTTATGGCTGCCCACCCAGCGGATAGGTTGCGGGCCGTTATGGCGGGTGATCACTAGGTCGCCGCAGTGCAAATCTTGCACGCGCACCTCGCCACCTGCGCACAGAATTTTGGTATCGCGGGTGAAGCAGGCGGCAAAATTCGCGTAATCAATCGCGCCCCCTGTATTGGCTGGGTCAATACTTAGGGCATCGTTTGGCGAAAGAAGAATGGTCGAGACAAAGCCAACCACAACTCCATTTACGATAATGGTCGAGAGCGTGCCTGCTTCAACGCCAGCGGACTGATTTATAAAGGGTGATTCTGTACCGATGGATACGGAGTCACCTTCCAAACCAACGGTAACGCCACCTATGATCAGATCGGCAGCCAACATTTGGTCCCCATCGCCGCTGGTGAGGGGGTCCAAAAAGCTATCACCATCGTCAATGCTGAGAATATCAGGCGAGGCACTTGCCGACACCCCTGCAAGCCCAGAGCCTGTGGTAAGCAGCCCCGGAGGGCCAACGAGATCGTCAATTGTATAGATAAATATGTTATTCGTCATAACAGCATTCCAATTTACAATTTGCGCAAAGTGCGATCAATGTTCGTTAATGATTGGCTTACTATTAATCGCCTATTTTCACAATACTTCCATTTGGCGGGGCTGCAGCCGGCTTAATTTTTCTTTGAAATAACCCAGCACTTCGGTCAATGCTTCGTGGGTCGGGCTGCGGTCATCTCCATTAAAATGCACGGTGAGGAGCGAGTGCTTATCGCCTTCGATTTCGCGCAGCTTAATCCTTTCTTAATCGCTATTAAAGGCCGCGTCTAGCGCCTCGAATTTGGCGTGAGTGCAAAGTTTGTCACCCTGAAAGCGAAAGGCCAGCATCGGGCCTTTTTCCTCTAGCCCCGCGCGGATTTCCGAAACATCTTGGGAGGACATATGCAGGGCGGAATTGGCGAGGATTGGCAATGAGGGCTGGGAAGCAACGCCCGCCAGCACGTTTTCATCGGCCATCATTGAAATAGCAAAATTGCCTGTCAGGCACATGCCGATCACGCCGATGCCCGGAAGCTCCTGAATGATAAGCACCACGGGGCCGTTGCCCTTGGTATAAACATCATGCGCTAGCGGTTTGCCATCCACCGCATCGGTGGTGAAAACAGATTTATCCCAGTCTGACAGCATCTATACATTCCTAATTGTTACAAAGGTCACAAATAATATACTTAACGGCACATTAACATTGAACTCTGCGAAATGGGAAGGATAGGGTGGGGCAACTCACAAGGGGACACCGATGGACCTGCTCTATGCCAATGATAAACTGGGCCAATACCCGAAATCATATTGGGCCAGCGCGGCCACGCCACTGGCACCATTTCCACCGCTCAAGGGGAAGGTAACGGCTGATGTCTGCGTGGTGGGTGCGGGGTTCACGGGGCTTTCAAGCGCGCTGCATTTGGCCGAGGCCGGCTATAAGGTGGTGCTGCTGGAGGCGCAGCGGGTGGGCTTTGGCGCTTCGGGCAGGAATGGCGGGCAGGTTGGCTCGGGCCAGCGGGTGGAGCAGGATGATCTTGAGAAGATGGTGGGCGAGGATAAGGCCCGCGCGCTGTGGGGGCTGGGGGAGGCGAGCAAGGATTGTGTGCGTGGGTTGATTGCCAAACACGGGATCGAGTGTGATTGGCGGGATGGTGTGCTGCACGCCGAGCTGAAGCCCAAAAATCTGCATCACAGCGAGGCCTATGCGGAAATGCTGCAAACGCGCTATGGGTATGATGATATTTCGGCGCTGGATGGCGAGGCTATTCGCCAGCATGTTGGCTCGGAGGCGTATTGTGGCGGCACGCTCGATATGGGCGCGGGGCATTTGAACCCGCAGAAATATGTGCTCGGGCTGGCGCGGGCAGCGCAAAAAGCCGGTGTGGAGATTTATGAGGGCTCCAAGGCGCTGCGCTATACGGGGCCAAACGTGAGCACGGCGCAGGGGCATGTGGCGGCGAAGTTTCTGATTTTGGCGGGCAATGGCTATATGGGTGGCTTGTCTAAAAAGGTGGCACGACGGGTGATGCCGATTAACAATTTTATTGTGGCGACAGAGCCGCTGGGCGAGGCGATGGCCAAGAGCTTGATCGCTGAAGATGTGGCAGTGGCCGACAGTAAATTCGTGGTGAATTACTTTAAACGCTCAGCCGACCACCGCATGGTGTTTGGCGGCGGGGAAAGCTATGGCTACAAATTTCCGGCCAATATCGCCGCCAAGGCGCAAAAGCCGATGCTGGAGATTTTCCCGCAGCTCGCGGGCGCGAAGATCGACTATGCTTGGGGCGGTACGCTGGCGATCACCATGAACCGGATGCCCAATTTTGCCCGCCTTGCCCCCAATATCCTGAGCGCCTCGGGCTATTCGGGCCACGGGGTGGCGATGGCCAGCCTTGCGGGGGAAATTCTGGCTGAAACCATCCAAGGCACGGCCGAGCGGTTTGACCTTTTTGGCAGCACACGGCCCCCGCGCTTCCCCGGTGGCCCCGCGCTGAAAACCCCGCTTTTGGCACTGGCAATGAGCTATTACGCCCTCAGAGACCGCATTTAGCGCCAAAATTGCCACAAATTGGATAATTCTTGCGCCTTCCGTCGCGTAAACGTTGACCAGCGGATTGACGCCTAGGTAAGCTGCTGTTGATAACGATTTCTGGGAGGAAGTTATGAAAAAACTAAGTTTTGCGGCGGGCGCAGCCCTTTTGGCCAGCACTGCCATGGTACAAGCGGGCGGGATTGAGCGCACGAACCAATCTGTTGATATCATTTTTGAAGAGGGAAGCCTTGTTGAGTTCGGCATTTCTTATGCCTTGCCTTCAGTTTCAGGCACGGGGCCAGATGCACCTACGCCATTGGACACAGGCATTATGTCACCAAATTATTTCGGATTTTCTGGCGCCTATAAAACCGACATCAGTGACAAGGTCGGCCTTGCGATCATTTTTGACCAGCCCTTTGGCTCGCTGGCAGACTACACCCAAAACGTTTACACGGGCACAAATGCAGATTTGACCTCGTCAGCCATTACGGTGATTGGCAGCTATGATGTGACCGACCGTGTGGTGCTATTCGGCGGTGGTACATACCAGACCCTACAAGCCACAGCGGCGGTGCCTTTGGCAGCATATACCATTGTTGCAGACCCTGCAGCTGGCTTTGGCTATGTCGCGGGTGCGGCCTACCAAATTCCTGATATCGCCCTGCGGGTGGCTCTGACATACCGTTCCGCCGTAACAACCACGCACACAACGCTGGAAACTGGCCCGCTTCCGGGAACCGGGCCGGGTAGTATGAGCGTAACCACCCCGCAATCAGTTAACCTTGAGTTCCAAACCGGCGTGAACCCTAAAACACTCGTTTTCGGTTCAATCCGCTGGGTGAATTGGTCTGCCTTTGATCTGACACCAAACAGCTATCCGCTGGGTGCGCTTGTGGATTACACAGATGACCGCGTCACCTATAACCTCGGAGTGGGCCGTAAATTGTCTGACACTTTGTCAGCAGCGGTGACCCTTGGTTATGAGCGCGATCTCGGTGGACCCTCTACCGTGCTTGGGCCAACCGACGGCTTCTTCAGCCTTGGGGGCGGCCTGACTTACACCATGGGTAACACCAAAATTTCCGCTGGTGCCAAATATATCTGGCTGGGCGATACCGCTGGTGCTTCTGGCACATTCACCAACAACTCCGCTATCGGCGTTGGCGTGAATTTCTCGGTCGCGATGTAAGCTTTGATGACATGAATGCAAAAATGGCCCGAGATTCGGGCCATTTTTTTGTGCGTTGTCGGGTTTAGCCCGCTTTCATCATCCGCTTGATCAGCCCGTTTTTTAGCACAAACTGGTGGTAGAGCGCGGCTGCAACATGCAGCACCACAAAGCCAAGCAGCACAAATTTGAGCGCCAGATGTGCGGTATCTGCCAGCTCGATTTGGCCAAACCATGCCAGCGCACCGCTTATAGGCATCAGCAGGAGCGCAAGGTAAAGGATGCCGTGTGTGGCGTGCGCCGCCATCTTCATGCGCGGATCTTCGTCTTTTGGCAGGGCTGGCGCGCCTTTAGTAACGCGCATGAGCACGCGGATGAGCATGAGCGCGAAGGTAAGCAAGCCTGCCAACACATGGGCGCGGGCCATAAAGGGGATTTCTGCTGAGGAAGAGGCTGAGGTGATTCCTGTCAGCGCTACAAATTCCTCGATCACTTCTGAGCCGACGAATTGAAACAGGATGAGCAGGGCTATTGCCCAATGCAGGATGATTTGAATGCGGGTGTAGCCGCTGGTTACGGGAGCCATGGTATGTCCTTTGCAAGATTATGTTAGTAGCCACTTACAGGGAATTTCCGCAAATTCAATAGCACCTCTGAAATAAACTGGCACTTTGGGCCAAAAGTTTAGACTATTTCGCGATATGCACCGCAACCTCGCTATCATCGCACAGCTTCTGGATGCGCGCGGGCGGGGGGCTGTCGGTGAAAAAGGCGTCCATGTCGGCAAGGCCGGCAATGCGGACAGGGGCGCGGCGGTTGTATTTTATCTCGTCGGCCATCAGGAACGCTTGGCGGGCGTTTTCGATAATGGCTTGGGTCACGCGGACCTCGCGGAAATCGTGGTCGAGCAGCGTGCCATCATTGGCAATGGCGGCAATGCCGATGACAGCGTAATCTGCGCGAAATTGCCGGATGATTTCTGTGGCGACATCGCCGACCAAGCCACCATCGGAGCGCCGCAGCACGCCGCCGGTCACGATCACTTCGGAATGGGGCGATGTGGATAGAATTTTGGCAACGTTGAAATTATTGGTAATGACCATAAGGTTTTTATGGTTCAGCAAGGCCCGCGCCACCGCCTCTGTAGTGGTGCCGATATTGAGAAAAATAGACGCGCCATCGGGGATTTTGCTAGCACACAGCGCCGCCATGGCTTCTTTTTCCGGCACCGCAAGCAAGGAGCGCTCTTCATAGCCCGGGTTGATGACGCTTGAGGGCGGAATGGCCCCGCCATGCACCCGCGTTAGGTGCCCCATCTCGCAAAGCTCGGTGAGATCACGGCGAATGGTTTGTGCCGTCACTTCAAATTCGCGGCTCAAACCGTCCACCGTGACCTTTCCGAGGTCCCGCGCGATTTTTAGGATTTCGTCATGTCGGAGATTCTGGGCCATGGAGCGTTCCGTGTTCGCGAATGTTCGTTATGGTGGGTTCTATGCCATAACCACGCGCGAATTAACAGAGACAAATAAAGGCATGCGCCTTTTCTTCTCAAAAACGCACATTTGCGAAAAAAATAGAAAATAATCGTTGACGTTTGCGGGGGTTTGGCCGATTATGTGTGCATCGAAGCACGGCTTCGTTGAGAAAGCTGGCGGGTTCTTGTTGGGCCTAGAACTTGCCAACATTCTGCGAGGGGCGCGGCTTCCCCAAGAAGCTTCACCCCTCGCAGGGCTTTCACAAATTCTGAACAGTGTTGGGTGCTTAAATGGCGCTAGAATGGCGGTGGTTTGGGGCGTTGAAGGCGTCAAATCCGGAGGCGATGATGCGGGTAAGCGGGCGGCCATCGGGCAGGATGCGGAAGGTTTTGCCGTTGAACTCAACAAAGGTTGGATAGGTTTTGGCCAGCCGTTTGCAATCGGCCTTCACCGGCTTGGAAAAATCGCCATATGTGGCTTTTAACGCCTCAAGGTCGATCTCAAAATCGCACATCAGGGCCTCGATTGCCCGCGCCCGCACTTGGTCGGCCATGCCAAGGGCAAAGCCTCTGGCGGCGGACCAATCACCCGACTGGATTGATTTAATATAGTTGGTGGTGGCGGCGTTATTCTGGATATACCCCTGCGGAAAGCGCGAAATCGAGGAGGCCCCGAGGCCGATCAGCGCGATGCAGCGATCGTCTGTGTAGCCTTGAAAATTGCGCCGTAAATGGCCATTGCGGGCGGCGATGGCGAGGCTGTCGGTCGGTTTGGCAAAGTGGTCAATACCGATCACATCCATACCGCTAGACGCAAACATTTTTGCAGCGGCTTCGGCCTGTTGGAAGCGCTCATGCGCGCCCGGGAGGCTGTCTTCTTTTATCATGTTTTGCCGCTTGGCCATCCATGGCACATGGGCGTAGCCAAACAGCGCCACGCGGTCTGGGGTGAGCGATTGCACCAGCTTCACGGTGTTTTTAAGCTCGTCTATGCCCTGATAGGGCAGGCCATATACCATATCTATGTTCACCGAGGGCACACCATGGCGGCGCAGAGACTCGACCGTATCACGGGTCAGCTCATAGCTTTGCGGGCGGCCAATGGCTTCCTGCACTTTGGGGTTAAAATCCTGCACGCCGATGCTGGCGCGGTTCATACCACCACGGGCAAAGGCGGCGATTTTATCGTCGTTGCAGGCGGTTGGGTCAATCTCGACCGAGAATTCGTAATCCGCATCAAACGGCGTGGCATCAAGAATCGCGGCCATGAGCTTATCAATTAGTTCTGGCGTTAGGATCGTTGGCGAGCCACCGCCAAAATGCAGCCGCCCGAGCTTTAGCCCCTCGGGCCGCGTGGCCTTGAACATGGCGATCTCGTCGAGCAGCACATCTACATAGGCTGCAACCGGTGAAAGCGTGGTCACGCCTTGGGTGCGGCATGCGCAGAACCAACACAAGCGTTCACAAAACGGGATGTGGATATAGAGCGACACTGGCTTGGAAATATCCAGTGTTTCCAGCCAAAAGGCAAAGTCGGGCCTCCCTACGTCTGCATGAAAATGCGGCGCGGTGGGGTAGCTGGTGTAGCGGGGCACGTTTTTTTCAAAAAGTCCGGCGCGCTCAAGGGATTTTAGCTCTGTCATTCTGGTCGAATAGTCGCATATAAGGTGGCGAACCTTGATCGAGATCAAGGTGGACATACTTTCCCCCCAAAGGTAGGCTGACTTATGCCCCATTCGGTGCCAAAAATTGAAGCAAATATGCGGTGTGGCGATTGCCCGATCCGGCATCGTGCAATTTGCGCCTATTGTGAGCCACCTGAGCTGGACCAGCTCGACGAAATTAAATCCTACAAAACCTACCAAGCTGGTGAGACCGTTGTGTGGGCCGGAGAAGAAATGCCGCTGATTGGGTCGGTGGTTTACGGGGTGGCGACACTTTCACGCAGTCTGGCTGATGGCCGCCGCCAAATGGTCGGGCTTTTGCTGCCGTCAGACTTTATTGGCCGCCCCGGGCGCAAGGTGGCTCCTTATGATGTGGTGGCGGTCAACGAGGTGATGATCTGCCATTTTAGGGCCAGTAAATTCAACGATATGATCGACAATACGCCAGCGCTTGAGCGCCGTTTGCTCGACATGACGATGGACGAACTAGACTCGGCGCGTGAGTGGATGCTGCTCTTGGGCCGCAAGACTGCGCGCGAGAAAATTGCAAGTATGCTTGTGATTTTTGCCCGTAGAGGCTCAGAGCTGAGCCATGCCGAGCTAAGCGATGGCTTGCGGTTTGAGGTGCCGCTGACGCGCGAAGCCATGGCGGACTACCTTGGCCTGACCATCGAGACCGTCAGCCGCCAGTTTTCGGCGCTCAAAAAGTCTGGTGTGATCATTATGGAAGACGCGCGCCACATTCGTGTGCCTGACTATGTGCGCCTGCTCAATGAGGCCTCAGATGATTCAGACGGTGGCTTCATCAGTTAACATATTGTGCAATTGCGTCATATCTTGACCTAGATCAATGTTGTATTAACCTTAATCCCTCACTACCCCCTTATAACAACGGGCGGAGTGTATCTGCCCGATTCTGCAATGAGGGCGTTAATATGCAACATATGGTTAAGGCGGTACTGCTGGGGATTGTGATCCTTGCGGCAGCTTTCGCAACAAACTTCGCGCGAGATCTGGCGTATCAGGTCAATGCCGTGGTTATCATCCTATGGGCCGGATACTTCTTTATCCGCGAAATTGGGAAAATCGGAAACAAGCCTGCGGTCGAAACCGGCTATATGGACGGGGTTGTCCGCGCGGGGGTGATTGCCACCGTGTTTTGGGGCATCACCGGCTTTACTGTCGGAGTTTGGATCGCGTTTGAGCTGGCTTTTCCATCGTTGAACCTAAGCGAGATGACCCTTGGTTACCTCAACTTTGGCCGCTTGCGCCCGTTGCATACTTCCGCCGTGATCTTTGCCTTTGGTGGTAACGCCCTGATCGCCACCTCGTTTTATGTGGTGCAGCGCACCTCGGCGGCGCGGTTGTTTGGCGGTAGTCTGGCTTGGTTTGTGTTTTGGGGCTATCAGCTGTTTATCGTTTTGGCCGCGCTCAGCTATGTGCTTGGGGCTAGCCAAAGCCGTGAGTATGCCGAACCTGAGTGGTATATCGATATTTGGTTGACCATCGTTTGGGTGGCTTACCTCGTGGTGTTCGCCGGTACGATCTACAAGCGCAAAGAGCCGCATATTTATGTGGCCAACTGGTTCTACCTCGCCTTCATCCTCACCATCGCCATGCTGCATATCGTGAACAACCTCGCGGTGCCTGTATCTATCTTCGGCTCCAAGTCGGTGTCGCTATTCTCGGGCGTGCAAGACGCCATGACACAGTGGTGGTATGGCCATAACGCGGTTGGCTTCTTCCTGACAGCGGGCTTCTTGGGCATGATGTACTACTTTGTGCCAAAGCAGGCCGAGCGTCCGGTGTTCTCTTACAAGCTCTCGATCGTGCACTTCTGGGCGCTAATCTTCCTTTACATCTGGGCTGGCCCGCACCACCTCCACTACACAGCGCTGCCTGACTGGGCCCAAACGCTGGGTATGGTGATGTCGATCATCCTCTGGATGCCTTCATGGGGCGGTATGATCAACGGCTTGATGACGCTCTCTGGCGCGTGGGATAAACTGCGCACAGACCCTGTGTTGCGGATCATGGTTGTGTCTATTGCGTTCTACGGCATGTCGACCTTTGAAGGGCCGATGATGGCAATTAAAGCGGTGAACTCACTGAGCCACTATACAGACTGGACCATTGGCCACGTGCACTCCGGTGCTTTGGGCTGGAACGGGATGATCACCTTCGGGGCGCTCTACTTCTTGGTGCCTAAGCTCTGGAGCCGTGAGCGGCTTTATTCCTTGAAGCTGGTGAACTACCACTT
>Ga0256845_1003587_pt1 | contig 10437 bp, 7 predicted proteins | sample RiftiametaG_FD_189101 | JGI IMG/M metagenome (GOLD analysis project Ga0256845, IMG submission 189101) | Tube worm associated microbial communities from hydrothermal vent at the East Pacific Rise, Pacific Ocean - Riftia | ecosystem: Host-associated > Annelida > Integument > Unclassified ... | reverse complement strand
TCCCGACCCTGCGGTCCCTCTGGCCGCAGGGCTGTCCTGGTCGGGAATACCGGCAGTCTCTGCAAAACCATGCAGTTCGCTGATATGATCCGATCGAAATGCCCCCTGCTGCCGACACTGCGCCAAACTCAGGCCTCCGGCGAGTACGGCACACTGCGCTCGCCCTCTCTCTCGGCCTTTGCGCTGGTCTCGTGCAGCTCGGCGCCCTTGGTCCGCTCGCCTGCGCCAGGAGCTGCGAGCGCTACAACCGTGCACCTAGCGCAGAGCCCTGTACGTGCACAGCAAGTACTGTCTGCGCCCCCAGCGAGGATCCCAGGCAGCTGATCATCGCCCCCACAGACCTCTGGCCCGAGGTCGCGATCGGCAGCCTAGGTGGCTGCACCGGCACTCTCATCGGCCCGCGCCACGTGCTCACGGCCGGTCATTGTGTCGTCAGCGGCTTCGACGGCGATCGTTTCTCCTGGACGCCGCAATTCGCCGCGGCCCGTGATGGCAATGACCTGCCCTACGACAAGGTGCCCGTCTCCCGGGTCTTTGTGCCCAAAGGCTTCATCGAGCACGAATGTGGCTGGAGCGACCGCGGAAACCCGACGGAGTGGGATTTTGCGCTCTTAGAGCTCGCCGAACCGATGGAGATCGAGCCCCTGCCCTATCGTGCATTAAACGACCAAGAACTCGAGGGGGCCACGCTCTACAATCGAGGCTATCCAGTCGCCGGCTCCTGTGCACCCTCGGACAGGCAAGAAAATTCGATGTGGGGCAGCGAGGGCACCCTCGATCGCGAATTTATCCGCGAAGGATTCCTCTATTCATCGCTCTTTGGCTCCGCCGGTCACAGCGGCAGTGCGGTGTACACTCGCGATCCAACAACCGATGAGTTCACGGTGATCGGAGTGTTCATAGGCCCGGTTTGTGGCGAATGCCCCTGGCGAACCAGCACCGCCGTGCGCCTAGGCCCGACCCCGGTCGACTATCTGGATGCCTGGATCAGCGGTGCCGAGGACCGCCCCTGCTGCGAGGCCTGGGTCGAAGGCTACGGTCCCACCGCGCAAAGCAGTGAATAGTCACACAACACGCCCCCGTTACCGCTAGCTTATTTAGCCAGGGTTGATAATGCAGGTGTCGAGGATCGTACTGACCGCATCCTGAAAAAACGCGTTGTAGTCCTCCGAACAGATCGCGCCTTCGATCCCGCGCTCGCCGAAGAAGCCGATCATCTCCGACCAATGGGCGCCACCGTTGCCGCAGCCCATCTCTGGCTGCGGGATCAGACCGAGCATGACGATGCGATCCTCATCGCCGCCCTTGGCCGCGACGACGGCGTCGTAGGTATCCAAGGAGGTGTTCATGTCCTCGACCTTGGGATCGTCGGAGAGGAAAGTGACCACCAGGATCGCGTCGTCGCGCAAAAAGCCCTCGTTGCAGCCACCGGGATCGTTGAGCGTGGACGAGAGCGCCTCGACGATGCCGTCCATCGGCCGCTCGGAGGGGTGGCCCGCAAGACCAACGGAGGCCGCACACGAAAAATTGTCGACGAGCTTTGGATCCTCGGAGAGCAGGTAGCGGTTGCCACCGAAAAAGTCACAGGGCATGTTGCTCGCCGCCTCGCCGGCGGGATGATCGACACCCGCACCGCGAACCGAGTCGCATTTAACAAAGATGTCCTTGCACGCGTAGCTCTTCGCAGCCTTGCAGGTACTGTGGTTGCAGGTATTTGGACTGCAGCGACCCTCCGCGTCAGTATCGGCGACCATGATGTGGTAGTCGCTGGTCGGCAGGGTCTGTTCGATCGTGTCGATAAAGGCTGGAAATGCCGCCTTGAGCGCATTTTGCTCGCCTTGCATCGATACCGAGTTATCGATCACAAAGAGAAAATCGACCTTCTTACAGCCCTCGGGCTCGCCGGTCGTCGTCGTCGTCGTCGTCGTTGTTGTGTCATCGGTCGTCGAGTCTGTCATCGTCGCACTCGCGGACACACCGGTGGTGCTTGTCGACTCGCCCCCGCTGCTATTTGTCTCCGAAGTGCTGCCGGTGGTGGTCATCCCCCCCGTGCTCGAGCTGCCGCTCGTATCGCCGCTGCTCGCCGTCGTGCTCACGGTGGTATTGCCCACTGTCGTGCCCTGGCTGCCGGAGCTGTCGTCGCCGTTGCAGCCGATAAATGCACACGCAAACGCGAGCGGGATGAGGTGGGCCTGGGTCGATGTCATGCGCATAGCGAGGGCTCCGGTTTGCCCCACTTTACGACGGCAGCGCGGATGACAACACCCAGATCAAGCGAGCAACGAGCGTCGGTGAGCGCGACCTCGCCGATCCGCCTCTGGGAGCTACTCGAGCGCCGGGCGCTCACGGGCGAGCGAGCGCTCCCGAGGAAGCACCCAACAGCGCGGGTTATTGATATATCCGAGATGCTCGTAATAGGCGTTGGCGGCCGGCGCCGAGATCACGATAAGCTTGCAATGCGGGCCCAGCTGCTGGTGCATGAGGCTTTGCAACCGGCTGCCGATCCCCTGGCCCTGGTAGCTCACATCGACCGCGAGATCCGATAGGTAACACGCGTAATGGAAGTCCGTCAGCGCCCTCGCGATGCCCACGAGCGTGTCACCATGCCAGGCTGAGATCTGCAGATTGCTGTTCTTTAGCATGCCCTCCATGCACTCTCTGTCGTGCACTGGGCGACGAGCGCTCAGGGTCGAGCGCCTCAATACATCGATGAACAGGTCCGCGCTGAACGGATGGTTGATCCTATATTCGATGCTCATCGATGCTCCATGTGCGCAATTGTAACGCTCTTCAAGCTGCCCACGCGAGCAAAATCAGGGATCGCTCGAGTGCCCATACGCATCTCTCGTGGCCGCTCGGCCGAGCGAAATAGCGCGAGCCCCTGCGCCTCCGAGCTAGGTGATGCGCTTGCCGGTGATCAGGTCGTAGACATGACCCGGCATGGCCAAGCGAAAGCCAGCGCGCTCGCAGCGGGCCCGGTGGTCCTCGATGTTGTCCTCGTGATGCATGAGGATCATCTTCTTGCGAACTACCATCGGCAAACGCTCGAGCAGCGCGAAGAAGCCGTGCACCTGCCCTGGATAGTCGACGAAGGTGCTGTCGTGGAAGAAGAGCGAGGTGCGAGGCTCTAACGACATCAGCAGGTCGGGGTCGACGGTCGAGTCACCGCTCCACCAGACGATGCGATCGTCGTCAGGCTCGTGGCCCACCGCGATCTCGAGGGAGCATGAGGGCTTGCCCGGCACGTGCTCGTTCTCCCGCGCAGTCACCCGCATCAGGTCGCTCTTAAAACTCTCGGAGTGGGACCAGGGGTTCTCGCGCGGCGGCTCGGAGCTGTGGGCGTCGATCATCTCGAAGTAGGTGCTGAGCGTACCGTTGGCATTGGAGCCATCGGCGTCGCGGCGGTAGCGGAGCGAGGGCGCCATCGTCTCCCAGATCTCATCGACAACCGCGGAGTGGGCGATCATCTTGGGCCGCGGCCCGCCCTCGTAGGTCGACTGCACACCAGCCTCGCTGAAGAAGAAGCGCTGGAAGGCAAAATCCTCGAGACCGAAGATGTGATCGCCGTGCACATGGGTGATGAGCTGGCCCTCAAAGTCGTGCCAACACATGCCCGCGTCGTGGATCTGATCGGGCGCCTGGCGACCGCAGTCGATGAGCCAGCGGCGACCGTCGCTAAGCGTGACCATCGAACAGGTCGTGCCGTAGCGCCTTGAGAACGCACCTCCGGCGCCAAAGAAGCGCAGGGTCATGTGTTGACGTGCGTTCGCCACCGGGGTCCGTTGCTACTACAAGGTCCAGGAGGATTGATGTGCCCCGTCATTCACGACGACGCCCATAGATGCTAGCTCATCCCGCAGCGCGTCCGCCTCTTTCCAGCGTTTTTCGTGACGCGCTCGCACTCGCTGCTCGATAAGCCCATCAATGCGAGCGGTGTCGAGACCCAAACGCGCGACTTTGTGATCCCGGCGGGCGCGCAAGTAGACCTCGGGATCGCTGCCAAAGACCCCGAGGAAACCAGCGACCTCCGCCATATCGTGGACGAAACGAGCGACCGTCGCCCAGCGAGCGACCGCGTCGACGTCTTTTTTCTTGGCGGCGAGGAGCCGGTTGACCTCGCGGAGCGGTTCGCTGAGCACCGCGATCGCAGCCGCTGTATTGAGATCATCGACGATCGAAGCGCGAAAACGCGATCGCAGTGCTTCGACCGAGGCGACCACCGGCTCTTCGGGGGCTGTACCCCCCTTTGCTTCCTGCACAGCCAAGAAATCCTGGGCCTTGGAGAGCGTCTCGTAGATCGCACGGAGGCGCTCGTCGGCCTCCTCCAGACCCGGAAAGTAAACCCGACGACGCAGCGCCTCGGCGTCTGTCGTCGCCTGGCACGAGGGACAGATTCCGCTGTTTTGCGCCTCCAGTGGCAGCACCTTTTTGCAGCTCGGGCATGCGACCTCGACGTCGAAGTTGATGCCCGAACGGTAGTGCACACCGAGCAGGTAGAAACGCAGCGCCTCTGACGGGTAGAGCCCGGTGACCTCGCGGATGGTGAAGAAGTTGCCCAGGCTCTTGGACATCTTCTCGCCGGCAAAGTCGACGAAGCCGTTGTGCAACCAGCGACGGGCAAAAGTACCGGCACCGCAGGCGCCCTGCGACTGGGCGATCTCGTTTTCGTGGTGCGGGAAGATCAGATCGCGACCGCCAACATGCACATCAAAGCTCTCGCCCAAATAGCGCCGGCTCATCGCCGAACACTCGATATGCCAACCCGGTCGACCCTCGCCCCAGGGGCTCGGCCACGCCGGCTCGCCCTCCTTCGCGCCCTTCCAGAGCACGAAGTCGAGGGGGTTTTCCTTGCGCTCGTTGACCTCGACGCGTGCACCCGCCTGCATGTCCTCGAGGCTGCGCCCGGAGAGCTTGCCGTAGCCCTCAAACTTGGCGACCCGAAAATAGACATCGCCTGCCGCCGCGTAGGCCAGGCCGCGCTCGATAAGCGTGCCTATCATCGCCAGCACCTCGGAGATGTGCTCGGTGACCTTGGGCTCAATGTCCGGGGGCCGGCAGTTTAGGTCGGCGAGATCGCGGTGGTACTCGTCGGTGTAACGCTTGGCGATAAGCGCTGGCTCGACGCCCTCGGCCGCCGCCTTGCGGATGATCTTGTCGTCGATGTCGGTGATGTTGCGGGCGTAGGTGACCTCGACGCCGTGCCCCTCGAGCGCGCGCACGAGAATGTCGGGCACGATCGCCGCCCTAGCATGGCCGATGTGGCTCATGTCGTAGACCGTTGGACCGCAAACATAAATCCGACAACGACCTGCCTCGAGGAGCTCTAAGGGGAGCTTGGTGCGCTGCTGAGTGTCGTAGAGGACGAGCCCGGAGGTCTGCGTCGGGTGCTTCTTTTGGGGGGAATCTGCCAAGGGGTCCGCCGTGAGCTTAACCGGCGGCCATAGTGCCCTAGCCCCTCCGCCGGCGCCACCACCAAGCGAGACTCGCGAGGTTCCAGCCGACGACCAGAAGCACTCCGCCCCACATCAGCGGCGCCATCCACTGCGACGAGGGCGTCTCGCCAACCGCGATCAGGTAGCCATTTGGATCCACCGTCACCACGCGCTCGAGCAACGCTCGGCGGATCGACGCCGGATCAAAGCTGAGCTGCCCGTCCTCGAGGCTGCGCTCGACCAGGTGATCGCCTTCGACAGAAAAACCCTTGCTCGTGGTGCTGTCGCCGTAGACCACGGTGATCGCGCTGCCCTGCAGAGAGATCGACTCCGCCGGTACGAAGTAGGTCGCGGTGGTCGGCAACACCGATACGCCGTAGCTCACGTCGACCCGCGGCGCCGGCTCCAAACCAACGCTGACGCGCTCTTGGGCGGCCTCACGATCGACGACCGGGATGCGCGCGTAAAACCGGTAAAACGAGCCGCTGGTCTGCTTTTTGGGGCTGAAATAAGGCACCCCAAGCTCGGCGACCGCAGCCTCCGCTCTCTTCTTTGAGCTGAAGGACGAGCGACCGAGCTGGATCTGTGCATCGGGCAGGCTGACCACAAGACCCAGACGCTCGTCGGCGCCGACGAAGAAGGGCTTGCCCTCGATGTCGGTCAGCTGCAGACCGCCACCGCTGCGCTCGGAGAGCGCCGCCACCAGCGACTCGGCATCGGCCTCGTGGCTCTGGCGGATCGACTCGGCGTTAAAAAAGGACTCGATCCACGGGTACATGCGCAGCTTGCCGAGACGACGCATGCGACCGGCATAGACACCCTCGAATTGGTTGCGCGCCTGACCCTCGCGGCGCTTGGCGGCGGCAAAGAGGCTACCGCCGCCCTCGACAAGGCGGATGTACGAGACCACCCGCGAGTCGACCTTAAGACGAGCCGCGTGCTGGATATCTGGGGTGCCGCGAAGGATCACGTAGGACTCGTCGAGATCGTCCGGCACACCGTCCTCGAAGAGCGTCGCGGCGCTGCCCAGATCGACGGGCTCGCTGCTCTGCAACCAGTAGTGGAAGTCGCCCCACATGGTCACCAGGAGGTAGATGCCGAGCGCCGAGACCACCGCGTCGATGATCGGCGAACGCCGTCGCCTCGGCCGGGGGCCGGGCTCGATCTCGTCCATTTCCTGATGCTGGGTCGTCGACTCGCTCACAGCCACCTCGCTATATCACGCCCCCAGAGAGACCGCCCACGGGCTCAAAGGTTCCCGCTACTCGCGATACACCAGAATCTCGCGACTCGCCTCGACATCGTCGCCATCGCGCGCGGTGATGATGATCCGATTGCCACCGACCACCAGCGGTACCTCTGTGGCGATCGCTAGAGATCTCGCGCCGTCCCCAGAGCGGGCGGCATTGGCCTTAAAAAAGACCTTTTTCTCGACCTCGCCGGGACCCACAGGCGCGACGCCGATCACCACATCGCGGAGCCTTCGCGGATGGCTGAGCAGAGCTTCGATCCGCAGCGTCGCCGACTTCACCACCCGAGGCGTCGCCGCGAGCTCGATCGTCGGCGGTTGCACGAGCAGCACCGCGCGGGCGGGCAGCGGCCGCAGCTTGGCCTTGGCGCCCGCTGGCGAGGTGAGATCCTCGGGCACCCACGCCCGCCGGCCGGGCTCGATGATCACCGCCAACCAACGCCCCGCGGCCCCCTCAACCTGGAGGATTGTGCCCGCCGGCAGCTCGCTGAGAACCGCCGACTTGCCGTCGGCACCGTTGTAAAGACGAGCACCCTCGTCACCGATTCGCACCCGCCTGCGACCGGCGACGTAAGCCGGACGCTCACCCACCAAGCGCAGCTCCAAACGCTCGCGGGCGGCCTCGTGCAGATCGATGTCGGCGATCATCAAGTCGAGTTCGAGCGGCGCCGCGAGATCGGGCTTGGCGGCGACCGAAATACCAAAAGCACCTCGCGCCTGGCCGCCGACCTTGATCGGCCCGAGATCGTGAAAGCCCTCCTCGAGCAAACCCTGGGCCCCCGACTTGTTGCGGAGCAGCGCCCGCACGGCCTTCGCCGGCGCCACCCCGACATTGCCCGCACGCACCGCCAAGAGCACCCGTTCGCCCGCCTGGAGAACACCATCGCCGTTGCCGACGACTTTAAAAGGTTCGCCGATCTCCGGGCCCACGACCTCGGGCCGGGCCGGCGCAGCGGCGACCAATGCCGGATCATCGACGATCCAATAATCGTAGGTCGGTTGCGAACGCGGCAGGCCCGTGACCTCCAGGCGGAGCTTCGCGGCGCCGTCGGGGACCTCGCCTGGCTCGCCACTGTGCACCTCTAGCCCCAGATCCTCGACAAAGGAGGGGTGCCAGCCCATCACCTTGAGGCTGATCTCGCGGCGCACGCTCTCACCCGGCGGCAGCGATCCGATCAGCAGTTCGATACCGTCGAGTTCGTCGTGCACACACTCGGTGAGCAAGTGCAACCGCAACGCCGGCTCGCTGCCGATATTCGTCACCTTCACCGCGAGATCAAAGGGGGCTCCCGCCTTGATCTCGCCATCGCTAGTGATCGACGCAACAACCTCGATCTTTGGATCACCGCTCGCCGCCAGCGATCCCTGCCAGGGGATCTTTTTCGCCTTTAGTCGAGCGACCAAAGCGGAATCTTCGCGATCGGCGAGTCGGGCCTGAACCGCCCTTAAAGCCGCATTACGACCCTTTTTGTCGATACCGACCAGGGCCAACGCGACCTCGCGTGCGATCGCCACCTCGGGATCGCGGAGCTCAGTCGGCTCCCCCTCCGAGAGGTCCCGGAGTTCGCCGAGATAGCGGAGAACCTTGGCCACCGGCGGCCGCTTCACGGGCTCTGGATCGTGGCGCGCGGAGGGCAGATGGGCGACCTGCGAGCGCTCTCGTTCACGCTCAAAACGCTCGAGATCGAAGTAGCGAGCGACCCCTTGGATGTCGCTGAGTTCGACCGGATAGAGCACCAGATCGGGAGCGACACCGAGGCTCTGGATCCGTTGATCCCCGGCGACTCGGTATTCGGCGATCGTCATCTTAAGGGCGAGTTCGCGGCCGTAGGGGGCGAGCGGCTTGAGCATCTGCACGGTGCCCTTGCCGAAGGAGCGACGGCCCAAAATAACGGCGCGACCTGAGACCGCGAGAGTGCCGCTGACGATCTCCGAGGCCGATGCCGCCTCCTCATCGATGAGCACAACGATCGCCACCTCGGGACCTATGATCGTCTCCGGCTTTGCCGACTCCGATTCGCGACCGATCGCCGAGTGCACGCTCACGAGCTCGCCCTCCGAAAGAAAAAGATCGAGCACCGCGATCGCCTGGGTGAGCAGACCCCCGGTATTGCGGCGCAGATCGAGGATCACCGCCTTGAGCGGAACCTCGGACTGCATCTCGCGGATCGCCGTCGCCACCTGCTCGCCGGTATTCTCCTGAAACGTGATCAGCCGCAGGTAGCCGACATCCGCGGGCAGACGTGCCGAAAGCACGCTCTCGATCGAAATGATCTGCCGGGTGATCGCGATCTTCAGCGCCTTTTTGTCGCGCCGGATCTTGACGATAATCTCGGTATCGACCGGACCGCGAAGTAATTTTTGAGCTGCGCTTACGGCCATGTTGACCGTCGACTGATCGCCGATCTGCAGGATCAAATCGCCGCCCTTGAGGCCGGCCTTTTCGGCGGGTGATGTGGGCAACACGCGAACCACTCGGATCCGCCGCTCCTCCTGGATGATTTCGGCGCCAATGCCCCCAAACTGCCCTTTGGTGCGGACTCCGAGGTCGCTGCGCTCCTCCGGCGTGAGCAGGATCGTGTGCGGATCCAGGGGCGAGAGCAGGCCGTTGATCGCCGTGTACTCGAGGCGATGCAACGCCTCTTCGTCTTCGAGATCGAGGTGCGCCTTGGCGAAGATCAAGACCTGCTCCAAGACCCCCGCGACCACCAACGGCGAACCCAACTCGCCGACCGAGAAGCTCTCGCTGGCTTCGCCAACGGTGATCTCAATACGCTCTCCGACCAACTTCGCGAAAAGCTCGGGAAACCTGAGGCTGAGATCGTGCAGCGCCCACGATAGTTGCTCGCGACCGTCAAAGCGGCTCTTGTCGAAGTACTCCTCTTGCACCGAGTAGGCCGCCCAGAGCAGCAGCGGAAACTCGCTGCGCTCCAGGGCTGCCTCGAGATCGATCTTCTCGGCACCCTCGGCCTTGACCCCGGCGGAATCTGAAGCGGGGCCCGGCGCATCCCCCGAGCAGGCGATCCCCGCGCCCCAGAGCCAAGCCAACGCGAGAGCGGAGAGCGATGTGCGACGCATCGACTGCAAGCATAGCCGCCAGCGACCCCGCTTCGTTCGCCATTAATTTTCAGCACCGCATGCGACGCGATTTGCAGCTGCGCACCTCTACGCGCTTCTACGCACTTCTATGTACCGCAATGCGCGTCCCCGTGCCCTCGATGACACCGATCCCCCTGCTCGACGGCTCACAAATCTGTGGGCATCGCGAAATCACAGCTACGGGCGATCGCTCCCGCGAGCTTGCGAAAGTCCTCGCCGCAGCGGCGCGCGGCGGTCCCGTGAGCTCCGAGCGCTCCGTCGGCTGCCCGCAGATGAAAGATGGGCTTGCGGACCTCCATCGCCATGGGCATCAAGCTTCGATAGTGCTTGAGTTGCGCGAGGCAATTCGGATCCTGCTCGAGGGCCAGGGCCCTCTCGCGGAGAATACGCTCACCCTCCTCACCCGCTTGCTGTGTGCTCGGACCGATTCGAACCCAGACTCGACCATTGTAGAGCACAGGGGGCGATGACGAAGGCTGGACAACGATGGCCGCGATCGCGTGCTCACCGAGGCTCAAACGGCTGATGCCAATGGACGGTACCGGGAGGATTCCGCCGCTTCGAATCTGCGCCAACTTCTGGAGTAGCTTGTCTGTAATGTCGAGGCATGAGGGAGTGGCATCATCCTTAAGACCGACGAAGACAACCCCTGGCTCT
>Ga0256845_1003586_pt1 | contig 10437 bp, 9 predicted proteins | sample RiftiametaG_FD_189101 | JGI IMG/M metagenome (GOLD analysis project Ga0256845, IMG submission 189101) | Tube worm associated microbial communities from hydrothermal vent at the East Pacific Rise, Pacific Ocean - Riftia | ecosystem: Host-associated > Annelida > Integument > Unclassified ... | reverse complement strand
CGCGCCGTCCGAGCCCACGAACTACAGTGCGCTGTACTCAGGGCTAACCAGACATGCACACTCTGGAGGTCCATCGTAGACCTCACCTGACTCCCAGTCGATGTCGCAGGCGGTATTTGGGAAACAGGTCTCATCGGTCGCGAGTTCGATGCTGCCGCCTGCCGTGCGGTACGCCCTGCCCCCAGCGCAGCCCGGGTCACTCACGGACTCGAGGACACAAGTGCCGCTGGGCTTACCAAATATGCACATTTCGCCGTCGAGGGAGACGGGCACCCAGCCCTCCCAACTGCAGTAGTGGGTGAGCCCGACGTCGCTATTTTCGTAGCTGGGGATTGCATTGCAACCGGCGCGGTCGAGCTCGCTCTGGCACGCTTGCCTTAGCTCGTCGACCTTGGCTTCGTCGTTTGATTGTGAGCAGGCGAAGGGCATGCTCATAGCCAATAGCAGGGCTGCTGTAGATCTGCGCGAAGTTGTCATCGAATGCCTGAGTAGGCCATTCCGAGGACCGTGTCAATGTCTCAGGTATCGGCTGGGAGGCAGGAGTGTAAGAGTTCGAGTGCGGTCTAAAGGTCCTCCGGCCGTGTTCTCTGAGTATGCATTGATCTGTGAATTCGAATGATGCGTTAAGAGCTGGGGATTGGCTTGAATGCGGTGATAAAAAGCGCTACCTCTGCGCCGACCTTGGATGGTCTGCACTCGCTTCCATCAGCGTGCACAAATGCCGTCGGCGCGCTTAGGCGCGCTTAGGCGCGGGCTCACCGTTGTTGCTCAGCGGTGCAGCTCACGTGGGCAAGGCTCGCGATTGTCGCGGTGATGGGCTAGCGTCGAGTTAATTGCGTTGTGCTGCGATATTCTTTCTATTCTTTCTATTCGTTCTGTCGAGCATCTCTTGCTCGAGCGCAGGGGGGGAGCGGGTCGACCCTCGAGGGCAGGCGGCGGCGCAAAAGCCCGAGGTGTCAAGCGTTCCGAGCAGGCAAGCGAACGAGCCCAAACCGTGGTCGGATCGCTGGATTCTGCAGGAAGGACGTCGCTTCCTCACCGATACTGCCTATCGGCGGGCGGCTCTAGATAGGTCGCTGACCAATCACAAAAACGTGTACTCGCAGATCCGCCGACAGACCTACGGGCACGGTACAGGGGGCTGGGACAAGCTGCCGGTGTGGAACCCGCGCTCGAAGCCGGTCGACGCAGTCCTCGCGGCCGAGCTCGCGGAGGGCGAAGTTCCAGAGCTAGGGGCTGCGCAGGGGCGGCTCTGGGATGGCGTTTCGCCGACGACGATGATCGGCTGGGTGGCGCTCGGACGGCGTGTGTTCTTTGAGTACCCGATGCGCGCGGAGGTGTTTTTGGAGTTCGGGTTGACCGAGCCGAAGCTTGCGGCCGCCGTCGGCATCGAGCGGACCGCGAGCGGCGACCTACCGGGGCTCGTGGTCTTCCAGAACGTCGACGGTGAGACCCGCGTGGGCATGACCTGCGCGATCTGTCACTCGACGGTCCGCGAAGGTGAACTTGTCGTCGGCGCTGCCCGCCGGAGCTTCGATTACGGTCGGCTGCGCCTCGCGTATTTTAAGGCGACCGGGGAGTATCTTGACCCGCGCCTCGCCGAGCGCATGGCATCGTGGGGTCCCGGTCGCGCAGACGTCTCGGAGGACGATGACGAGGATCCTGTGACGATCCCGGACCTTTGGGGCCTGCGCGCGCAGTCGTGGTTGACCCAAGCTGGCACGATCCGGCACGAGAGTCCCATCGCCCTCGCGATCCGTCAGGATACGCAGCTGACCGACTCGAACCACGGACTGGTCAGGCCGCCGCGGGAGCTTGCGTGGGCGCTTGCGATGTACATCTACTCGCTCTCGCCACCTCCCAAGGCGCCGTCATCATCGCCTCCATCGCAGCTCGCTCGGGGTGAGGCGGTATTCGCGGAGGCATGTGGCTCATGTCATGCGAATGAGGCCTACGGAGGACGTGTGATCAAGGTGGCGGCGATCGGCACGGATCCTGAACTCGCGGTCGGTCGGGGTCGGGGTACCGGTGGATACCGGGTCCCACCGCTCCTGGCTGTCGGTGACGGGGCGCCGTATCTGCACGACGGCTCCGTGGCCTCGCTGGAGGAGCTGCTGTCCCCGGAGCGTCTCGAGGCGGATTACGTCGGAGGGCTGCTGGGGGAAGGGCCGATCATGGGGCATCGCCCAGGCACCAAACTCGCCTCCGCTGACAGGCAGGCCCTGCTCGCGTTTCTCAGAACGTTGTGATCAGGTCCTGACATTGGGTGGCAGGATCGTCGGCGCGGCGACCTGGACGTCACCCTGGACGAGCTGCTTATCGCCGTTGACGGTGAGCGTCGCCTTGAGCACATAGGTCTGGTCTCGTGGGTCGCGAACACTGCGCCACGGCGGCTCGCTGAGGGCATAGCTTACCGATAGATCTTGACCGCCAGCGATGCTCTGATCCCACGCTTGATAGGTCCCGTCCTCGCTCCAGACCATTGGGGCGCGGGCAGTCAGCTCGCCGATCAGCGCGCCCTTGTCGTCGAAGAGTTCGACCTTCGCGACGCTGAGCTGGGCCTGCGGAGCGTCGGCAACGGCGACCACAGAGAGCTGCATCGAGGTTTGTTGGCACGCGCGTTTAGCCCTTCTTTTCTGGACTGAGCTGCTCCGTCCGGCCTCGACCTTGGCCTTGGCCTTGGCCTTGGCCCTTGGCGCAGAGGGGCCGCAGTCGTCTGCGAGTGTCGCTGCTGTCATCTGCACAGTGATCGCTGGAGCTTCCGGCGGCGGTGTGGGGGTCGCTGGCGGCGTGGGTGTCGCTGGCGGCGTTGGCGTTTTTGGCGGTACTTCTGGAGTCTCCGCCGGAGAGGGCTGGTCGGGTCCCTCGCCGGTGCTGGTGCTGGTGCATGCCATCATTCCGACGAATATCCAGCCGAGTCCTGCTCTCATCATTTTGGTGTATCAGTCTCCTGCGCCGCCGGGTGGAATTGTTTGCAGGGGTCAGGGCCGGTCAGATCTGAGCGGCAGGCGGTTCCGCTGGCAGGGGCCTGTGGCAGCCGGGAGCGGTGCCGCCCCAGTCAAGGCCGACCACGCTTTAAAGAGTGGGAGCCGCGAAGTTGAGTATGAATTGTTTGTTATCCCCGTGGGAGAGGGAGTAACCGAACATCGATCCATCGCCGACGATCACGACCTCCCCCTGGCTGACGCTCTCGCGGGCGATGACCACCCATTCTTCGCCGCTCAGGGTCGCGATCGCTTCGCCGGAGCCGATGTCGACGCGGGCGACAAAGAAGGGCGAGAGCTCACTGATCCCGTCGGTGAGCGGCGGCGCGGAGGCGAGATCGACCATCGCCCAACCGCCGCGGCTTTCCGGCAGGGAGAGGAGCGAACTGCCCATCTCTTCGAGCAGTGCATTGGCGATATCGTGGCCCCCGTAGCCGCTGTGCTCGGTCTGGAAGACCACACGGCCGCCGCCATCGACCATGGCCTGGGCCGCCTCGTGGACCTCTGGCGGAAGATCGCTCTTTGGGTTCAGGAGCACGAGACAGCCATGCTCTGCGGTCAGATCGCCGGTGACGACGTCGCTGCGGGTGACCCCGATGCCCGCGGCGTCGTAGAGCATCTCGAGCGCCACTGCATCCGTGTCGTAGTTGTTTCCACCGGCACCGGTGTAGAGAAACACGCCTTCGCCAACGCTGGGCATAAAGCCGGTTGTGGTAGTGGTGGTAGTGGTCGCGGTGGTCGCGGTGCTGGTGGTAGTGGCCGTGGTGGTGCTGGTGGTAGTGGTCGCGGTGGTCGCGGTGCTGGGCGAAGTCGAGGTTGCACTGCTCGTGTTTGTGTCGCTGCCACTGCTCGTGTTGCCGGCCGTCGCGACGCTGCCGCTCGTACTCACGCTTGAGCTCACGTCGGTATCGGTCCCGGTCGACGCTCCGTCGTCAGCGGTGCAGCTGAGGGGGAGGAGGGCGATGAGGATTCTGTGGACGGAAGTCATGGGCGCGCAGGGTACTGCAAATGGGCGGCAGCGCGTGACGAATGGGTTCCTCCATCGGAGGGATCCCTGTCGGATGTGGCGCAATAACGCTTGCTGTCATGGCGCGTGTCATTCAGACTCTCCGCGATGCAACTTCGAGCACATCACATGTTGGTGTTTGCGACGCTCTTGGCGTGTGAAGACCAGCGCTTTGTGAGGTGTGCGAACGCCTCTAAGGCAAAGTCCGAGTCTTTGCTAACGTTGAGCTTTCAAATCGAAGCAAATGGCAGGACCGCGGATATTTCTGTCGACGTACCCGATGAAAATCAAAATCGGTGCGTGGCCAAGATCATCGCTGGCATGCGCTTTCGAGGGGCAAAAAAGCCGACCAAAGCACTTGTCAAGGCTACGATGGTGGTCCCCTACCATCTTTGAGAGCACTACGCGCAATCCGACGTCTAAGACCACGAGTACTCCTGCGAAGAGGTATTTTTGTGCGATACTCCACCCATGGACAGACGCACGCTGCCATCCCTCGCGCTCGGTGGTTTCGCGGTTGCCTGCGCGGCAGGGGCCATGAGAGAGCCCCCCAAGGCCCCTGTGCATCAAACCGAGGAACTCTCCGAGGGGCCAGCAGAGGACTCCCCCGAGGGTCTTCGCCCCAGTCGGCTCACTGGCGTTGTCATCCGCGATGAAAGCGGCGAGCCGATCGAGGGTGCCATCGTGACTGTTGCTTGCGAGTGTCTTGGCGCTAGCCGCGAGATGAGCACGGATGCCGAGGGCGCCTACGCCTTCAGTGATTTGCCCGCGGGTAAGTACACAATTCGCGTCTCCGGTCAAAATGTCGAAGCCGAGGCTGAGGTCGACCTCCCGGCGGGCGTCCGGTTTCACAGTAAGTTGTCGGCGCGCCCGTATTTTGTCCGGGTTCAGACCTGAGAGGCGCCTCTGCAGCGGAGAATCACTGGCGAATGCTCGTGTGGTTGTTGCGGGCGGCGACCAGGTCCATTTGGGACAGAGATCGCTATTCTTTGAGTTTTCGTCCGAGGCCGATAAGTCCGGGCATTTGTAGGGACTTTACTCCCTTTAGTTCGATACGCAGCTCGCCGAGGATCTTGGTCTCGAAGGCTGCCCACTCGTGTCCAAGGGTTGAGCGCATTCGTGTCATGAAGATCGTTTCGCGCGACTCGGCCCAAAAATGCTCAGCGCTTGGCAGCGGAAAGATCGGTGAGAAGGTGCGCACGGAGACCTCGGAGAATCCGCCCGCGCGTAGGCCATCGGCCAGCTCCTCCGCGCTCTGAAAGGCGAAGCGCGGCGGAGTCCTCAGCGCCTCCGGCAGGACCCTGCCCAATGCAGCACCGAGAGGTTGCATCATCGGTGAGTCCTGCATCGGTACCCAGCTCGAGATGAGCGCACGACCGCCGGGTTTGAGCACGCGATGCAGCTCTTGAAGGCCGGCGTGCGGGTTTGGGAAGAACATCAGGCCGAACATCGAAAACGCGGCCGTGAAGCTCTGATCAGGAAATGGCAGCTCCTGGCCGTCGCCGACGCAGGCCGTGACGTTGCCTTGCGTCGCACAATTTTTCCGCAGCTGCTCGATCATCTTGGGGGAGAAGTCCAGCGATTGCACACGCCTGGCGACGGCCGCCGCGAGTTCAGTAGTTGTGCCCGGACCACAGGCGACATCCAGCACCTCGTCGTCGCCCGTCAACGCGGCCCAGCGCAGCGCCTCCTTGGAAAACTCGGTGAGGCGCGGACGAGCGCTGCGGTCGTAGGTCGCGGCAACTGCATCCCAGGCGGTTGGATCGGTGGTTAAGTCGTGCATGTTGGCTGCTGCGGTCCAGTGTAGATGCTGGTTTGCGAGAACGGTGGTGACAAAGACGCCTGCGCCTGCACGAGCTTACAGTAGTCAACGCGGCCTGCGACCTCGGCGGATTCAGAGCAGGCTCTCAGCGCCGGCGCAGGGCTCGGTGAGCAGCAAAGCGACCTCGAGGTCATGGCTGCTTGGCAGGTCGAAGACTAGCAGTCCTGCGGGCTCTGGGGCGGCTCCTAGGCCGCAGAGTTCGTCGTCGCCGTCGCTGTCGAGCCAGGCGTAGATGACCAGGCCTTCGCCCTCGTCCGTCGGGATGAGAGCGCTTTCTTCGAAGTCTCCCAGGCCATCGAGCACAAACTCTGTAATCGGTGAGAGCGGGTGGGACAAGGCTCCCTCGCCGGAACTCGCGTGGCGGAGTTCGATGTGCACCTTGCCGCTTTGCGGGGCATCTTTGTCGACGTTGATGCTGCCGTGAATGTTGACTTCGTAGAGGTGAGTATCAACATTAATGCAGGCGCCAAGGCTGAGGGCGAGGGTGAACGCGAGGCCAATATCGCGCGTGATTGAGCTTGCGGGGCCATGATACGGGTTGTTCATGGCGCCTTTGTCCTCTGTGCCGGGGAATGTTTCACGATCGTGATCGTATTTGCGGGCTGGCCGACGGGTTGGCGATTCTTTGGTTGACGTGTTCGGCGAAAGCCGCCGATGAGCAAACCGACGTGCGCCCCGGGAATCGTTTGGGTGTTGGGCACATCGTAAAAGGTCATGTCGACCCCGAAGTCGAGGCCCAAGCGTCTGTTGATCGCGAGCGCGAGGCCCAGGGTGGCAAAGCCTGTCCATTTGCCGTCGAAGGACCAGCTGCTGCTTGCGCCGTCGACTCGGCTCACCGTCGTGCGGTTGGCAAGCAGGGTGCTCTGGCTGCCAAACATCAAGTAGGGCGCGAGTCGCCGGAAGGGCGCGGCGATCCGCACTCGGAGTTCGGCGTTGGGTCCTCGGCGGGGCAGGTCTCCGGTTTGGATCAGCCATCCGAGCAGCCATTCGCCGGAGATCCGGAGCCGCGGTCGATGTAGCCAATGCGTCGCGAAGCCGATCGCCGGTCGCCAACGGCGGAGTCGTGCGCTCTGGAGTTCGATGAGCGGGGAGAAGCCGCTGCGTGTCCCGAGCTGGAGGCGTAACGCTGACCAGGGCAGGCCCGCGCTGCCGACGAACAACCAACGCCCGCCCGCAGAGACCCCAGAGGCGGCCTCGAAGGCGCTCGGCGGGAGACCGATCACGGTCTTGAAAGACGTGCCGGGGCCCGGGCCGGAGTTGGAGTTGGAGTTGGAGTCGGAGTTGGAGTTGGAGTCGGAGGACAGAGCGGCGGTCGTCGCTGTGCTTGGCTCGATGAGTGTGTTGGGACTGCCGGAAGTGCCCGCATTGCCGGAAGTGCTCGCAGTCGCAGGCAGCGGCGCGATGGCGAGCGTTATAGCGGTGAGGACAGGTAGTCCCGCGAACGCGCAGGTCGTGAGTCGGCTGGTCATTCGCCCGCCTCGGCGCCGAAGAGGTGGACAAAATTACCGTGCAGTACGGCTTTGATCTCATCGTAGTTGTAGTCGGCGCTGCGCATGGCGTCGACGCTTCGCTCGAGATAGCTGGCGACGTATCCGGGGATCTGCGGGCCGCCGCTGCCGTAGATCACACGATCAATGACATCCGCGGCCTTGACCGCTTCGTAGACGCTTTGCATGCGCTCCGCGGCGTGCTCGCTGTCGGCGAAGCTGAGGGTATTGGATTCGAGGAAGACGTTGGGGTAGCGGCGGGCGAGGTCGATGCAGGTGTCGAGTTCGCCGACCTCGTCGGTGATCGAGTCGTAGCAGAGATGGCCGAGAATGAAGATCGTCTGCGGATAGGCGGCGATCGCCGTCTCGATGTAGGCTGGATTTGAATAGGCGGCCCCGGTGGCGACGCCGGGGAAGGGGGTGGTACCGGTGTGCAGATAGACCGGCTTGCCCAGGCGCCCGGCGAGTTCGTAGATGGAAAAATAATCGGCGTCGTCCATGCGCACGTGCATGTGGGCGTGCGCTAGCTCGAGGCCGATCATGCCCGGTTGGCCGAGTGCCTCTTCGAGTTTTTCGAGTTCGCTCTGGGCATCGTTGGACCAGTTGTCGAGGCGGATGGCGGCGAGGCCCAGGAGGCGCCCGGCATGCTCGCCCACGCCCTCTTGGATCAGCTGATTGGAGGCGATGCCGACGGTGCGCGGCGAGTAGACGGCGAAGATCACACCGGTGTCGATGCCGGCCTTGTCGAGTTCGTCGACGATGCCGTCGGCCGAGAGGCTGCGTTTGACGAAGCGCTCGGGACGGAGCAGCAGCGGCCAGGGCAGGCGCTCGGCGATGAATGTGCGGAGCTGCTGCGGCATCTGATCCCAGTCCGCGGGGTGCAGGTGCATGTCGATCACCTGGATCGGCTCGCCATCGATCCAGATGCCGGTTGGCGGAGTGTCGCCACAGGTCAGCGCAAAAGCGCAGGAGACTAAGCACCATCGCCGGAGCATCGCCCCTATGTGAGACCACGATCCGCCGCCGACGTCAAATGCCGGGCGCTGGGGTCTCTCACGCAGAGCCCTCGACCGGGCCCGAAGTGACACGGTTGCGACCGGCTCAGGTGAAGCCCAGGAGCACGCCGCCTTGATACACGGCGACGGCGGCGACGTAGGCGAGGATCGTCATGCTCAGGAACATAAAAATGGGCCAGCGCCACGATCGAGTCTCTCTGCGCACGACCGCAAGGGTTGACATGCAGAGGCAGGCGTAGACGTAAAAAACCATCAACGCGAGGCCACTGAGCGGGGTGTAACGGCGGCTTCCGTCGCTTTTTGTCGCGTTTTTCAGGACCTCACGGAGGGGTCGATCATCGTCGTCGGCGCCCTCGATTCCGTAGACCAGACCGAGCGTCGAGACCATGACCTCACGGGCGGCAAAGGAGCCCAGGATGGCGATGCCGATCCGCCAATCCTGACCCATCGGCGTTAGAGCTGGCTCAATGGCCAGGCCCACACGGCCGCCGATGGAGTGCACGATCGCCGGGTCGGCTTCGAATGTTGGGGTGCTGCTTGCGACGATCTCGACGGCGGCGGGCGTCGGAGCTTCGCTTGGCGTCGGCGGCTTGGGGAAGGAGAGCAGCGCCCAGAGCACGACTGTCATCGCCAGGATGACAGTGCCCGCTTCACGGACAAAGTCCATGGTTCGGTCGTAGACCAGGAGCAGGGTGTTGCGCAGGCGGGGCAGGCGGTAGGGGGGCAGCTCGAGGACCAGCGGCGGCGTCGGTGAGCGCAGGATCGTGCGCTTGTAGAGGGCTCCAATCGCGATCGCCGAGACGGTCGACAGCAGGTACATGCCCAGGAGGATCAGACCGCCCAGATTTAAAAGACCGAAGGGGCCGATGTGTTGATCGCTGGGGAAGAGCGCGGCGATCAGCAGCACGTAGATCGGCAGGCGGGCGCTGCAGCTCATGTAGGGGATCATCAGGATCGTCACCAGACGATCGCGAAACGACGAGATCGTGCGGGTGCCGAGGATCGCCGGGATCGCGCAGGCGTAGCCGCTGAGCAGGGGCACAAAGGCCTTGCCGTGGAGGCCGACCCTGGCCATCAGGCGGTCGATCAAGAAGGCCGCCCGGGCCATGTAGCCGGAGTCCTCGAGGAGGCCGACAAAGAGGAAAAGCAACGCGATCTGGGGGATGAAGACGAGCACGTTGCCGACGCCGGCGATCACCCCGTCGACCAGTAAATCGGTGAAGACGCCAGCACCGAAGAGGTCGCGGACCTGGCCGCTAAGCCAGCCGACCACAGTCTCGATCACGCCCATCACCGGCTCTGCCCAGGCGAAGATCGAGGTGAAGAGCAGCGACATGACACCGAGGAAGATCACGAGCCCGAGAACGCGGTGGGTGAGCAGGCGATCGAGGCGTTCGGAGCTGTCCATGACCGGCGCTCTGCCGGCGGTACCGGAGTCGAGGCCGATGGCGGCGGCGAGGCGATCGACTTCGCGGTAGCGTTCGATCGCGAGGGCCGAGGCCCCGTCGAGGGCGAGCCATGCCGGGATGTTTTCGGCTGCTTGGACCTCACTCGGGGTGGCGCCGAGCAGCTCCAATGTGCCGGCTGCGCGGGCGCCGAGCAGGGCCCTCGCTGTCGCTGCGGTGGTGATCTCTTCGAGGCTCTGAAGAGCCGCTCGTTGGTCCTGGGTCAGCACCGAAGCGCTCGCGAGCAGACGCTCGCGCAGCTCTTTTTGGCCCGCTTGCGGCGTCTTTTTGTCGGCGACCTCGAGGGCGGCGCGGATGAGTTGTGGGCTGCCTTCGCCGCTGCGGCCGACTGTCGGGATCACCGGCACGCCGAGTTCGCGGCTGAGCACTTGGGGGTCGATCCCGACACCGGCAGCGGCAGCGACATCGACCATGTTGAGCGCGATCACCAACGGTCGACCGTGCTCGATCAGCTGCACGGCGAGGTAGAGGTTGCGGGCGAGGTTGGCCGCATCGAGCACCAGGATCACCGCGTCGGGCGGTCTGTGCTCGCTGTCATCGCCCACGGTGGCCTCTCCGTTGAGACCGCGGAGCGCGACCGCTTCGTCTTCGGCGATCGGCGTCAGGCTGTAGGTGCCGGGCAGATCGATGAGCGTGATCTGCCGACCAAAGCTTAG
>Ga0256845_1003585_pt1 | contig 10438 bp, 8 predicted proteins | sample RiftiametaG_FD_189101 | JGI IMG/M metagenome (GOLD analysis project Ga0256845, IMG submission 189101) | Tube worm associated microbial communities from hydrothermal vent at the East Pacific Rise, Pacific Ocean - Riftia | ecosystem: Host-associated > Annelida > Integument > Unclassified ... | reverse complement strand
AAAAAACTTACCTTTATCGCCATTTTGGCATTATTAGTTGTATTTTCTTGTCAAGAAGACGACCAAGAATTAGATTCGCTAGAAGTTATTGATTCACTCAGTATAAAAGAAGCTCAAAACTGGTATGAAGCCAATAACAATCCAGTTATTGTTATGAAATCATCAGGAGTTGTAAATTCGGTAACTGGTAAAACAAAACCAAAAAAACCAAGATTATTACAAGCTGATTGGAAACATGCTTTTACTTCTAAAAAAGGCCACCTAGAAGTTGTAGAAACTCATTTAAAATCTCAAGGAAGAAGTGGTTTTGCAACGGAAAACTCTAGAAAGAAATGGAAGGAAACCAAAAATAATGGATATATTACTTCATTATCTCGATTGTTGGTTCTAAAAAACACTTTAGACAACTCAATAAACAGTTATATAATGACTATAATTGGAGAAACGAGTTATTTAGAAAAGAAAAACTTCCAATTATGGAGTAATACTTATTTAACCAAAGACAAACATTTTGCAGGTTATATAATGTTTCATACTTTAACGGGAGATTTTGTAAATGGATGGGAATTAAAAAAGGGAAAAGTTATAGGTAGCATATCTAAGAACAAAAGAAAGACTACTGATAAAGGAGGTTCTTCTTTATATGCAAAAGCGACTACAACTTGTGAAACTATGGGAATGTATGAAGTTTTTGAAGAATGTGACGTTGAATGGGATTACACTTTGGGAGAGTATGTTACAGTTGCAGGAACATGTGAAATTTATGGAGAATTACTATATACATATGAAGCTTGTGAAACAACTTATGAACCAGACCCAAATGTAGATGATGGTAGTGGAGGAGACCCCGTTAATAATTCAGTTACTTACCCTTTTCCACATTGTTCAAGTTTTGAATATGCTAGTGGTCTTAATGGAGCAATTAAGGGAGCAGCTGTAATCGGATTGAATAATTTATTTACGGCATATGACGTAGATTCAAGTGGTTCGGTGACTGTTAGGGTTGAAAGAATTGAATTTACCGTTCCAGTTTATTTTACTGTGCCAGGGGTCATGCTCAATGGACAGGCTGCTACATTATCGGCAGTAGCGCTGAATAATTCAATTGATGCAACAAATCAATATTTTCAAGATAACCCTGGACTAACACAGTTTAGTTTAGGGCAGTATTGGAAAGCTCAAATGAACAGTGCTATGGCATTAATTGGCGGTATGGCTTCGACGGTCGTACCATTTACTATTAGTAATCCAGCTCCTTATGCAACTTCTTTAATATCAACAGGGACTTGTAATTAATAGAATAATAATTTAATCCGATATTAACTATTTTGTTTATGTATGATAACCTTATTTTATATGAATTTCTGGGTAAAAAAATTGAAAATCTCCCATTTAATTGTACTTTAAAAAGTAAGTTGGAATACTCCTATATTTATGAATTAAATTTAAAGGGAGCATTTTTAAGTGTTCCTTTTAATAAGATTAGAGTTGTATCTAACAGAAGAAATATTATAACAGAAGTATCTTTTTGTTTTCTAAAAGTTATAGATAATTCAATATTTGAACTATACAATAATAAATTTGGTTATCCAGACAATATATTGAAACCTGATAAGATTGTATATAATGAGGAATGGGAAAATGAAGAGTTCAAATCTACCAAAGTTGTTTCTAAGTTGAAAGAAACTTCATTTGAAAATAATCCAATTTTAATTAAATGGAACAAAAAGGATTATCAAGTAAGAATATTTTTAAAGCACGAACTGAATATTAGCGAGGTAATATTTAGTTTATTCCCCGATAAAATTTAACAAATTATTCAAAATAATTAGAGGTTATAAGAAGTAGGGGTTAAATATAAAACTGGAAAGCAAAAATTTCCTTTTGAAATAATGAATAACAAAATTAAAGATCTTATATAATGACGCTCTAAAGGAAGAATTACACTCTTTAATACTTTTTTTTAAAATAAAGCCAATGCAATGGATGAACAATATAGACATTAACATAGGAAGCGTATATTTTACATTAAAATCACTTGACGTTATATTAATAAGTTTGTTTGTCTTCTTTTTTCTCTATGGTGTTTTTTCTTTTATTAAGAGGATTTTGAAAAAATACACTCTTATAATTTTGACAAATATTTTAATAGCATTAACCCCTTTTGTAGGTGCTGCACAAGATAAAGAAAGCACTCTAGAAAAACTCCAATTATCTACATGGGAAATGCAAGGATTAGTAGGTAAAACAGCTTCTTATAAATATAACATTAACCATGTAACTCATTATTTTAACAAAGTTAAATTGGGAGTTTTTGAATATTATCTTTCCGATACTATAGATCAAGAATTTGATGCGACCAAAGTAGGAAAAGTATTTGATGGAAAATACATAATAAAGCGTTATATTAGTGAAAAAGGAGATAACCGTATTACTCCAGTTTCGGTTTTTCAGATAAAACAAATTAATAAAAATTGGCTGATTTTGAGAAATATAAAGCATAAGCATGTGTTAAAGTATAAAGCGATAGATTAGGTTTTATCGTTAATTTTAGAGATTGTTAAAAATTAGATTTTGAAATTTAAAAAAGCCTGTTAGTTGTTTACAACGGGCTTTTTTATTGTAGTAAAAACAGCGCAAAAACGGTGATAATAAAATAGATACTTAGGTTCATAGCACCTGCATAATCTTTGGCTAATCTTTGACCTATTAGCATAAAAATCAAAGATATAGAAGAAATTTCTACGCCTATCAATGCAAATTCTTTTTGACCAGTAGTTGATAAATCATATATTCCGACAAACATAAATATACAGGCCAAAATTTCAAGAATTAATAAGACTAAGACTAAAAAAGGAACACCGTTTTTAAGAGGAGAATTTTTAAAATGATTTTTAATAAAAGAAACGTTCCCTTTCCAGTCTGAAATTTTTTCATAACTAGACAGCGAAAAAGTAACAATCAAAAAAAGCAGTGTTAAAATTTCGGGAGAATGATTATTAAAAATAGCCATAAATAGATTTACTCTTTAATATGTAGGAGGCGTGTTAATTTAATCGACAAATCCAATAAAATAATTTTTGAATTACCATTTCTTTCAATGTGATAAATGGCATCATTTAATTCTTTATCAATATCCGAAATGTTATTTCCATGAATAAAAGGAGCAAAATTTTCTAATTTAAAACCTTTTGTTTTTGTTTCTAAAAACACCAAATTTGATGCTTTGTAATTTAACAATAAGGCTTGTCTAAAAAATTGAAGGCAATAGTTTAAAAATCGCTTTTGCGTTTCTCTACCTGTTTTTGCGATGGTTTCGCTCCAGTTTATTAATTCATTAATTACTGTTGCATTTCCTTTTGCTTTAAATGCAGCACGAATCCATATAATAAACCACTCTTCAAAAATAAAATCGGAAGAATCGTTATGTAAAATACGAATGGCTTTGTTGAAATTCCCATCTGCTTGATGCGCTATTTTTTTTGCATCATTTTCTGACACATTTTGTTGTGAAATCAACCCATTTACAATGTCTTGTTCATTCAAAACCGGAAAATGTAAGACTTGACACCGAGAACGAATCGTGCTAATTATTTGTTCTTCATTTTCTGTAATTAAAATAAAAACGGTTTTCTCTGGCGGCTCTTCAATTAGTTTTAGTAATTTATTTGCTGCGGCAATATTCATTTTTTCTGCCATCCAAATAATCATTATTTTAAAACCGCCTTCGTATGATTTTAATTGTAATGATTTTACAATAGCTTCTGCCTCATCAACTCCAATAATTCCTTGTTTGTTTTCAACACCGATTAACTGTAACCAATTAAATAAATTACCATAGGATTGTTCTTTGACAAAAACTCTCCAATTTGACAAAAACAAATCACTTATAGCATGTCTTTTTACTTGGTCGTTGGTCGTAACCGGAAAGGCAAAATGCATATCGGGATGTGCGAGTTTATCGCATTTCAGATTGCAAATATCACGATTTTCTTTATTCAAACACAATAAATATTGTGCGTAAGCAATTGCCATTGGTAGCGTACCAGAGCCTTCTTTTCCAACAAATAATTGAGCATGGGGAATTCGACCATTATTTGCAGACTTTTGCAAATGATTTTTGAGATGTTCTTGCCCTAATATTTCTGAAAAACGCATAGCACAAATATAACAAAATCGAATTAGCAAAGCGTAATTAGAATCGCTATCTTTGAATCCTTAAAACATAAAAACTGATACAATATGTTAACGATAAATGATTTTAATTTCGAAAATAAAAAAGCAATAATAAGGGTAGATTTTAACGTTCCTTTAGATGGAGATTTTAAGGTTACAGACACCACAAGAATTGAAGCCGCAAAGCCAACGATTTTAAAAATTTTAGAAGATGGAGGAAGTTGTGTTTTAATGTCGCATTTAGGAAGACCAAAAGGTGTTTCGCCAGAATTTTCGTTACGTCATATTATTGATGTTGTAAGTGATATAATTGGAGTACAAATAAAATTTATTGATGATTGTATTGGTAAAAAAGTTGAGGAAGCTGTTGCTGAACTAGAAAATGGAGAAATTTTACTTTTAGAAAATTTACGTTTTCACGAGGAAGAAAAAAAAGGTGATGTAAATTTTGCAGAACAACTTTCAAAATTAGGCGACATTTATGTAAATGATGCCTTTGGCACCGCTCATAGAGCACATGCATCAACAACAGGTATTGCTCAGTTTTTTAATAATAATAAATGTTTTGGTTTACTACTCGCTAAAGAAATAGAAAGCATTCAAAAAGTACTAAATAATAGTGAAAAACCAGTAACTGCTATTTTAGGAGGAGCTAAAGTATCATCAAAAATTACTGTGATTGAAAACATTTTAGATAAGGTTGATCATTTAATTATTGGTGGAGGAATGAGTTTTACGTTTATTAAGGCTTTGGGAGGTAAAATTGGAAATTCAATTTGTGAAGATGATAAACAAGAACTCGCATTAAAAATTTTAAAGGATGCAAAAGAGAAAGGTGTGCAAATTCATTTACCTGTAGATGTAGTTGCTGCTGATGCTTTTAGCAATGACGCAAACACACAATTTGTAGCAATAAATAACATTCCTGATGGTTGGGAAGGAATTGATGCTGGCCCTCAAGCAAGATTAGATTTTCATGAGGTTGTTATGAAATCAAAAACAATACTTTGGAATGGACCTTTGGGCGTTTTTGAATTAGAAAATTTTGCAAAAGGAACGATTGCGCTTGGAAATTCTATTGCCGAGTCAACTAAAAATGGATGTTTTTCACTAGTTGGAGGAGGAGATTCTGTTGCTGCTGTTAAACAATTTGGTTTTGCTGATAAGGTTAGTTATGTATCAACTGGTGGAGGTGCAATGCTTGAAATGCTTGAAGGAAAAATATTACCCGGAATTGAGGCGATGCTGAAATAAAAAGAATAAAAAATTATTAATAACAACTTCTTTTTGGAATGGAAAAGAGTGTTTTTTAATAATTACAGAATATATAATAATTCAGAACAATGAAATACACAACACTTCCTAATACGGATATAAAAGTTAGTAAAATATGTTTAGGCTCCATGACTTTTGGTGAACAAAATACGAAAACTCAAGGGCACGAACAAATAGATTTTGCTGTAGATAATGGAGTTAATTTTATTGATACTGCCGAATTATATTCGATTCCTGCAAAGGCTGAAACCTATGGTTCAACAGAAAAAATTATTGGCTCATGGTTAAAAAAATCAGGAAAAAGAGATGAAATTATATTAGCGAGTAAAATTGCTGGTCCAGGAATTTATACTTCACATATTAGGAATACGGGTTTTACTAAAGAAGCAATTACGGAGGCTATTGAAGGTAGTTTAAAGCGTTTACAGACAGATTATATTGATTTATATCAATTACATTGGCCGTCAAGACCTGTGAATTGTTTTGGTTTGCGCAGTTTTCCTCATGAACAGTTTCAAAAAAAGGAAGAGAATTTTGTTGAGGTATTAGAAACTTTAGATAGTTTTATAAAACAAGGTAAAATTAGACATCTAGGTTTATCAAATGAAACACCTTGGGGCTTAATGAAGTATGCAGAAGCATCAAAAGAACATAATTTATCAAGACCTATAACGGTGCAAAATTCATATTCTTTATTACATAGATCGTTTGAAACAGGATTGTCAGAAGTATCTATGCAAGAAGATATAGGGCTTTTAGCATATTCTCCTTTGGCTTTTGGGGTATTGAGCGGAAAATATTTAGATAGTGTTCCTAAAGATGCTAGAGTAACATTGTTTCCTAATTACAATCGTTATAGTAGTTTACAATCTGAAATGGCAGTGCGAGAATATTTAAAAATTGCGCAAAGACATAATCTTACTTTAGTCGAACTTTCTTTAGCTTTCGTAAATCAAATTCCATTTGTAACGAGTAACATTATTGGTGCAACAAAAATGAGTCAATTAAAAGAGAATATTAACAGTATTTATATTGAATTATCAGAAGAGGTACTTCGTGAAATTAATGAGGTTCATACTATTACACCGAATCCTGCGCCTTAGTTTATTTTAATGAAATTTGAAGAATTAAAAGAATTTTTAGACGAAAAAGTTATTCAATACAATAATCCGAGGTTTATTGAAAGCGACCCAATTCAAATTCCACATCAATTTTCTTTAAAAGAAGATATTGAAATTTCTGGGTTTCTAACGGCAACAATTGCTTGGGGAAATCGAAAAATGATTATTCGAAATGCAAATCGAATGATGGAATTAATGGGAAGTTCTCCCTATGATTTTGTGATGAATCACAAAGAACATCATTTAGAAGAATTTGAGGGATTTGTGCATCGAACATTTAACGAAATTGACTTTACATTCTTTGTCAAGTCTTTAAAAAACATTTATACAAATTATGGCGGTTTAGAGAGTATATTTTCTCAATTTTCGGGCGATAAAACGTATAAAAGAACAATTCATCAATTCAAAAAAACATTCTTTGAAATTGGGCACCAGCAAAGAACGACTAAACATGTTTCGGACCCAATGAAAGGAAGCGCGTCAAAACGGATTAATATGTTTTTAAGGTGGATGGTTAGAAACGACAATTGTGGGGTAGATTTTGGAATTTGGAAACACACACCGATGTCTAAGTTATCATGTCCTTTAGATGTGCACTCAGGGAATGTTGCTCGAAAATTAGGATTACTTACAAGAAAACAAAATGATTGGAAAGCCTTGGAAGAATTGGACTCAAGTCTTAGAAAAATAGATTCGAATGATCCAGTAAAATACGACTTTGCCTTATTTGGTTTAGGCGTTTTCGAAAAGTTTTAATCAAAAAAAGAGGCTGATAATTCAGCCTCTTTTTTTGATTATTTATACTGGTTTTAGTCTTTTAACCAAGCCTTTCTCAATGTTTTTTGTGCATCAGTAGCGGTTGCCTTTTCTTGTAAAGATTTCCCTGTAGTGTAAGATTGTGTTAGCGTATCTTTTAATACAATCTCTTCGCCATTTCTTACTAAAGTCATTTCAAAATCAGTTCCAGGTTGCCACATATACATTTTTTGAAAGATCAATTGTGTGTTTTCGGGAGTTAACACTTCACCGTCAACTGCTTTAACAATGTCTTTTGGCTGTACGCCTTGCTCGTTCCAAAAACTATTTTCAGTTACTGTTTCATTAAAATAAATCGTATTATCTTCTTTATTACGGGCAACAATCATGGCTCCAGAATTTTGAATATAATTTGTTTTAATTTTTGATTTCCCAATTTCTAAACCTACTTTTTCTAAAAATGTATTATAATTTATTGGAGTTGTACCAATTACGTGATCATCAAAAAAGGTTCTTAATGATGGATACGTCATAGTAACTATTTCATCAATAAGTTTATCATCTTCAAAAGGTTTGTTTTTACCATATTTTAATGATAATTCTTTCATTAAAGATAAAATCCCTCTATTACCATTACTTTCTTCGCGCATTAAAATATCAACACACATACCAATTAGCGCTCCTTTTTGATATACATTTCCATAGTTTGGTGCATAAGGTTTGTCTAGTATGTTTTCACTCATTAAGGTAAAACTCATTGTATCATCATAACGTTGTTGTGAGTTTTGAATTTTGCTCATTATTTTTTGATAAAATTCTTTTTCAGAAACTAAATCCTGATTTACTTGAAAGATTGAAGCAAAATATTCGGTAACTCCTTCATACATCCACAAATGTTTAGAGAATGTCGGTGTATTGTAATCAAAATAATGAACATCTTCAGAATGAACACTTAAAGGTGTAAGGATGTGAAAAAATTCATGAGAAACGATATCTACCATTGAACTTGCAAGCGCTGGTTCTGGCATAGATTCTGGCATAACAACGACGGTAGATGTATGATGTTCTAAAGCACCATACTTGCCAGGAGATGTTTTATCACCTCTTGATAAATATACATAAATATCATAACGCGAAGTACTGTTAACATCACCTAAATATGCCTTTTGTGCTTGCATCATCTTAAGCATAGTTTCTTTTAATGATTTTGCAGAATGCACTTTATTTGGAGAATATACGCTTAATACAATTTTAATATCGCCTACTTGAAATTCTTCCAGGGTAAGATCACCATACATCATCGGGTTGTCTGTAATATCAAAATACCTTGGTGCAAAATAACTTGTGGTAATAGTTTTTCCGTCTTTACTAGTTACTGTGCCAACCTGTTGTAATGCTGAACTACTGACAAAATCAATAGGAGCCTTAACATCTAATTTATATTGATTGTTTTTTAGAGAATCAAAATAACCGATAAACCCATGAAGATTAAGCATGTAATTATCAGGTTCAATGTTTGTTCCAGCCATTGAATATGGTGTAAGTACATCCGTGCTTTCAACATCAAAAGTATCGTTTACTAAATAAGTGATTTTATCGAGTTGTATTGCATTATTAATCGTCCAAGTATTTGTATCTGTTTTTATAACAGGCATTTCGTTACCATCGTAATCAAAAGCTTTAAGATCGTCAATGAAACTCCCGAAATCACTTACCTGGTAAGTTCCTTGAATTACTTTTGGGAGTCTATAGGTTACCGTTTCTGTAGTAAACACCCCTGGATTAATAGTTACGGGAACTTTGTCTTCGGTAACATTTGATATATCAACTGAAGTAAATATTGGTGTATTTAAAGCCCCTGTTTTATTGGCTATATTTTTTGAAGAACCACAGCCGATAAGTAATAGTCCTGAAATAGCGAGAAATAGTATTTTTTTCATTTTAAATTTGTTTTTAAATAAGATGGCAAAAATACTAGAATTTTTAGGTAATGTATTGTAAATAAAGATAAAAAAATGTTAATCTAACTCCCAGCTAAATGAGGTTTGGAATATATAATCAACTTCTGAGGCGTCTAAAGCGGGCTGGCTATTATAATTGTAAGCAATGCCTATTTTCTTTAGACCATTTATTTCTTCTACTAAATTTAACTATTAATATCCTACCTTGGCACGTACTCTAGCCAAAACGTTATTGGCAACGAGTCTTGCTTTTTTGGCTCCAGCAGTCAAGATTTTATCTATTTCTTGAGTGTTATTCATATAGTGTGCGTAGCGTTCGCGCTCTTCGGAAAATGTTGTGAGTATTAATTCATAAAAGGTCTGTTTGGCATACCCATAGCCATAGTTTCCTCCTTCATAGTTTGAGCGCATTTGTTTTATTTGCTCGCTTGAGGCAAGTAATTTGTAAAGCGCAAATAAATTACACGTATCCGGATTTTTAGGTTCTTCTAGCGGAGTTGAATCCGTTTCGATTTTCATGATTTGTTTTCGTAATTTTTTATCTGGTAAGAAAATATTGATAATATTTCCTTGCGATTTGCTCATTTTTCCACCATTTGTTCCTGGAACGTGCATGGTTCTATCCTGTATTTTTGCTTGCGGAGGCACCAAAGCTTCTCCCATTTGATGATTGAATCGATTTGCTACATCACGTGTCATTTCGAGGTGTTGTAATTGATCTTTTCCAACAGGCACAATTTCGGCATCATATAATAAAATGTCAGCCGCCATTAGCATAGGGTAACTAAATAAACCAGCATTAACATCGTCTAACCTTTCTGCTTTGTCTTTAAATGAATGTGCTAAAGTCAAACGTTGGTAGGGGTAGAAACAACTTAAATACCACGATAATTCGGTTACTTGCGGAACATCACTTTGACGATAAAACACCGTTTTCTCAGCATCTAAACCACATGCAAGCCATGTTGCAGCCGTGCTATATGTGTTTTCTCTCAACGTATCACCGTCTTTTATTTGGGTTAAGGAATGCAAATCAGCAATAAATAAAAACGATTCATTTTCATCATTTTTAGACATTTTAATTGCAGGAATAATGGCTCCTAATATATTTCCGAGATGAGGAGTTCCTGTACTTTGAACACCAGTAAG
>Ga0256845_1003584_pt1 | contig 10443 bp, 11 predicted proteins | sample RiftiametaG_FD_189101 | JGI IMG/M metagenome (GOLD analysis project Ga0256845, IMG submission 189101) | Tube worm associated microbial communities from hydrothermal vent at the East Pacific Rise, Pacific Ocean - Riftia | ecosystem: Host-associated > Annelida > Integument > Unclassified ... | reverse complement strand
CTTTGCCGATGTGGATGCCACATTGCTTATTAATGGTGAGGAAAAAACAATTGCAGCCTCTGGTAACGGCCCGCTCGATGCATTTTGTTCTGCGTTAAAGGCAGATGTGACCGGCGATTTCCGTCTGCGTAATTACCACGAGCACGCGCTTAATAGTGGCTCTAGTTCCAAAGCTGCAGCTTATATAGAAATCGAACATCCGGATGGTACTGTAAAATGGGGTGTCGCAGTTGATACTGATATTATAATTGCCTCTGTTAAAGCAGTGTTGAGTAGTTTGAACCGGGCTTAACGGATTTTGAATGAGTTGTTCGCATCTTGAACTTGTGTTCATGACTCACAGTTTTTGACTAAATCGGCAATTAGATTCGACGCCGCACTTTGACTTCTTTCAATCATACTTGTTTTTTGCAACCATTGTGTATACATTATGTATATAGCACAATTCCAACGGAGAACAATCATGGCAACAGGATCAATTTTTGTTAATAATCGTACACAGGCAGTCAGACTCCCTGTGGAAACACGCTTTCCCGAAGGGGTAAAGAAAGTTATTGTGCGTGTATTTGGAAAAGACCGAATACTCTCTCCAGTCGAAAATACGTGGGATAGTTTCTTTTTGTCAGAAGAGAAAGTCACAGATGATTTTATGACTGAACGTGCATCTCAGAAACAACAGGATCGAGAGACCTTTTAATGCTGAAGTATATGCTGGATACTAATATTGTTATCTATGTGATAAAGGAACGGCCTGTTAGTGCTCTAGAAGTGTTCAATCTCCATTCCGGTTTGCTGTGTGTGAGTTCCATTACTTATGCTGAGCTACTGCACGGGGTCGAAAAAAGTGCCAAACCTGAACACAATTTAAGACAAGTGGAAGATTTTATTTCTCGGTTGGAAGTTCTGGACTACAACCGTAAAGCTGCTGCGCATTACGGAGATATTCGTGCTGACCTTGAAAGAAAAGGAGAAATAATTGGGGTCAATGATTTACACATTGCTGGGCATGCAAGAAGTGAAGGTATGGTTTTGGTTACAAACAACCTACGTGAATTTGAGCGTGTTGAGGGGTTGCGCTTAGATAACTGGGTTTAAAGCAGAACTCAAACTGGCTTATTTGCTGCTTTTGAGAAGATAGGTGCACATGAAATTTTCTCACGCCCTATATCCGCTGAGTTTAGTGTCGAGGGGGGCTTCTTCAAGTATGAAAAGCACTTTGTCTATTGGAAATACTTAAACAACAAAACAGTGGATATCATGTGACCGGCAACAAATGAAGGACATATGCCGATTGACTGTGTGGCACTTTGCAAAGGCAGTGTAGATGCGCCCATGCAGATGGTTAAGATGGTTTTGGATAAGTGTGATGTGGCCGGCGATTTCCGTCTGCGTAATTACGACGAGCACGCACTTAACAGTGGCTCAAGTTACAAAGCTGCAGCCTATATCGAGATCGAACATCCGGATGGTACTGTAAAATGGGGTGTCGCAGTTGATACTGATATTATCATTGCCTCTGTTAAAGCTGTGTTGAGTAGTTTGAACCTATGCCCATGGCTGATGCTATTGTTTTGACAACGGCACAATTTTTCCAAGCAACACTGTAGACACAGGATGATTCCAATTTTATTGGAATCATCGGTGTAAACTATTTTGCAAAACCATAAAAGAGAAAACGTTTTGGGTTTAACCACGTTGATCGCCTAGGACCCACTTGGCTTTTCGCTCCCGATGCTTATCCAGATCCTGGCGAACGGCATTGCGTTTAAGTCGTGTGACAAAAGTTATTTTTGGTTCGAGAATGACTGGTACCATTCATAGTCGTTGAAACCTTTGTCGAACACAACAGTTGATCCCGGCGGGAGAGTAAGTGCTTTTGCCCAGGCAATTTCATGGAATTTACCCGTGCTCATGTTCACGAATGCCGGCAAATACCCGTCAGCATCAAGGCCAAAGTGAAGTTTGACAGCTCCCTTGGTCTTCCTGAACTGAGCCCGGGGGAAAAAGGCTAAACAAAGATCGATTGTGGTGGCATCAAGCAAATACAGTTTCCCTTTGAACTTGAATCTGTTCTGAGGAGCTGAAAGCTGACAACGTTTGAGCAATGAGCAGAAGAGTTCTTTATAGAGTTCAAAAGGTTGTTTCTCATTGACCCGTGCCAGAGTCGCTCGTGATGTCTGCTTCATACCAAGATGGTAAATACGTTGTCTCTGGCCGCCGATATTGGCCACCAGATCACGAAGGCTCTTTCTGCCTGTGAGTTGAGCAACTGTCATGGCAAGAAACTGGCTCCAGCGGTTGAAGGCGCGAAACTTTTGCCCTTTATGATGTTTTTTTGCAAGGTTCTCAAAATCATGTCTAGGAAAAAGAGCGGTTGTTTGATTAAGGATTGTGTTAGAATATGCCATGGCTCGGATCTCCTTGTATTGAATTGATTTTTCGCAACTTCATTATAACACAAGAAGCTCTCCAAGCCTTTATTTATTGGTATTTATTCACTAATTTATGAGACAGCAGTGAATACTGGATGGAGAACATTAGATGGTTTAGCGCTACTTCTGGGTAATTGGCAGTCCTAGAAAGCGAACGACAAATTTATCTCTTTCTCTATAAGAGAGCTATTTAAATAGGAGTATTATATGACTAAGGTGTTAGTTACAGGGGCGGATGGTTTCATTGGTTCGCACCTTACTGAGATGTTGCTTGAGCAGGGTTGGCAGGTGACGGCCCTGTGCCACTATAATTCATTCAATAGCTGGGGTTGGCTGGACGGCATGAAACATCCTAGGTTGGAAATTGTCTCCGGTGATGTACGAGATCCACACTATTGCAAACACATCACGGGCGAAATGGATATTGTCTTTCACCTGGCTGCACTTATTGCTATCCCGTACTCTTATCTGGCTCCAGATAGTTATATTGATACAAATGTCAAGGGGACTCTTAACGTATGTCAGGCTGCGAAGGAAAATGGGGTTAATCGTGTACTTGTTACATCAACCTCGGAGGTGTACGGAACTGCACAGTATGTTCCTATAGATGAAAATCACCCCAAGCAACCACAATCTCCTTATTCAGCCTCCAAGATTGGTGCTGATGCCATGGCTATGAGCTTCTATAATACTTTTGAATTACCAGTAGTTTTAGTGCGTCCGTTTAATACATATGGTCCTCGTCAATCTGCGCGTGCGGTAATTCCAACAATTATTACACAGATTGCCAATGGGATGAGAGAGATCAAGTTGGGAGATTTGAGCCCTACGCGAGATTTCAACTATGTTAAAGATATCTGTCGAGGATTTTTAGAATTATCCAGTTGTGATGCAGCCATTGGAGAAGAGGTCAACATTGCCAGCAATCACGAGATATCTGTACGTGACATTCTTCATTTAATCGCCAACATAATGGCTGCAGATGTCAAGTTTATTGAAGATAATCAGCGTCTCCGTCCCAAAAACTCAGAAGTTTACCGTTTGTGGGGGGACAATGCTAAAATTAAAAGTTTGACAGGTTTCGAACCGGCTTATTCCCTAAAAAATGGTCTTCTCAAGACTATTGAATGGTTCACCAAACTGGAAAATTTAGCTGGCTATAAAGCAGGTATTTATAATGTATAAAATACCACTTTTTGATTTAAATTTTGGCGAAAAAGAAGTCCAAATCGTTGTAAAGACTATTAAATCAAATTGGATTTCTACTGGTCCCAGATGTGAAGAATTTGAGAATATTTTTGCCTCTATGCTTCAGGTAAAGTATGCAATAACACTAGCTAATTGTACCAGTGCTTTACATCTGGCATGTATTGTCCTTAACGTAGGAGAAGGTGACGAGGTTATATGCCCATCACTTACTTTTGCTGCTTCAGTAAATTGTATTCGATATGTTGGCGCAATTCCGGTTTTTTGCGACATAACGGGGTTGAATGATTTAAATATTAACCCAGAGCATATTGAACAGCTCATTACTCCTAAAACAAAAGCAATTATGGTAGTCCACATGGCAGGTTTCCCTGCTGAAATGGATAGGATTATGGACATAGCCAATAAACATAATTTATCGGTAATTGAAGACTCGTGTCATGGTCCATTATCTGAATACAAAGGGAAGAAATTGGGAACAATAGGAGATGTTGGATGTTTCAGTTTCTTTTCTAATAAGAATATCAGTACCGGTGAAGGTGGAATGATCATAACTAACAATGAAGATTATGCCAAACGTATACGTTTACTTCGTTCACATGGCATGACGACTATGTCATACCAGCGTGCCAAGGGACATGCTACTTCTTATGATATCGTGGATTTAGGCTATAACTACCGTATGGATGATTTAAGGGCCGCTCTTGGAGTGGCACAACTTCATAATTTGGAAGAGGATTTAACAAAAAGAGCCAAAGTCAGAACACTGTACCTGGATGCACTGAAGGATAACAATAGTCTAATCATACCTTTTGCTGATAATCAGGAATTCGTTTCAAATTATATCATGCCAATAGTACTTAAAGATTCATCTATTATAAATAGGGACAGAGTTCGTGAAATGCTGCACAGCAAAGGAATACAGACAAGCAATCACTATCCTGCAGTACATCAGTTTTCGATATATAAACAGCATGATACAATATTGCCAGTGACTGATTATGTAAGCAGTAACGAAATAACTCTGCCGATGTATAGTAAATTGACTGCGCACGATGTACATTACATTGCGGAGTCATTAAAGGCCATTTTATAGTATTAGTTAAAACGTAATGGATATTTAACATGGAAGTAATCTTAATTGGTGGCTTTAATGAAATGATTGAATTATGTGAGTTATGTGAAATGCATATTATTGGGATTATTGCTAACAATACTGACATGGCATCTTCAAAATATCCAATTCTTGGTGCTGATACTGATGCAGAGAGTTTGTATAAAAAATATAAATCAATACCGGTTGTAATCACACCAGATTCGCCACGTATAAGAAAGAAACTTGTGGAACATTATTCAGCTATTGGGTACTCATTTTTAAATGTTATATCACCAAAAGCTACTATATCTAGATCATGTATATTGGGTGAAGGGGTTGTTATACAATCAGGAGTCAATGTTTCAGCTGATGTTTGTATCGGTAACTTTGTAAAGCTGAATTCGAATTCAAATGTAATGCATGATTGTAAAGTGGGGAATTTTACGACGATTGCGCCGAATGCTGTTTTGTTGGGCAGGGTTAAAGTTGAAGGGAATTGTTATATCGGCGCCAATTCAACAATACTTCCTGAAATTATTGTTAAAGAAAACGGTATTGTTGGTGCTGGAGCTGTGGTGCTTAAAAATATTCACTATAATGAAACCGTTAAAGGCGTTCCTGCTAAATAAAAGGCTATGAATAACACAGAAAAATATCAGTTTAAAGATTTTACGATACAAAACTATAAGAATATAATTAAAGCTGCAAAGGTGAATGGCTTTCGCTTTAAATTATACTCTGATATCAATACCGGAGATGTAAGACAGATTCTTTGGCGTCACGATGTCGAGTTTTCGCCATTTATTGCTTTGGAAATGGCTGAGATAGAGCGTGAAGAAGGTGTCAAGACAACTTATTTTTTTCAATTGCATGGTGAATTTTACAATGTATTTGAAAAAGAAATTACAGATATAGTTTTTATGATAAAAGCTATGGGACATGACATTGGTCTTCATTTTGATACACATTATTTTGATGTAATTGACGAAAGAGGTCTGGAAAAATACCTTGCAATAGACGCTCAATATTTCAATTCAATTTTCAGAACAGATTTAAAAACCTTCTCTTTCCACAACACAAATACCTTTGTTTTGTCGTGTGAAAAATATAGTTATGCTGGCTTGATTAACGTGTACTCGAAATATTTTAAGCAACATTTTAAGTATTGCTCTGACTCAACTGGCTTTTGGCGGTATGAACGCCTTATTGACGTGCTGAATGATTCGAGTATTCAAAAACTGCACGTATTAATTCATGATGCTATGTGGAGCAAGGAAATACTTTCACCGCGACAAAGAGTTTTTAAGGCAGTAGACGATAATGCAGTTCGAGTAAAGCAATGGTATGACACTACTTTGGTTGAATTTTCTGCAAAGAATGTTGATTATAGTGAAGTATATTGATAAACGAAATAGTTAAGAGTCTTTTGAAGTATATCAATGAGTATCATAAATACTTTAAAAGTGGGTTTTTATACCTTTTTGCATCGATGTTTACCGCTGTTATTGGAGTCGCAGTTAATCCTTTTTTGGCAATGAATCTTTCTCCTGGTGATTATGCCATTATGGGATACTACAATTCATTCAGCCTGATAGTACTACCAATATTAAACTTTAGTTTAATTTCTTATTATCTGCGTAATTATTACAAAATACCTGATGAGCGAAAACAAATTGTCTGCGATACTATTCTGATTACACTTCTGGTTTATGGTTTTGTAGCCCTAGCATTGACGTGTGTTGTCTTTTATTACTACAGTCGTTGGAGTACAATTTCTTTTTCCTATTATCCCTTCGCTTTACTTACATTCGTTCCGATTTATCTTGGTAACTTTACAACACTGTATTTAGCAAAATGCAGATTGGAGCGTGAAGCTGGTAGGTACAGTGCTGTAACAATTGTAAGCGCTTTGCTCGGCACCACACTGGCAATTTTACTGGTAGTCATCTATAAGTATGGGGCTACCGGACGTTTGCTTGCTTCCTTGCTGGCATCTTTGAGTACTGCAGCTTACTGCTTCGTTAAATTATTTGGTAAGTTGCAATTCGATTTTACTGTTATTAAGGATGCTTTTCGTTTTGGGTGGCCACTCTCGCTCTCAGCGATCCTCTGGTATTTCCTCTCAGGAATCGATCGCGCAATGCTTGAAAGATTGAACGATAGCTATACCTTTGGTTTTTACAATGTAGGAATGCAGATAGCAGGGTACTTTGCAATTTTTTATACAGCCGTTGCTCAAGTTTTTGAGCCGGATATCTATAAAGCCATAGCTAAAAACCAGACAGAGAAATTGGTGAAAATTATTGTGGGAATAATAACTTTAAATGCAATACCTAATATTATTTTTATTATATTTGCTCCATCTATAATTGGGCTATTAACGTATAACCGTTACATTGATGCTTCGGAGTTTGCTCAGATACTGGCTTTAAAAAACATATCCGTTTCATTTTATTATTCTACAATTACAATTATTGTTGGGTTTGGATTTACAAAAACGGAATTGTTGATTCGTTTGATCGGTTCGATGCTTTGTATACTTATGTTCAGAATATTAATAAATAGCTTTGGCTTTTATGGAGCTGCATGGGGCCAGGTATTATCGTTTGTTATCATGGCTGTACTCAGTGTCAGTTTTTTAGTTTATATGAAAAGGAAGCCATCCCGTTATGCTTAAAGATAAGATAACTACTCCAATATTATTGTTAGTATTCAATAGACCAGAAAAAACCAAACGTGTATTTGATGTAATAAAAAATGTACAGCCTAAAAAATTATATATAGCTGCGGACGCCCCCCGAAGCCATGTCTCTTCAGATGCTGATAATTGTTCATCAGTACGAGCGATCGTTTCTCAAATAGATTGGGATTGTGATGCGAAGTTTTTGTTTCACAAAAAAAACCTTGGTTGTTCATTAGCTGGAAAAACTGCCTGGGACTGGTTCTTCGATCAAGAAGAAGAGATGATATTTATTGAAGATGATGGGCTTGTTTCAGTTTCTTTTTTTGCATTTTGCCAGGAGATGTTGGAAATATACCGTAACGATACGCAAATTGCATATATTGGTGGAGTGAATTATGGCCCTAAATATGGCAACAGTTCATATTTTTTTAGTCGTCTCCCTGCTGCAACCTATTGCATGGCGACATGGAAGCGCGTATATGATTTGTATGATTACCGAATGGAAAGTTATAAAAGTATTAGGGGTATGGATAGTTTCAGGAATAAATTTTCAAATAAATTCGAATTTGATTTCTTTTCTGAGAAATTTGATAGTTACGTTATTAACGGGGGTAACACCTATGACATTCAAATGATTTACCTGGTTTACAAATATGAAATGTATAGCATCGTACCTAATATAAACTTAGCATCTAATATTGGACTTGATTCTGGTGCCAACAATAACCTTGCTCCAGATAGCGCCCGAGCTATTAAACTTGGCAACCGACCACGGTTTGAGTTAACGAAAATTGTTCATCCAGACCTCGTTGAGCTAGATCATAAATTTGACATGGAATATTTCAGGGTCAGAGTTTTATATGGTGAATCGTGGACTTCAGCAATCTTCCGATTTTATATTTGTAAATATTTGCGTCCGGCCTATAGGGCCATTCTTAAGAAACCATTAGAATTCCTAGGATTAAGGTGATATGGGAACAGATAAGTTGAAGGTTGTTTGGATTTGTCACTTTTCAAATGAAAAAGTGCGGAATGTGCTGCCTCTGGTAAAGAAGGCAGAGAAAATTTCAGATTTTGCTCCTTGGGTAACTAATTTAATACAGGAATTTAAAAAGTTCAAAGAGGTGGAGCTTCATGTTATATCACCTCATGTCGGCTTAAAAAGGTTCTCCTGTTCATTCGACATAGAAGGTATTCATTATCATTTTTTCAAAGCAGATATACCATTTCTGAACAGATATTGGCCCCGTATATTTCGTTTGGATGCCTGGACTGGATTTGTCTGGAACCGTTTCCTTGTCAGGTGCTTTTTGGATAATATACAACCAGATATTGTTAACCTACTTGGTGCTGAAAACCCCCATTATTCCGCAACGGTATTAGGGATAAGGCACATCCCCGTGCTGATCTCAATACAGGGTATTTATTCCAATGAAGAGCGGTTTAAAGTGGAAAAAAGAGATGTAGTGCGTTACAAAGTAGAGCGAAAGGTACATTCAGAAAACAGATATTATGGTATCAGTGCGCCATTTATGTCTAAATTGGTCAGGCGTGATGTTACTGATCCTGTTCTTTTCTGGAATCGTTTTCCGCTCAAAGCAATGAAATTTAAAAATATAAAACATATCGGAAAAAAATATGATTTTGTCTTTTTCTCTCGAATGACTCCTTTGAAAGGAACTGAAGATGCATTGGAAGCACTGGCATTGGTGAAACGATACAAGCCGGATGTTACTTTACGCATGATGGGTTACAGTGATGAGAGGTACCGTGCTGAATTGAGAGAGAAAGCACGAAAACTTGGTATTGAATCAAATGTAGCAATCTCTGGTGGTTTTGCTTTTCACGAAGATTTGCTCAGTGAGGCGGCAAAGGCGACAAATTATTTGTTACCCACCAAACTTGACACTATCCCCGGTACGATCTTTGAAGCCATTTGCCTTGGCTTGCCGGTGGTGAGTTATCGTACAGGTGACATTCCGTTACTTAACAAGGGCGATGTGCGGGTTCTGCTTTGCGATCGTGACGATATTGCATCCTTAGCTGACAATATGATTAGACTTTTGGAAGAACCTGCTTTGGGATCGGAGCTAAGCCAAAAAGCTAAGGATTTTGTTGAAAAATGGTTTGATAATCGAATGTTATCGTTAAATTTTGTCAATCAATACAATGCGGTTTTGGCACACTTTCATCATAACGAGTCAGTACCGGATAATCTATTGTACGAAAATTATTTCCAAGCTTTAAATTAAATAATGGTGCCACTCAATATGATAGCGGTAACGGAACTAATTGAATTTTTAGGTTCAGAGGTGATTCAAGTCTTTGGGATTATTGAGACTATATCTGTGAAGCACTTAAAACCGATTGGAGATGTCGACGAAAACACACTTGACTGGGTTGGAGAACTGAGGGTGGATAAACAGCAAATGGCCGGATTGACGAGAGCCAAAGTAATACTTTGCGATAGTTCGGTCATGTTTAACAAGGTAATGTCAGATCAGCAAAAGGTTTTGATTCATGTGAAAAATCCTAAATTGGCGTTTGCATTAATTGCAGATCGATATTTTGCTCAAAAACAATCAGTTGGTATTGACGCTACCGCACATATCCATCTTGATGCTGTTATTGCTTCAACCGCATATATTGGTTCTCATTGCTCTATCGGCAAATGTTTGATTGGTGAAAACTCAAAAATTTATCCGAATGCAACTATCTATGATGGTGTTACTATAGGAAAAAACGTAACAATACAAGCTGGAGCTGTTATTGGCACTGATGGCTTAGGTTGCGAAAGGAAAGACGATGGTACTCTGGTGAAATTCCCTCATCTTGGTAGAGTAGTGATTGGTGATGATGTCGAGATTGGTGCAAATAGTCAAATTGCCAAAGGTGCATTGTCAAATACGATTATTGGAAATGGATGTAAGATAAATGGATTATGTGTTATCGCGCACAATTGTATTCTTGGGAAAAATGTTTGGATTAGCTTCAACACAACATTAGCTGGATCAGTTCGCATTGAT
>Ga0256845_1003583_pt1 | contig 10444 bp, 8 predicted proteins | sample RiftiametaG_FD_189101 | JGI IMG/M metagenome (GOLD analysis project Ga0256845, IMG submission 189101) | Tube worm associated microbial communities from hydrothermal vent at the East Pacific Rise, Pacific Ocean - Riftia | ecosystem: Host-associated > Annelida > Integument > Unclassified ... | reverse complement strand
ATACTCGCTTACATATAATAACCGTAGGCAAGCATTTTCCTGGCCATGGGAGCTCTAAAGCAGATACCCATAAAGGAATGGCAGATGTTACCAACACTTGGAAAGAAAATGAACTTGACCCCTATAAAAGTTTGATTGATGCTGGATTACTAACGGGTGTTATGTCTGCTCATATTGTAAACAAAAGCCTAGACCCTAGTGGCCTGCCTGGCACTTTATCAGAAACCATTTTAGATGACATTTTACGAAAACGCTTAGGCTATGATGGTGTGGTTTTTAGTGATGATATGCAAATGCACGCTATTACCAAACATTATGGCATAGAGAAAGCGTTAGAACTAGGCATAAATGCTGGTTTAGATGTAGTAATCTATTCCAATAATATTAACTCCTCTAAAGACCGAAAGTTTGATTACCTCCACTCGCTTATAAAGCAATTGGTTCTTGACGGTAAAATTAGACAAGAACGAATCGACCAATCGTATAAGCGAATTATGAAGCTTAAAAGTGGAGTTTTGTAATTAACTTCAAGTGCTTAATTCATTTAAAAACTGATATTAATCATTTAAAAAAATCAATCTTATAAACTTGTTTGAATTAGATTTGAATATTATTATTATTATATTTTTTAAACTAATCAAACAAAAAATGAAAAGAACAATTACAATTATTGCATTAGGATTATTTTTAATGGCAAGCACCCAGTCTTGGGCACAGGAACAAGGACAAATTAGAGCTAGCGTATCTTTAGCTTTGGGTACAGAAGCGGCCATAAGTGATACTGGAGACAGTAAGCTTGGCATGGGTATTAACATTGGTGGAGACTATTTCGTAATCGATAAACTTAGCATAGCGCCTAGTTATACATTCTTTTTTAAATCTTCTTACGGTGCTGATACTGATTTTGGGAATACAGAGCTTAGTGTAAAATCTAGTTCATTTAATATTGATGGTAAATACTATTTATTAACTGAGGGTGTTAATCTCTATGGTTTATTTGGAATATCATTTGCTTCGGCCAAAGTAACTGCTAACTTTTTGGGCACTCCAATTGATATAAAAGATAATAAAACAGGCATAAACATTGGTGCTGGAGTTGATTTTGATTTGAGTGATAAGCTCTTTTTAAATGGCCAAGTAAAATATAACACACCATTAGAGCAGTTAGTTATTGGTGTTGGTGTTGGATACGTTATTAAATAATCAACCTTACTTATTAAATAAAAAAAGAGGCTAAAGCCTCTTTTTTTATTTCCTTAACTTTTTAATCTTCTGCTTTTGTGAGCCTACTTTATTAAAGTAGCCATTATAGCCTTGCAAATTAACTCAAGCTTGTTACAAAAAAATTATCGCTCTACCACCGGGCATAAAGAATTTGCTGTTGCCAAGCAATCATTATAATTGAATTAATGTCTTATCTTTAAAAGAACAAAATTCAATTATCATGTCCCTTAAAACCCTTCTTCTTGTTGTCTTTAGTTTATCTATTGGCACAGTATTAGCTCAGAAAAAAATGAGCAAAACTAAAAAAGCCATCATTGCTTCGGTAGAGAAGCATGAGGCAAATCTTATCGAAATTAGTGATGAAATCTGGGGTCTTGCAGAAACAGCGTTTGATGAAAATCAATCATCAAAAATACTTGCAGACTATGCCGAGAAACAAGGATTTACAGTAGAACGTGGTGTAGCAGGTATGCCTACGGCTTTTGTTGCTACCTATGGCTCGGGTAAACCTGTAATTAGTGTGCTAGGTGAGTTTGATGCACTTCCAGGCCTTTCCCAAAAAACAGAACCAACAAAATCACCAATTAGTGAAGGTGCTCCTGGCCATGGTTGTGGCCATAATATATTTGGTGCAGGAAGTTTAGGTGCAGCAATTGCCATTAAAGAACTTATCGAAAGCGGGCAGCTAAAAGGAACCGTAAAGTTTATGGGAACCCCAAGTGAAGAAAAATACTTCGGTAAAATATGGATGGTTCGAGAGGGAATTTGGGATGATGTAGATGTAAACATTAGTTGGCATCCATCTGCTCAAATAAAAGCTGATGTGCAAAGTTCATTGGCACTGGTAGATTTTAAGGTGGAGTTTTATGGCCAAGCCGCTCATGCATCTGCTGACCCATGGAATGGTCGTAGTGCATCGGATGCTTTAGAACTTTACACTACCGGAATCAATTATTATAGGGAGCATGTTAAGCCAACCGTTAGAATGCATTACCATATCCAAGATGGTGGGCAAGTAGTAAATGTAGTGCCAGATTATGCTAGGCTTTGGATGCGTGTTCGTGATACAAAACGCTCAGGCATGATGCCCGTGTATAAACGTGTGATGGAAATGGCCGAAGGCGCTGCGATTATGGCCGATGTAGATTATAAAGTAACTCTCATTTCTGGCATATATGAAGTGTTGGTAAACCGTGAAGGCGGAAAAATAATGCGGAAAAACCTAGAGCTACTAGGACCTATTGAGTACACAGAATCAGAAACGGCCTTTGGTAAAAAAATTCAGGAGAGCACAGGCAAAGAGCAAGTTGGTATGGATAGCAGCATTAAACCTCTTGAAGACACCAGGGAGAATCCTGGTGGAGGATCTTCTGATGTTGGAGATGTAAGTTGGAATGTAGCCAACATTAACCTAGGGGTTACTACGGCACCTAAAGGTACGCCTTGGCACTCGTGGGCTGTGGTGGCTTGTGGGGGAATGAGCATTGGCCATAAAGGATTAACATATGCTTCTAAAGCAATGGCCATGACGATGGCCGATTTGTTTGAAAATCCAGATTTGGTTAAAAAAGTAACCGAAGAGTATAAGCAACGTAAAGGAGATGAAGTATATAAAGCCATTATTCCTGAAGGGCCTCCACCAATTAATAATAACGGCAATTAATTGTTTTTCTAAAATAAGAATGAACTCTTAGTTCTAACTACTTTGCTTGAAACTCAAGGTAGAGGATATCTCAGTTCAATTTAAGCTAAAATTTGTATCTTTAAATTACTGCTGATATTGGCAGTTTTATTTCCTTTTTTTAACTTATGAACATTACTAAATTTTGGCTTCGAACTCTCGGTATTTTGGGTCTTCTTGGCGGCCTTACTCTTTTTGCAGGTGATATGTTATTTTATTATAACGGAAGCAATACTGATTTACTCCATAACATGAGTATTTCAACGGATGCAAAAATTATTGGAAGTGGAGTAACTGCATTGGTGGGCTCTTGGTTGTATCTGCTCGGTTTAGGTCAAGTGTATTATGCGTTTAAATCTGCTTCTGCACTAGCTCGAAATATAGTATTTATAAGTTTTGGAGCTATTTTAATGAGTTATGGTGTAATTCATGGTACTTTTGTGGCTATTGCCACTTCTGCTAAATTAGCTGTACAACATAACTTGGATTTAGAAGCAACAGTAGAACTAGCTTCAAAAGCTAATGATGCTCTTAGGATATTGATTTACCCAATTTTTGCCTTACTCTCAGTCGTTTTTATATATCAAGTATGGAAAAAGAACACCTTATATCCACGGTGGATATTAATGTTTTTCCCATTAGTTCTTTTTATTTTACAAGGACTGTTTGATATGTTATTCACAGGAAAGGCGTGGGTAATATTTATGGGCGGATATTTAAATTTAATGCTCTTCGTTTTTTTTACCGCATCTACCATTGCGTTGTGGAGAAAACCCTAAAGAATTGGGATTATATTAAATGGTGATTAGGGTTTAAGGCAAGTGAAGTGTTATAATACTAAAGCTTTTGGACTATGTATAAAAATAGAGACCCTCGTGCTAAAAATAAAAAGTTACTAGTAGCTAAATATCGCAAGCAGGAGCCCAATCTGTTAAACTTTGGCAAAGAAGAGAATGTCCCTTTACTACAAGCTCAAACGTCTTCACCTTTAGGTCTTGAAAAATATACTGGTACTTGGGGCGAAGACCAAATTATGCATGTATTGCGAAGGTCTCTTTTTGGCGTAAAGAATAATGATCTTCAACAATACAAATCGTTAACCTTAGATCAATCAATTACAAAACTCTTAACACCAAGTGTGGCTCCGGCTCCTCCTGTTAACGATTATAACGAGCTTGAAGATATTGGAACCGATCCTTTTGTGGCATTAGGTGATACATGGATTGAAGCTCCTTACCATAACGATTTTGAAGGAGGAAGAACAATATCTCTGAAGGGATGGTGGATATCCAATATTCTAAACCAAGAAGCTAACCTTTCAGAGAAAATGGGCTTTTTTTGGCATAACCTATTGGCTATTCAAACTTGGGATGTGTTTACAGGTAAAGCAAGTTATCAATATTTGGAGATGCTTAGATCTAATAGTTTTGGCAATTATAAAACACTTATCAAGGAGCTTACACTAAACCCTGCCATGCTTTTTTTTCTAAACGGAACGTTTAATAATAAAGATGCTCCTGACGAAAATTATGGAAGAGAACTTCAGGAGCTTTTTTGCATTGGCAAGGGAGAAAATGCAAATTTTACCGAAGAAGACGTACAAGCAGCAGCTCGATTATTAACAGGTTGGACAGTTGATTTTGATACGATTGAAAAGGAAGGTATCCCTTCTTCATTCTTTTGGCCAGATACACACGATACCAACGATAAGCAATTTTCAGCATTTTATAATAACACAAAAATTACTGGAAAATCTGGGGAAGATGGCGCCCAAGAGCTCGATGAAATGTTGGATATGATTTTTAACACCAATGAGCTAGCGGCCTATATTAGCAGAAGGCTGTATAACTTTTTTGTTGCAACCGAAATAAATGCTACTGTAGAACTGAATATGATTCAGCCAATGGCGGAGTTATTTAGAAACAGCAATTATGAAATTAAACCAGTGCTTGAGGCATTGTTTAAAAGTGCTCACTTTTACGATGCAATAACAATGGGTGTACGTATTAAAAATCCAGCAGAACATGCTCTCGGAGTTTGGCGCACCTTAAATACTCCACCTCTTACAGGAGAAACACTTCAAACCAATTTACAGTTTCATGCCTCATTTTTATGGACAATGTCTAGCATGGGAATGGAACTTGGCGATCCACCAAGTGTATCGGGTTGGACCGCTTATTACCAGTCTCCGCAATTTGATAAGGCATGGATTTCAACCAGCACCATTACCCAAAGAGCCTCCGTAACAGACGCGGTTGTTTTTGGCTATATCTGGGTAAATGAAAACCTTTCAGTTGGTGCAGACCTAATTCATTTTTTAGAAGGCTTAAATAATCCTAGTAATGTAAATGAGATGCTAGCAGAAAGCACACAATTTCTTTTAGGTTTAAAAGCCACACCTGATATGTTAGCCACTTTAAAAAGCATTTTATTATCAGGGCAAACCACCGATGGCTACTGGACTGGTGCTTGGCTTGATTATACCAATGATCCTACGAACGTAGAATATAAACTGGTGCTAGAAAATAGACTCAAACCTACGTTTCAGCACATTTTACAATATGCAGAATTCCAATTAATGTAGTTATGAACATTACAAAAAGATTTAAACGAACACCAATACTATTTGCGTAAATCATAAGGAAAGAAGAAGTCATGAAAAGAAGATCATTCATAAGAAATGTTGGTGGGGCTTTAGCAGCAACGGGTTTATCGAGTAGTTTCGGCTTTGGAATGCCTGGGGCGCCTACTATTCAGCAGTTGCTAAAAATGGCAACGGAATCTAATAAAGTGTTAATACTCATCTATCTCGAAGGAGGTAATGACGGCCTTAATACCGTGGTGCCATTAGATCAACTTTCTCCCTTAAATGCTGTTCGTCCACATGTAATTTTGCCCGATGAGAGCCTCCATAATTTAGCTCCGTCGACTGTTGGTTTACATCCTTCGTTATCAGGCTTTTCATCTTTGTATAAAGAAGGCAGATTAGGAGTGATTCAAAATGTAGGATACCCAGATCAAAACTATTCCCATTTTCGCTCTACAGATATTTGGATGAGTGCCTCTGATGCTGACCAATTAGTAAATACAGGATGGTCTGGCAGGCACTTGAATAATGAGTACCCAACCTATCCTAATGATTTTCCGAATGCAGAAATGCCCGACCCTTTGGCAATAGAAATAGGCAATGGAAGCTCGTTAATGTTTCAAGGGCCAACCGCATCTATGAGCATGGTTATAGGAGATGCCACATCGTTTTATAATTTAATAAATGATGTGGATGAACCCGTACCCGACACTCCTGCTGGAGAACAACTGGAGTATATTAGACTAATTGCGCGCCAATCGCAGCAATATGGCGAGGTTGTAAAAGCAGCAGCCGAGAAAGTGACAAACCAAGCTGATTTTCCTGATACTTGGCTTGGAAAGCAATTAAAAATTGTGTCTCGTTTAATTGCTGGCGGGTTACAAACACCCCTATATTTAGTACGCCATGGAGGGTTCGATACTCATGATAAACAAGTGGAGGGCTCGGATCATACCAAAGGCCAGCATGCTGATTTATTAGCCGAATTGGATGAAGCCGTAATGGCTCTTATGAAAGACACAGAACAGCAGGGAACAGGAGACCAAATAATGGGCTTAACTTTTTCTGAATTTGGACGAAGAATAGTCTCCAATGCTAGCTTGGGTACAGACCATGGAGCAGCTCAACCTATGTTCTTTTTTGGAAATGGTGTAAAAGGAGGAGTTATTGGGAACAACCCAATTATATCTTCGTCAGCAACGTATGAAGATAATTTACCCATGGAATTTGATTTCCGACAAGTGTATGCCTCTGCCATGCAGCAATGGTTAGAAGTAAGCAGCACCAACACCTCCAATGTGTTATTTGGCAACTTTGATACACTTGATCTTATAGGAGAATCAGTGATATTAGGAATTAATGAACAGATTGAGAATAATGGCATATCGGTGTACCCTAACCCTGTAGGTACACAAACCACCATTCAGTTTATTTCTAAGGGTGAGCCTATTAAGATTGAAGTGTTTGATATAAATGGCCAACAGAAAGCAAATATTTTTACAGGAACCAAGCCTAAAGGGCTTCAAAAAATAGAATGGCAGGCATCAAACCTTTCTTCTGGAAAATATTTAGTAATTATTCTATCTGCAAATGGAAAACGTGTTGTTCCTATTTTAAAAAACTAATACACGAATTAATTCTGTGTCATAATTGGCTTATTCAAAAATTTAGAAATTCTAGAAGCATCTTCTAATATGGATTTAGCATTACCATAATCTACCACATTAAGGCGAGTGCCAGAGTTGAGAATTAAGTTGATCTCATAACTATAATAGCTGTTATTTTGCCCTTTGTTACTACTACTACTTTTCACATACTCTTTTATAACTTGTATTCCATCAATATCGTCAAGCTTAGTGGCAACGTTAAGCTCACTTAAATCTGCAACCATGGAGGGGGTTTTCTTGCCTTTCCAGAAATAACCTTCTGATTTATCAAACACAATTGGCTTAAAGGCAGACATTAGGATAAACGCACCCGCAGCTACAAATGCAATTCCTACAAGAGAAATCCAATATGGTACATCTTGAAAAAAGAAAAGGCTAGATACTCCTAGCCCAGTTAAAATAAAAAAAGAGCCAAAAAGGATACTCCCTACACTTGCCTTATACTCCAATCTCTGCGATGAAATTTCAACTAGTTTATGTGTTTTAAAATTCGAACCACCTTTTTTTAAAGGTTCCCAATCAATGTTACTTTCGATATTGCTATTACTACCTTCCATACATTATCTAAATTACGAATAATTGATAAAAGATCGGTTAATCATCGTGAGATTCATTAAAAAAAGAGCAGCCAATTTTGTACTTTTGTGCTTCAATTTTTTGATTAATTGTAAGAGTGATAATGTTCACTTTTTATAAACAACTTTCTTTATGAGCAATTCAACATCTAAAATCGTTTACACCATAACAGACGAAGCTCCTGCGTTAGCAACTTATTCATTTTTGCCTATTGTAAAAGCATTTACAAAAACTGCAGGTATCGAAATAGAAACTAAAGACATCTCCCTTTCCGGTAGAATTTTATCTCATTTCCCAGAGAATTTAACCGAAGATCAAAAAGTAGAAGATGCCTTAACAGGATTAGGAGAGTTGGCAAAAACACCTGGAGCTAATATTATAAAACTACCAAACATTAGTGCTTCAGTACCTCAATTAAATGAGGCTATAAAAGAATTGCAAAATCAAGGATATAACATTCCTGATTTTCCTGCTGATCCTAAAAACGAAGCCGAAGTTGAAATAAAAGCTAAGTATTCTAAAGTGTTGGGCAGTGCTGTAAACCCTGTTCTTCGAGAAGGTAATTCAGATAGAAGAGTGGCAGAGCCAGTTAAGGCTTATGCCAAAGCTCATCCTCATTCTATGGGCGAATGGAAATCTGATTCTAAAAGCCATGTGGCTGCTATGACCGAAGGTGATTTTTATGGTAGCGAAAAATCGGTTGTTATTGAGAAACCAGGACATGTTAAAATTGAGTTTACAGGAAATGGAGGAGGTACTAAAGTATTAAAGGAAACTACACCAGTTCTTGCAGGCGAAGTGATTGACAGCTCAGTGATGAGCAGTAAAGCACTAGATGCTTTTTACGAAAAAGAAATTAAAGAGGCCAAAGAGCAAGGCGTGCTTTTATCGCTTCATTTAAAAGCCACTATGATGAAGGTGTCGGACCCTATTATGTTTGGCAAGGCAGTTAATGTATATTTTAAAGAAGTGTTTGCAAAAAACAAAGCAGTATTTGCAAAACTGGGTGTAAATACCAATAATGGCTTGGGTAATGTATATGCTAAAATAGCAGACTTACCTACGGCCGAACGAGAAGAAATAGAAGCAGATATTATGGCTGTGTACAAAACTCAGCCAGAGTTAGCGATGGTTAATTCAGATAAAGGAATTACGAACCTACACGTACCTAGTGATGTAATTATTGATGCTTCTATGCCTGCTGCCATTAGAACTTCGGGCAAAATGTGGGGCAACGATGGCCAGCTCCACGATATGAAAGCAATGATTCCTGATAGATGTTATGCAGGTATTTACCAAGCAACCATCGGTTTCTGTAAAAAGAATGGAGCTTTTGACGTAACCACCATGGGCAATGTAGCAAATGTTGGCTTGATGGCGCAAAAAGCAGAAGAGTACGGATCACACGATAAAACATTTCAGGTTGAATCTGGAGGTACAGTTAAAGTAACAGATACAGATGGAAATGTACTTATGCAGCATGCTGTTGAAGAAGGAGATATTTGGAGAATGTGCCAAGCGAAAGATTTGCCAATCAAAGATTGGGTAAAACTAGCAGTGAGTAGAGCCAGAGCTACAGAAAATCCTGCCATTTTTTGGTTAGATAAAAACCGTGCGCATGATGCTAACCTTATCGAAAAAATAAATGCTTATTTACCTGAGCATGATACAACAGGGTTAGAAATTAAAATTATGGAACCTGTAGATGCCATTAATTATACTATGGAGCGAGTTAAGGCAGGAAAAGATACTATTTCGGTTACAGGTAATGTGTTACGAGATTACCTCACGGATTTATTTCCAATTTTGGAACTAGGAACCAGTGCTAAAATGCTTTCGATTGTGCCCTTGCTTGCAGGTGGTGGTTTATTTGAAACTGGTGCTGGAGGATCTGCTCCAAAGCACGTACAGCAATTTGAGCAAGAAGGTCATTTACGTTGGGATTCGTTAGGTGAGTTTTTAGCGCTTTCAGTTTCTATAGAAGACTTAGCAGAAAAAACCAATAATGCAAAAGCCAAGGTGTTGGCTGCTGCGCTTAATGTTGCCAATGGCGAGTTCTTAAAAAATGACAAGTCGCCTTCTAGAAAAGTAGACGAATTGGATAATAGAGGCAGTCATTTTTACTTAGCCATGTATTGGGCACAAGCATTGGCTGCTCAAAATGAAGACGAAGAATTAAAAGCCACTTTTACTCCAATGGCAGAAACCCTCTCCTCTAATGAAACAACTATTTTAGCAGAGCTAATTGCTGCTCAAGGTGCTGCAGTTGATATGGGCGGTTATTATAACCCAGATGCAGTTAAATTAGAAAAAGCAATGAGACCAAGTGGAACATTGAATAAGGTGTTAAGTAGCATATAATAAAAAATGGGACAAGAAGTCTTGGTTAAAATTGCTGTAATACTTGGATTTTCTGCCATTTACTTTTTGTTAAGGAAAATATATTTTCATTTTCAACTTTTGAAGCTGACAGATGATAACTTAAGAGAGATATCCTTTTTTGAATTAACCTCAAACTTTACAACAATATTTGAGCTCTATCATGTCATAATCCCTGTTTTTATAAAGTATCCCCAAAAATCTATTGGGAAGAAACTTTTAGAGATAATCACTTAGCTACATAATATAATCTTTGTAAATTGCATATCTATGGATATATTTAAAGGGCAAGACCTTCTAAAGTTTACTGAAGAGTTTAAAACAGACAAC
>Ga0256845_1003582_pt1 | contig 10444 bp, 8 predicted proteins | sample RiftiametaG_FD_189101 | JGI IMG/M metagenome (GOLD analysis project Ga0256845, IMG submission 189101) | Tube worm associated microbial communities from hydrothermal vent at the East Pacific Rise, Pacific Ocean - Riftia | ecosystem: Host-associated > Annelida > Integument > Unclassified ... | reverse complement strand
CCTCTACTTTAGTTCTAAAATCTCCTGTAAACCAAGAATAGAAATTCCCAAGATGTTTGTCATAATGTTCTTTAACTGTCATTTTTCAATGGTTTACAACGTCCTTGTTGGAAACGTTTTAATGTTTCTTACACGTTGTTAAACGAAAGTATCACTTTTTCAGGAGAAAGTCAAGTGCTTTTGTTTCTCTTATTTCAAACAATTGTTTCTCTAAAAAAAATTAATACTTTTATTGGATGAATAAAAAATTGAATTGGTATGTTTGGATTTCCGTTATTATAGTAGGAATAATCAGTTCTGTTAAAATAATTCATGAACCAGATATTTGGTGGCAAATAAGAACAGGGCAGTGGATATTAGAAAATAATCAAGTACCTAAAGTAGATGTGTTTTCATTTACTTATTTAAATGAACCTTGGATAAATGTAAAATGGTTTGCAGAAGTTTTAATGGCTTCGGTAAATGATTTTTTTGGATCGGAATGGCTTGTTTTGCTACAAATAGCATGTATTAGCCTCATTTTATTGTTTTGTTATAAATTGAGTAATGCTGTGCTTTTTAAGTATTCAACTGTTAAATCATCCATTCCTAAAATAGGAATAATGATAAGTGCTTTGCTGTTGTTATTTACCATTAATTACAGGATGAATAGCCGACCAGAAATGTTTTCACATTTATTGGTGATCGTTTTCTTGTATTACTTGTTTAAATATAGCATGTCAAAGAGTAATTGGTTGTACATTATAATCCCACTCCAAATAGTTTGGACAAATATTCATGAAGCATATGGAATGGGGGTGGTGTTAATTCTTATTTTCTTGTTTGCACATTGGGCAGAACATTTTTTATTTCAAAAAGAAAAACCGATAAAATTCACATTGGTTGGTATTGTTGCAATTTTAAGTTCGGCTATTAATCCGAATGGAGTACAAATGATTGTGCACCCATTTAATATTTTTGGGCAACTGGGTGAGAATAAATTTACTTCTGAATTATTAGGTTTTGGTGATGGTGATTTTTGGCATTATCAAGCATTCATAATGTTGCTTGTTTTTGCTGTGTGTATTTTATTTTTTATAAAAGGTGAAGGGAAGAAATTAGCAAAAACTAAAGAAATAATTGATACTTTCGGGTTAGCATATTTGCTCATTGTTGTCGCTTTTTTCTACCTTTCGTTAACAGCATTTAGAAATATTCCGTTTTTCATGATTGTTTGTACACCTCTGTTAGCTAGTTTTATTGATGTTAAATTTAATACTGAAAACAAAAAGAAATATTATGGCGTTATTGCAGTTAGCTTTTTCTTTTATTGCTTTATTGCTTCTAATCAATATTACAATAAATTGTTGCCACGAGAGGAATTTGGAATTGGTGTAAACGCAGAATCAACACCAATTGGAGCAGCTAAATTTTTAAAAGAAAATAATATTAATGGAAAAGGGTTTGTGGATTATTTAACGTCAGCTTATTTTTTATATGAATTACAACCAGATTACAAATCGTACATCGATTTAAGAGATTTGGATGTGTTTAATTCTAGTTTTTTTAAAAATGTATTTAGAGTTTACCAAGCACCAGCATCTCAAGTGAGTGATGATAAAACATTATGGGAGTATTTAAATGAGTTAGATGAGTTGAACTATGTAGTGTTGCTTAATTCGGCAACTTTTAAAAATTTAAATACCCACTTGGTACACATTGATAATACTTACGAATTAGTTTATGCTGATAATTTAAATTCTATTTATTTAAAAAGAAATGCTCAAAATGATGCTCTTATTAAACAGTATGGTTTTTCTAACGGAAAGGTGGATGTATATACCAAGGTTACTAATTACAAGAATTCTGGTTCGGCAGAAGTAGTAAGCAAGATTTTATGGCCTTTTAATAATGAGAAAAAGAGCCCCAAATTTGGAAGGTTAAAAAAATTGTACTACAATTATATAGGTACTTCAGTTCCCAATTTAATAACAAAATAGATGATAAAAGGGAAGAAAATAATCGTTGTATTACCTGCATATAATGCTGCTGAAACGTTAGAGCAAACGTATAACGGTATTCCTTTTGATATTGTAGACGAAGTGGTACTGGTTGATGATAATAGTCAGGACGAAACCATAAAAAAAGGAAAGGAAATAGGAATAAAACATATTATAATTCATAATGATAATTTAGGCTACGGAGGAAATCAAAAATCGTGTTATAAAAAAGCGTTAGAACTAGGAGGAGATATTATTATTATGTTACATCCTGATTATCAATATACTCCTAAGTTGATTCATTCTATGTCATACATGATTGCGAATGAATTGTATCATGTGGTTTTAGGTTCAAGAATTTTAGGCAAGGGTGCTTTAAAAGGAGGAATGCCAATTTATAAATACATTGCAAATCGTTTTTTAACCTTGTTTCAAAATATTTTAGTTAACCAGAAATTATCAGAATATCATACAGGATATAGAGCTTTTTCGAGAGAAGTATTGGAGAATATTAATTATGAAAACAATGCAAATGGGTTTGTTTTTGATAATCAACTATTATCTCAAATTATTTATGCAGGTTATGATATTGCTGAAATAACTTGTCCTACAAAGTATTTTAAGGAAGCATCATCAATTAATTTAAAACAAAGCTCTATTTACGGGATTCAAGTAATGGGAGTATCGTGTTTACACTTTTTAAACAAAATCAACGTGTTAAAATCTGAATTATATCGTTAATAAAATACTCCTTTTCCATGCAGGTGGGAATCCAGAAACAGTAAGTGTTAAGAAGAATACTTGAGTTTACTCTTTATTCTGACTTTTAAATTGATAATCGTACAGTTTTTTGTAAGCACCATTTTTACTTAGAAGTTCGGAGTGTGTACCTTCTTCAATAATTTCTCCTTTATCAATAACCAAAATTTTATCGGCATTTTTAATCGTAGATAAACGGTGTGCAACAATAATAGAAGTTCTGTCTTTTGTTAAGACACTTGTAGCATGTTTAATTAACTCTTCCGATTCACTATCAATAGAAGAAGTAGCTTCATCTAAAATTAATACTTGTGGTTGATGTACATAAGCTCTAATAAATGAAATGAGTTGTCGCTGACCTACAGAAAGCATCGCTCCACGCTCTTTAACATCATAATCATAACCACCAGGAAGTTTAGAAATAAAATCGTGTGCTCCCACTTTTTTAGCAGCATCTATTACGGCTTCTTCAGTAATGTTTTCATTGTAAAGTGTAATGTTATTCATGATACTATCAGAAAACAAGAAAACATCTTGTAAAACGATGGACATGAATTTTCTGAGTTCCTTGAGTTTTAACTCATTAATATTAGTGTCATCTATAAAAATTTCACCTTTATTTATTTCGTAATACCTTCCTAATAGGTTTATAATCGAAGATTTTCCAGCACCTGTTGCACCAACTAATGCTAAGCTTTCACCTTTATTAATTTTAAAGGAGATGTTTTTTAATACCCAATCTTCATCGTTATATGCAAAACAAACATTTTTAAATTCAATATTTCCTTTTAAATCAGAAGTACCTTTTGTCCCATTGTCAGAAATACTAGATTCGGTATCTAATACTTTAAAAACACGATCAGAACTTACCATTCCCATTTGTAGCGTGTTAAAACGATCTGCTAATTGCCTAATAGGGCGGTAAAGCATGTAAACGAATAATGTAAACGAAAATATTTCTCCAGCAGTAGCATAACCTAAAGCAACTTCTTTAAACCCGTACCATACAATTAAAGCAATTGATAAAGCAGACAAAATTTCTACAACAGGAAAAAATACTGAATATGCCCAAACTGTTCTGATGTGAGCATTTCTATGTTTTTTATTAATTCCAGAAAATGTTTTCATTTCAACCTCTTCGCGGTTAAATAACTGAACGATAGACATTCCAGTAATGTGTTCTTGAACAAATGTATTTAAAAGAGAAACTTGCTCTCTGACATCTTGAAATGCTTTTTTAATGACTGTTTTAAAAATATATGTTGCTAAAAATAGAATGGGAATAGGTATTAAAGTGATTAGAGCTAAATCCCAATTGTAATAAAGCATATATCCAACAACAGAAAATATTTTTAATAAATCTCCAATAATAATGAGAATACCACCAGAAAACATTTCTGCAATAGTTTCAATATCAGAAACAGTTCGTGTAACTAATTGCCCAATAGGCGTGTTGTCAAAATGTTTTAATTTAAAATTGATAACGTGTTTAAATGTCTGATTCCTTAAATCTTTAATTACATTTTGTCCTAGTAAATTACCCAGAAGTGTAAAAAAGTATTGTAAAATGGATTCTAAAACTAAGAAGCCAACTAAATAGATAGTCATTAAAAGCAATCCTTCATTGTCAGACTCTACGATGTGTTTATCTACAGTGATTTGTATTAAAATTGGACGAATTAAAGTGACAATTGCAAGTGCAATACTTAAAAAAGCAGTAGTGTAAAACATGCTTTTGTATGGTTTTACGTAAGTCATCACTCTTCTAAAGAGGGAGAAATCAAATGCTTTACCTGTTACGCTTTTTGCCATTTATTATTGCCGCACTTGTTGCGGTATCTTTTTATTAAAAAGGCCTCGTAATAAATACGGGGATATTCAATTGGTGAAATTATGAATTACGAAATTCATAATTCACAATTTAGCATTCATAATTTCATTCGGATATTTTACTTCAGTTAAATAAAGTCCGTGAGCAGGAGCAGAGGTTCCTGCATTACTTCTGTTTTTTGATTTGATAATGCTATCTAATTCACTAATAGTTAGTCTCTCTTGTCCAATTTCTAATAATGTGCCAACAATAGCTCTAACCATGTTTCTTAAGAAACGATTGGCAGTAATAGTAAAAACGATGTAATCATTTTTTTGTTTCCATTGTGCAAACGTAATGTCACAATCATTAGTAAATGTATCGGTATTACTTTTACTAAAACAAGAAAAATCGGTGTAATTTAAAAGCTGTTTCGCTGCTTCATTCATCAAATCTAAATTAAGAGAATAAGGTAAATAATAAGCTTTGTTTTGTAAGAATGGATTTTTGTTGGGGATTACCCAATATTCATAAGTCCTTGCAGTTGCTGCAAATCTTGCATGTGCTTCATCATTAACTTTAGTTATAGCAGTACATGAAATATCATCTGGTAAAAACTTGTTTATTTTGAAGATTGTTTTCTCAATATCAAATTTATTAACAATATCAAAATGGGCAAAAAGTTGTTGAGCATGAACCCCTGTGTCAGTTCTTCCTGCGCCAACAACTTCAATTTTTTCTTGTAAAATGGTAGAAATTGCTTTGTTTATTTCTTCCTGAACAGAACTGGCATTGTCTTGTATTTGCCAACCGTGGTAATTGGTGCCATCATATTTTATTTCAATAAAAAATCTGCTCATAAAAGCTATAAAATTAAGAAAATTGATATCTTTTCATATTTACTTAAAAATTATTCTGTCTTAATAATACCACCAAGACTTTTACCTACAACACTTCCGTTATCATATTGGATTTTCATTTCACCTTCATTAAATGACCGAATCCATTCACCATCTCTATTTCCAAAATTATATTTACCTCGTAAGGTAACTATTCCTTCTATGTTGCTATAAACAAACTCACCATGGGCTTTTCCGTTATAATACCGGCCTTCATATCTAACTTTTTCATCTTCATAATAAGTTGTAGCATAGGACAATATGCCATTTTCAAAGGTTTCTTCATCTTTTAATTTGCCATTTTCACTCCAGAAGCTCCAAAGACCATTTCGGTTATTGTTTATATAGTTCCCTTTGGCCTTTCTTTCTCCATTTTCATGCCAATGCTCCCAGATTTGTTCAGAATTATTAGCTAGATATTTTCCCTTAGATTTCTTTTTTCCATTTTCGTGGTAATAATTCCAAATGCCTTCATATTTATCATTCACAAAAATTCCTTCAGATTTCTTTTCTCCATTTTTATGATAGAATTGCCATTTACCTTCACGAATTCCTCCTAAATAATTCCCTTCTGATTTAGGTTTTCCATCATCAAAGTAATATTTCCAATTACCAGATTTACTACCAAGTATAAACTTTCCCTCAGATTTTAACTTTCCGTTATCGTAATAGTATTGCCAATTGCCATGGGATTTATTACTTATACATTTACCTTCAGATTTTTTATTCCCGTTTTCATAATAATAGATAAAATCACCTTTCCTTACTTTCATTTTTTTTGTTTTGAAAGTACCCGTCATTTGTATTTTGTTACTGATAAAATAGTCATTCACCACCCACATCTTATTAATACTTTTAAACGCTTTCCTGTAATAAATTGCAGCACTTTTATTAGATGTTTTTTTCCATTCCTTATCATAATAACGTCTGATAGTATCTTGAGAAAGAAGAACATTTGATATGATACATGTAAAAACGAAAAACATTAATATTTTTTTCATAATTGCTATTTTTTTATTTTGAGAAATAGATAATTAAAGGAAGTTTTTTAACAATTTTATTTAATTGCTCACAAATACCTTGATAGTCAGCAGCTTTAATAACATCTGATTTAGTCTTAAATTTATAATCTAACTGAATAGAATTCTTATCTAACTGTTCCACCTTTTTTTCAAAGTACAATACATCATTCTCAAAATTGGAAAAATCATCTATTACTAATAGATCTTTAGGAAAATGTATGATAGTACGAGATTGAATGTCCAATGGATAAGACAGTTCAAAATCAAATAATCGATCTTCACAAATAGAAGTTTTTAGATAATCGTACATATTCTGTGGTTCATATTTATAAATCCAAAACCCCTTAGAACTTTCATTTTTAATTTTATCACCATCCTGCCAAAAACCATCAATTTCATAGTTATAAGTAATAGATATAATATTTTTCTTAATATCATCAAAAATTTCTATATCCCCTTTTTTGATTACCGTAGGAAAATATAATTTTAAATCTTCAATAACTCCTTTAGAAAGGTCATCAATAGAATAGTATTCTAACCACATCCTCCTGATATCTGCATCAAAGCCTGATCGTTTAGATGTTATTTTTAATTTAGCAGGTTCAGTAAAGGAGTTTATGGTTATTTCTTCTGTAATCATTGTTAAGGTTCTAGATATGTTGGGAGACATTTTTTGCAATATATCTGTTGCCTCATCAATTACAAGTACTTTCCCGTAGTCTGGGGTATGCAAATCTCTAAAATCACCTCCTTGTAAAGCAATAGTTGGATCAACCCAAAATGTTTGATTGTTATATTCAAATTTAACAATACAGTGATTAAAAATCTCATTACTAGGGTAGTGTCTATCAACCTCATTTTTCATATTGGTATTTACTAAGACGGGGTATGCTTTCTTTATACCAATTTCTTTTAATAGTGAAACGAGTAGAAGAGACTTGTCTTTACAATCTCCAAAACGCTGTTTTACAACTTGCTCAGGAGGAAAGGGTTTGATACTACCAATACCTGATTCTATACCCATATAACGGATGTCATCTTGAGTATAATTAATTACAAGATTAATTTTTTCGGTTATAGTTTCTTTACCTGTGAAAATTTCATCAAAAACATCATCAAGTTTAGGTATGTTCTTTAAAGCGAAAACATTCTGAGCCCACTTATTTACATCTGTCCAAGAACTGTAACTACTTAAAACAAGATATTTGTAAGGAGACTCCCAAGTTGGAATATTATCTTCAAGTTTTAACGGTTTTAAATTGGAGTTACTAATTTCAATTTGTCGGACCCCATCAACTTCGATATCTATAATTGTAATGCTGCTATCACAGTCAACACATTTAAATGAATAATTCTTCTCTTTTGGATATAATAAACGAACAGTATATAAATCAATAGGGTTCATTGCTTCTAACGGAATAAAAAGGTATTTATCCTCTCCGAAAATTGGGTTCTTACCAACTAAAGTATAAGAGAAATCAATTAAGTCATCTTTTCTAATATCATTCAAATTATCATATGCCGTAATTTTTCCAGTATAAATACCTTGTTGAAGATTATATTCATTACTCATTATCTCCATACTTAAATCATTTGTACGGTCAATTCTCTTCCCTTTTCTCCAAATGTAAAGATGATGAATTTTTACATGTTGATATGAAGAATCGTAAGTTATAGATAGTTGAGAAGCATTGGTAATTCCACCGTATGAAACAACATTTATAACCTCACGGTAAAAAAAAGCATTATCATCTAATCGTATCTGATAATCTGCAAGTGTTAAATAAAAACCTGCTTTTACATCATATTTTGATATTGATGGCTCATTTGGAATATCAATTGATTTCACCCATTTTGGAGTCGCCTCAAAGCTATAATTTTGTGCGTTAACTGTTTTTGTAATAAATAATATTAAAAGGACAAATAATTTAATTCTGTATTCCATTTATTTTTTATGATGAAGTGATTTTGTAATTCTATGTCAAATATAGCTGTTAATAAGTAAAGAGATTAAATTTAATTAAAACAAAGTGAGTTTTATTTATATGTCAATAGTAGATAATAAAAGTTACACCAGATGAAATAAGAGGGCTAGTTTACTATGTTAATTTAAGGGGAGACATTTAAGAAAAGTGAGATTTGAATCAGTCCCTTCCTTTTTCTTTTAAAAGCGGAACAAACCTGAATAGCGATAAATCTTCGGTTTCGTAATTGGTAGAAGAGAGTTTTACAATTTTTTTCATACGCTGGCTATCACCTTCATTAACAGGAATAACTAGTGTTCCTCCAACTTTTAATTGAGCTAATAAATCTTCAGGAATATATGGCGCCCCAGCAGTAACAATTATTTTATCAAAAGGGGCGTAAGTGGGTAAACCTTTATAACCATCACCATAAAAAAGATTGGTTTTATAGCCTAATGTTGGGAGCAGTTGTTTAGTTCTTTCAAACAATGCTTTTTGTCGTTCAATAGAAAATACTTTAACACCCATTTCTAATAAAACAGCAGTTTGATAACCCGATCCTGTACCAATTTCTAATACTTTTTCTCGTGGTTTTAATTTTAGCAATTCTGTTTGAAAGGCAACTGTGTAAGGTTGTGAAATTGTTTGACCTGCTCCGATAGGAAAAGGTTTGTCTTCGTAGGCATATTTATGTAATGCATTATCAGGTATAAATAAATGACGCGGAATGGTTTCAATTGCTGTAAGTACAGCTTTATTTTTTATTCCTTTTTCAGCTAAAACCTTGGCTAATTGTGTTCTTAAACCTTTATGTCTGTATGTATCCGTCATTACTTAAATTCTGAAGGCAAAGAAAGCAAGAATTTATAAGGTTTACACGTTGTTTTTTAGTGTTATTATTAAAATTACAGTGTTAATAAGATTTTTTTTTGTGAAAAAAGTAGCATAAACAAACCAGTATGTTTGCTGCATAAATGTTAAAAGTAGGTGTAATAGGAGCTGGTAATTTGGGTGAAACACACATCAAATTATTAAAAGGAATCAATGATTTTGAATTGGTTGGTTTCTATGATGGCGATCAAACACTTTCAAAAAATGTTTCTCAAACATTAAATGCTAAAGCTTATAGTTGTGTTAATGAGTTAATTGGTAATGTTGATGTAGTGGATATTGTAAAGCCATCTATTTCTCATTTTGATTATGCTGTAAATGCTATTAAACAATCGAAACATGTTTTTATAGAAAAACCTGTTACCAATACGGTTGATGAAGCAAAACAATTGTTAGAACTGTCTTTAGAGGCGAATGTAAAAGTACAGGTTGGCCATGTAGAACGATTTAACCCTGCTTTTAAAGCTGCATTACCATACATTACAAACCCTATGTTTATTGAATCACATAGGATGATAGAGTTTGATGCTAAAAAAGCAAATATTCCTGTGGTGATGGACTTGATGAGTCATGATTTGGATATTATTTTGAGTGTAGTAAATTCTAACATTAAAAAAGTAAGTGCTAAAGGAGTTTGTGTGGTTGGTGATACTCCTGATGTAGTAAATGCAATTATAGAATTTGATAATGGTTGTGTCGCTAATTTAACAGCAAGTAGAATCTCATTGAAAAATGAACGTGTCTCTAAATTTTACCAAAGAGATACACACATAAAAATTGATTATTTAGCACAAGAAACGAGCTTGTTTTCTGCTAAAAAAGGCAAAAAAATTGAGTTATATTCTAAGCAACTCGAAATTCAGAAAGGAAATCCAGTAAAATTAGAGCTAGAGGAATTTGCTCAATCCATTATAAACAATACGGCACCAGTGGTTGGTATTCATGATGGAAGTATTATGTTGGATGCAGCTTATCGAGTTGCAGAAAAAATGAAAATAACGACCTCTTTACACTAAGATTAATACATTTGCACAATATTTTTTTTAACCGCACGTTTGCGTGTATATTAAAGACATTTTGTATAGACTAAAATTTTATATCTTTTTATTTGTAATCGGAG
>Ga0256845_1003581_pt1 | contig 10445 bp, 7 predicted proteins | sample RiftiametaG_FD_189101 | JGI IMG/M metagenome (GOLD analysis project Ga0256845, IMG submission 189101) | Tube worm associated microbial communities from hydrothermal vent at the East Pacific Rise, Pacific Ocean - Riftia | ecosystem: Host-associated > Annelida > Integument > Unclassified ... | reverse complement strand
TGTTGAGCTTTTCCACCGCGCGGTTAAACCGCTTGCGAAAATACCAGCGCACCGAGGGTAGCAGCAGCTTGTCCAGCACCGCCACCAGCGCAAACAGCCCTGCCAGCACCGCCACCCAAATAGGAATTTCAATCGTTCCGCCCATCGGGGTAGCTTACAGCCCCCGCCGCCCATGGCTAGGGGCAAGCGCGTTATTATCTTCCGCATTACGCGCGATCTAAGACATATTATTGCTTGCGCTAAATTTGTTGCAGTGCAATAAAGCGGTAAACTGGAGACTGACATGCCCAAAAAAGACCGCCCTTGGCTTTTCCGCACCTATGCGGGCCACTCGACCGCCAGCGCCTCGAATGCGCTTTACCGTGAGAACCTCGCGAAGGGGCAAACGGGGCTTTCAGTGGCTTTTGATCTGCCCACCCAAACGGGCTATGATAGCGACCATATCTTGGCGCGCGGCGAGGTCGGCAAGGTCGGCGTGCCAATCAGCCATCTCGGCGATATGCGGCGACTATTTCAAGATATTCCGCTCGATAAAATGAACACCTCGATGACCATCAACGCCACGGCGGCGTGGCAATTGGCGCTCTATATCGCCGTGGCCGAGGAGCAGGGGGCCGATGTGGCGGCGCTCAAAGGCACGGTGCAGAACGATATTATTAAAGAGTACTTGAGCCGTGGCACCTATATCTTTCCGCCCGCCCCCAGCCTGAAGCTGATCGGTGATATTGCTGAATATTGCTTCACCAGCCTGCCCAAATGGAACCCGATGAACGTGTGCTCTTATCACTTACAAGAGGCAGGCGCGACGCCGGAGCAGGAGCTGGCCTTTGCCCTGACCACCGCCATTGCCGTGCTCGACCAAGTGCGCGGGCAGGTGCCGGAAGCGGACTTCCCCGCCGTGGTGGCCCGCATTTCGTTCTTCGTAAATGCCGGCATTCGTTTCGTGACTGAAATGTGCAAAATGCGAGCTTTTGTGGACCTCTGGGACGAGATTTGCGAGCAGCGCTACGGCGTGGCCGACCCCAAGCAGCGGCGCTTTCGCTACGGGGTGCAAGTAAATTCGCTGGGCCTGACCGAGCAGCAGCCGGAAAACAATGTTTACCGGATTTTGATTGAAATGCTGGCTGTGACGCTGAGCAAAAAGGCCCGCGCCCGCGCCGTGCAACTGCCCGCGTGGAACGAGGCCCTCGGCCTGCCGCGCCCGTGGGACCAGCAATGGTCGCTGCGCATGCAGCAGATCATGGCCTATGAAACCGACCTGCTGGAATATGACGACCTGTTTGACGGCAACCCAGCGGTGGACCGCAAGGTGGAGGCGCTGAAGGCCGAGGCCCGCGCCGAGATCGCCCAGATAGACAAGATGGGCGGCGCGGTGGCGGCGATTGAATACATGAAAACCAGCCTCGTGCAGGCCAATGCCGCACGGCTCGGGCGGATTGAATCGGGCGATACCATGGTGGTGGGCGTGAACCGGTTCAAGACCGGAGAGCCTAGCCCGCTGACAGGCGGTGACACTGAAATCATGGTCGTGGACCCGAAGGTCGAGCAGGAGCAGATTGATGCGCTGAATGCCTGGCGAGAGGCTCGTGATAGCGCGGCTGTGGCGACCAGCCTTGCGGCTCTGCGTGCAGCGGCCAAAGCGGGAGATAACATCATGCCGCCCTCTATTGCCTGCGCCAAAGCTGGCGTGACCACGGGCGAATGGGGCGCGGCCATGCGGCAGGAATTTGGCGAGTACCGCGCGCCCACGGGCGTCAACATGGCGATGGCCAATGACACTGCTGGGCTAGAAGACATTCAGGCCGAAGTCCGCGCCGCCTCGGCAACCCTCAAAGAGCCGCTGCGGTTTTTGGTCGGCAAACCGGGCTTGGACGGCCACTCCAACGGGGCCGAGCAGATAGCCGTGCGGGCGCGGGATTGCGGCATCAAGGTGTTTTATGAGGGCATTCGGATGACCCCCGAAGCGCTGGTGAAGACCGCACGCAAGGAGCGCGTGCATATTATGGGCCTCAGTATTCTAAGTGGCTCGCATGTGCCGCTGGTGCAGGAAACCATGGCGCGGATGAAAGCGGCGGGGCTGAATATCCCTGTGATCGTCGGCGGGATTATCCCTGATGATGACGCCGAAACCCTGCGCGCCCTTGGCATTGCCCGCGTCTATACACCCAAGGATTTCGACCTCAACCAAATCATGCGCGATGTCATTTCCCTGACCCAAACCACGCATTAACGCTGGAATTCCCTGTCGCCTTGCGCCAGAATGTCGCAAATTGAAAGGGAAAGTTATGACGATCCATATTGGTGCCAAAGCTGGCGATATCGCTGAAACCGTGCTTCTGCCGGGCGACCCCTACCGCGCGAAATGGGTCGCAGAAAACTTCCTTGAAAACGCCATGCTCATTAACGAAGTGCGCGGGATGCTGGGCTTTACCGGCAGCTATAAAGGCAACCGCGTAACCGTGCATGGCACCGGCATGGGCATGCCGTCGCTCTCGATTTACGTCAACGAGCTTATCCGTGATTTCGGGGCCAAAACCCTGATCCGCATTGGCTCGGCAGGCTCGATGCAGGAAAGCATCAAGGTGCGAGATGTGGTTTTGGCTATGAGCACCACCTCATTCTCCACGCCCTCTGAGGGAATTTTCAAAGAGCTGAATTTTGCCCCCACCGCTGATTTTGGCCTACTGGCAGCGGCGCATAAAGCGGCGCAGAGCAGGGACGTAACCACCCATGTTGGCAATATTTATTCTGGCAACACCTTTTATGACGAGCGCTCTGATTTGAGCGAGCAAATGATGCGGCACGGGGTTATGGCGGTGGAAATGGAAGCCGCCGAGCTCTATACGCTCGCCGCCCGCTACGGCTGCCGCGCGCTCGGGATTATGACGATCTCCGACCACCTGATCACCCATGAGGCCCTGCCCTCAGACCAGCGCGAGAAGAGCTTTGGCGACATGGTGGAAATCGCGCTGGAAGCGGCTTTTAGCTAGGCGCAAACGCACCAGTTTATGAAACGTTTTTTTAGCATAACCTCTTGGGATTACACTGAAGTTTTGCTGTTTGATTGACCTCACTAAACCAGTTTAGTGAGGTCAATCAAACAGCCAGCTTCAAGGCCAGAAAACCACCTGAAATTTCAGCTTTGTTGATAGGTCTCCAACGCCCGCTCAAACCGCCCAATATTTTCGGCGGTGTAGGCAGCGTAATCAATCTTCAGTTCCGATATCACCTCGGAAACCATGCTCCACATCACCTCGCGCATCAGCGAGGCGCATTTCATTGCGTGGTAGCGGTGCAGCAAATCCGCATCAGGCGGGGTGCCATAATATTGCCCCAGCATGTCCACCTCCTGCGCCTCGTTCAGGCTATTATTGCTGGCCAGCCCGCCAAGGTCAAACAGCGGGGAATTAAAGCCCGCGTAGTCCCAGTCAATCAGCCATAGCCGCGCGCCATCATCCAGAATATTCGCTGCCATCAGGTCATTATGGCCAAAGACCAGCTCTATCGGCCCAATTGCCGCTTCCAGCGCTCGCGCCACGTCCAGATAGCCCCGCACCTTGGCCATGTAGGGGCTGCCATGCGCCTCCAAAGTCGCCGCATAATCGCGGATCACATGGAACACCCAAAACACCAGCGCAGGCCCGCGCAGGTGCTGCGGCACGCCGTGGTGGCAGCGGCACATCAAGTCCACAATCCGGCCCAAATATTCCGGCCTGCCCACATCAACCTCGCCCAGCGTTTTGCTCTCAATATGCTGGATTACGGTGATCCCTTCATCAGCAAACACCACCTCAGGCGAGAGCCCCGCCGCATGGGCCGCCTTGCTCGCCGCTAGCTCGTTAAACCGCATCACGTGATGCGCCGGAATATCCTCCCCCAGCCGCACAACATATTTGCCCGTCGCATCCACCACAGTGAAATTCAGGTTGGTGCGCCCGCCGCCCAAAGGTGTGGTCACAATCGCGCCCTGCCAAATTGGCAAAGCCGTGATACGGTTCAAAATAGGGTCATTCATACCAGCAGGTTGCCCCAACACCCGCGGGCATTCAACAAAAACCCACAGGCCCGCCAAAATTTCCATATTTGACTCAACGCCTTACCCAACGTAAGTTAAGGAAATGAAAAATTTTTGTGGAGTATTATGGCCGGTTTACAAATGGGAGGCGGGGTATGCCTAAGCAAGATGCAATTACCAATCAGCGCGAGCAAGAGATACTGCGTGAGATAAAACTGGCCGGCGGCTCGTGCCGAATCGGGTTTTTGGCCCGCAAGCTTAATGTTTCTGATGAAACCATTCGCCGCAATATCAAATCTCTGCAAACCAGCGGCTTGGTGAAAAAGGTGCATGGCGGCGTTTCGCTTTCTGGGCTGGTGTCAGTGGTCGCCCCCTCCTTTCAGCGGCGGATGGACAAAAACGCCGAAGCCAAAAAGGCGCTGGCTGCGCGCGTGGCTGAAATGATCAATGACGGGGATTCGCTGTTTCTCGATACGGGCTCGACCATGGCCTATGTGGCGCAGGCGCTGCAAAGCCACCAAAACCTCTATATCGTCACCCACTCCGCCTCCATCGCGCAAATGCTTACGGGCCGCAATCATAACCGCGTTTTCCTTGCGGGCGGCGAGCTGAGGGCGCTAGATGGAGCCGCTTTCGGGCAAGACACCCTCGCATATATAAAACGGTTTAATGTGCAATATGCCCTGCTTTCTGTGGCCGCCATCAACGCCCGCTCCGGCTTTATGCTTTATGATATTCAGGAGGCGGATATCTCCTGCGAGGCCATAAAGCGGGCGCAGATGAGCATTGTAGTAGCTGATTCCACCAAGCTAGGCATACGCGCTCCGATCACCATTCAAGCGCCTGCCGCCCTTGATATGGTGATGACAAATGCGCCCCCTGATGAACGCATCACCGCGATGCTAGAGCAGAACGACATTGCGCTCACGGTTATTTAGCGCCAATAAACCCACCCGATTGCCGCGCCCAGAAGCCCGCATAAAGCCCGTTTTTGGCCAGAAGTTCAGCGTGAGTACCTTGCTCGGCAATCCCGCCCTCATCGAGCACCACAATCCTATCCATCCGCGCGATGGTGCTAAGGCGGTGCGCAATTGCGATCACGGTTTTGCCCTGCATCAGGCTGTCCAAAGTGTCCTGAATCGCGGCTTCCACCTCGGAATCCAGCGCCGAAGTCGCCTCGTCCAACACCAGAATCGGCGCGTTTTTCAAAATCACCCGCGCAATCGCGACCCGCTGCCGTTGCCCGCCGGAAAGCTTAACCCCACGCTCCCCAAGCCGCGCCTCAAAGCCGGCGCGGCCACGGTTATCCTCCAAATCATCAATGAATTCCATCGCTTGGGCCTGCTCACACGCCGCAATCAGCTCGGCCTCTGTTGCCTCGGGCTTGCCATACAATATGTTATCCCGCGCCGAGCGGTTAAACATCTGGGTGTCTTGCGTGACCATACCAATTTGCTGCCGCAGCCCATCTTGCGTGAGGTCGCGAATATCCACACCGTCCAGCGTAATTGCCCCGCCTTCCACGTCCCGCATCCTGAGCAGCAGCGAAACCACGGTGGATTTCCCCGCCCCCGAGCGGCCAATCAACGCCAGCTTTTCCCCCGATTTAATCGTCAGGTCAAAGCCACCCAGCCCGCCACCATCCTCGCGGCCATAGTGAAAATCTACCGCCTGAAAGCCGATCTCGCCCCGCACATTTTCCGGTAGTCGCGCCCCTGCGCGGTCCACCAGCGTATAATCCTTCGCCAAGGTCGAGATCCCGTCTTCCGCCGTGCCGACCTCGGCATACAACCCCATAATGGTGAAGGAAAACCACCCCGTCATTGCGCCCAGCCGCGAGGCCAGAATCCCCGCCGTTACAATCGCGCCGGTTTCCGACGCCCCGCTATACCACAACGCCACCGCGCTGCCGACCAGCGCCACAGGCAACAGCCCCGCCAGCAGCGCCACCGCAAGCCGGAACTTCATCACCTGCCGCCCAAAAGCCAGCGTCGCCTCGCGGAAATTCACCAGCGTTTTGCGCGCCTCTTTTTCCTCGCGGTCGGTATGGGCAAACAGCTTTACCGTCTGGATATTGGCGATGCTATCAACAAAATTCCCCGAAATCGCAGAGCGGGTTTCAGCGCGCTTTTTGCCGAGGGCGCGAATGCGCGGCAAGGCCCAGCGCAGGGCGGTAATATAAGTCGCCAGCCACGCTACCATCACCAGCGACAGCCGCGCATCAGAGGTGGAGAGCACCGCCGCGCCGCCCAGCACCATCGCCAGCGCAAAGGCCACGGCATTAAGCATCTCCATCAGGATCTGCCCCAGCGCCGCCGATGTCTGCATTTGCTTCTGGTTTATCCGGCCCGCGAAATCATCTTCAAAAAAGCCAAGGCTTTGCCCGAGCGTGTATTTATGCAGCCTAAATAAGCCCAGCACAGAAAGGCTCGGGTTAAACGCCAGCGCGTTTATCGCCGCTTGAAACAGCACCACCGCCGGGCGCAGCACCAGCATAAAGCCAACCATGCCCGCCAGTTGCCAAACATAGCCCTCAAGAAAAGCTGCCCGTCCGACATCGGTAATCCGGTCAATAATCAGCCCCACCAGCCACGCGGCCGTAACCTCGGCCAAGCCGATCAGCACCGAGGCAATGCCCGCCAGCACCACCGCCTTGCCCGCGCCAGCAAACAACCACTTGCCAAAGGCGATCAGGGTTTTGGGCGGCGGGCCGTTGGCAGGCGCAAACGGCGCGATCAGGTTTTCAAAAAATTTCATGCGGCCTCCCGTAGGGTGCGTGGTCCCCCACGCACCTTAAGCGAGAAACCTGCCCTTAGGCTACTGTAAACTGCCCCATCATGCCGGCATCTTCATGCTCCAGAATGTGGCAATGATACATATAAGGCGTGGCCGCATCCGCCGAGCGCGTAAACTGGATCAGGATTTCGGCTTTGCCATCTATCAACACCACATCTTTCAAGCCCACTTGCGCAGGGTCCAGCCGGCGGCCCCCGTTTGACAGCACTTGAAATGCCGTGCCATGCACATGGAACGGATGCCGCATTTCTGCCGCAGAAATCTCCCAAATTTCGGTTTCGTTCCGTGTGGCTTGCACATTAATCACCGACATATCCATGCTATCGCCATTAATAGCCATGCCACCACCGCCAGACATCATGCTCATCATGCCGCCCGCGCCCATCATATCCAGCCGGAAGCTGCGCCGCCGCACCGGCTCACCAAAGCTAGGTACTGGCGCACCGGCCAGCGTGTTTTTAAGGGTTGTGACCTTGGCGATCAGGCCGGTATTTACGGCAAAACTCATCACTTCAAACATACCATTGGCGTCTGATTGCGGGCTGGCCGTGGCCCCCATCATGCCGCCCATGCCACCCATGTCGCCGCCCATCATCGAGTTGGTATCCGGGCCTGAAAGCAAGCGCACCGCCGCGCCATCGCTGAAATCAACAATGATCTCGGCGCGCTCGGCTGGGGCAAGCGTGAGGCTGTTCATCGAGGCCGGAGCTGGCAGCAAGCCGCCATCTGTGCCCACTTGGGCAAAGCTGCGCCCGTCTTCAAAAGCAAAGTGATAAATCCGCGCATTGGAGCCGTTTAGGATCCGCAAGCGCACAAGCCCCGCTGGCACCGTAGCCTCGGGCCGAATGGCCCCATTCACCAAAATCTCGCTCCCCCGATAGCCCATCATTTTTGAGGGCCCACGCGGGGTGTAAACCAGCGCACCGTTGCTGCCAAAAATCCGGTCTTGCACGACGAGCGGAATGTCATCCTCGCCGTAAGTGCTCGGCAAGCCGCTATCAGCCGCGTCAGGGTCATCCACCAGCAGCATACCGGCGAGGCCATACCACACATGCGCGCCGGTGCGCTCCATAATGTGGGAGTGATACCAAAGGGTTGAAGCGGGTTGATCAATGTCGAGCACCGCATCTTTCACTTCATTGGGGTTAACGGGGCTGTGCGGCCCGCCATCCTGATCACCGTCAATAAACATACCATGCCAATGCACAGACACCGGCTCGGCAATGGTATTGCCAAGCTTCAGGCGCGCCGTTTCCCCGCGCTTCACCCGAATAACGGGGCCAGAATAAGCCTGCGAATAGCCAGCGGTTTCGGTGTTCACGCCTTGCAGCATTTGGCTCTTGCCAAGCTGCGCTGTCAGCTCACCAACCGTGCCGCCTGCAAGGTCCATCACCTCAGGGATAGGCAGCGGCGCGCCGCCCTCTGCCGCCCATGCCCGCCCGACGATGGCAGGCAAAAACACGCTGGCGCTGGTTGCTTTGATAAAGCCTCTTCTGGTAAACCGCATTATAGTCTCCTCTGCCCCTTTGGGCTGCATTTTGAATTCTGGCCTTTATATATGCACATTTTTCCAACAAATAACTGACAGGGATCATATCAGTAATGCCTCTCCGATTTTTTCTTACCGCTGCTTTTTTGCTCGCCCTCAACCTTCCAGCAACTGCCCAAAGCGCATTTGACACTTGGCGGCAGGGGTTTCGGGCCACGGCCCTAGCGCAGGGGATTAGCCCGCGACTCTTTGACACAGCCCTTCAAGGCGTGACCCCCAATCAAGACGTGATCGGGTTTGACCGATTCCAGCCCGAATTCAGCAAGCCGATATGGGATTACTTGGATACTGCGGTTTCCCAAAGCCGCATCCGTGAAGGCCGCCGCAACCACCGTCGCCTACGCCGGTTGCTGCGCCAAATCGAGGCGCGCTATAAGGTAGATAGTGAGATCGTCACCGCGATTTGGGGGTTGGAGAGCAATTACGGCCAAAACCGTGGCAGTATTTACACCATCGAAGCGCTGGCCACGCTGGCCTTTGATGGCCGCCGCGCTCGCTATGGCACCCGCCAGCTCATCGCCGCGCTAAAAATCCTGCAAGCGGGGCATGTGGCGCAGGCTGATATGCGCGGCTCTTGGGCGGGAGCCATGGGCCACACGCAGTTCATCCCCACCAGCTTTCTGGCTCTAGCGGTAGATTATGACGGGGACGGCAAGCGCAATATCTGGGCCGATGACCCCGCCGATGCGCTGGCCTCTACCGCCAATTACCTGCACCAAAACGGCTGGGTGCAGGGCCAGCCTTGGGGGGTGGAGGTGGTGCTGCCAGCAGGGTTTGATTATTCGGTCGCTGACATCAACAACCGCCAAAACGCGCGCCACTGGCGCGGTCTTGGCGTGCGCCGCGCTGATGGCGGCAGCCTGCCGAACTACTCCGAAGCCTCACTCCTGCTGCCCGCAGGCGCTGGCAACCCCGTGTTTGCGGTCTACAAAAACTTCCGCGTGATTCAGCGCTATAACCAGTCGGTGAGCTACGCCATGTCAGTCGGAAATCTCGCAGACCGCATTGCGGGCGGTGGCGAATTCATTGTGCCTTGGGCGCGCACCGCCGCTGAGCTTAGCCTTGAGGAAACGGTCGAACTGCAAACCCTGCTTACGGCGCGGGGCTTCTCCACGGGCGGCACTGACGGTGTGGCCGGAGCCAAAACCCGCACCGCCATCATTGCCTACCAGCGCGCGCAGGGCATCAAAGCCGATGGCTTTCCCTCTGCGGCGCTCCTAGCGCGGTTGCGTTAGCACGAGCGCTCGCTGAATTCCCACCAATGCACAGGTTTTTGGCACCCTCCCCCATAGTTACCACTATGTTATTTAACGATAATATCGCGTTTCCACCCCTTCTACTAAACTAGTTTAGTAGAAGGGGTTCTCCATTAAGGTGCGCCTATATTTTTACTTCCCCCATAAGGATATCACCCAGTGCAACCGCACCCTTGATTTATCCTCCCCGCAGGTCTATCTGGCTTAAGTAACCAAGCAAACACTTGCGAGACAGCCATGAAAACCACATCCCAGCAGCGCCGCGCCTATAAAGGCCCCATCATCTTCAGCCTCGGCTTCCGGCCCTTCTTTTTTGGCGCTGGCCTATGGGCCGCCGTCGCCATGACGCTTTGGGTGTTTTTCCTTGCCGCAGGCATAGATGTGCCAAGCCGCTTTAGCGGGGTAGATTGGCACCTGCACGAATTCGTATTCGGCTACACATCGGCAGTAATCGCGGGCTTCCTGCTCACCGCCGTGCCTAACTGGACAGGCCGAATGCCCGTCATGGGCCTGCCCGTGGCGGCATTGGCAGGGCTGTGGCTGTCAGGGCGCATTGCGCTGCTGTTCTCCGCCTACCTTCCACCGCTGGTGGCCCCAGCCATAGACCTCTCCTTCATCGCCGTACTCGCCCTGATCATCGCCCGCGAAATCATCGCGGGCAAGAACTGGCGCAACCTCAAGGTGCTCATCATTCTGACCCTTATCGGCGCTGCCAACGGGGTGTTTCACTATGAAGCCTATACCACCGCAGGCTTTGACGGCTACGGCATCCGCGCAGGTGTTGCCCTGATAATCATGCTCATTATGGTGGTCGGGGGCCGCATCATCC
>Ga0256845_1003580_pt1 | contig 10449 bp, 10 predicted proteins | sample RiftiametaG_FD_189101 | JGI IMG/M metagenome (GOLD analysis project Ga0256845, IMG submission 189101) | Tube worm associated microbial communities from hydrothermal vent at the East Pacific Rise, Pacific Ocean - Riftia | ecosystem: Host-associated > Annelida > Integument > Unclassified ... | reverse complement strand
CGTAGAGAGGTTTTGGCCGGAAACAGCGATACTTGAGGCTGTTACATTACCTGCCGAATCACGGTCAAGCGAGGCCAGCACGTTCACCGAAGCGTTGGTGCCGTCCACAAGGTTAAGGCCGTTAAACTGCGCGGCACTTACCACAGAGCCAACTTGGCCCCGAAGCTCGGCAATATCTGTTTGCAGCTTAGTTTGGTCAGCCGCAGGGTCCTGCGCCGCAATGATCTTGGATTTGATCTGGCCCAGCAGGCCGGTGATCGACTCTGAGGCCGTCCGCGCAACAGCAACAGAGGCAGAGCCGGTGGCGAGCGCATCAGAAATGCCCTTATAACCGTCTACATCAGATTGCATGGTTTGCGAAATCGCCCAGATAGAGGCGTTATCCCGCGCGGTATCAACCTTTTTACCAGTCGAGATCTGGCTCTGGTTCATGCCCAGATTTTTGTTGATGCTTTGCAGGGTTTGCAGTGCCACCATGGCACTGGAGTTTGTAAGAATACTAGACATTAGCATTTCCTTCGGCGATGCAGCGCGTTCGGCACTGCGGTTTAAATAAAGGCGTGTTTCACGCCCGCACTTCGCCGTTCTGACGAGATGTGGAGAACCCCCCACCAGCAACCCGTTCAAGATTGCCCGCCCACTTTGGCTTGCAACCGATAATGAAGTCTTAATGCCAAGCATTTGTATGCCAACAATTTTTCACAAATAAGCCTGCAATTTTCGAAGGGTTGGAGCCATAGTTTAAGCGCGGCCTTTCAAAGGCAGCGCCTGCCTGCCCGCCGCGCACGGTGGCGGCGCGTTAGGCTCCGGCCTGCTTCGCGAGATGGTGTCCGCGCCGCGCCGCAACCTATGCGCATGCGTCGGGGTGTGACCTTTGGAACGGTGCCCTTCTATAGGTGGAATAAGCGCTGAAGCTTGAAGGCGGCGCGCGCAAAACCTCGACACATGTGCAAGAATTGTCGCGCCGCCACCGCACCGTAGGCGCGGCTAGGTCCAGCGCGAAGTGGTGGATACGGCGGTTGTGCATTTGTGGCTAGATATCTGAGATGCTTTGAGTAAGTAGAATTTTCCATCGATGAATTTCGCAAATTCAAAGTTAACCCTTAGAAAAAATTCGATAAATTACGCTGGTTATTTCTATTCGCTTAGGGGACTAAAAATAGGAAGCCCCATAAAAACGCGCTGTTACATGCATCAAAATCAAACACGCTACGACAGGTCTCCGCAGCATATTTAGGGCGAAGAAGAAGCACCAAGCCAAACTTTCCGGTGCAAAAGCACCGGAACCGCGCCTCGCCTTCGGCTCGGCAGGCGGCGCGTTAAAATCCCTGCTTGCTGCAACATTTCTCCCGCGCCGCGCGGCTAAATCAGCGCTTGCCGCTAGGCGATAATGACGAAGATCGGCTAAACACGGTGGCCCTTGCCCGGCGGTGTTTGCGCCACCACCATTTTCGCCCCGTCCGCCGCATAAGTGTCCATCTCATTCAGGCTTTCCGCCATGTTTTCAACTTCTTTGCGGGCGTCCCTCATGCCTTCCATCGCCGCCTTTAGCAACGCTCCGTTGCGCTTAGCCATGGCCTTAATCTCGTCCAGACGCACGCCCAATATCCGCTGAGACACCGGCCCGCCATTCACCAGCGACTCCAGCAATTGGTCTCGCTTGGCTGAAATTTTGGCCAGATCATCCAGCGGGCCATTCAGCAGCACCGTGCGCTCTGATTCCATCGCAGATATCAACTGTCGCAGCTTTCCGCGCGCTAAAACTGTATCAATCATGGCCAAACTCCCGCGCCCATAGGCTTTGAAATATCGATTCGCTCAGCCCAATGCCGCCACGCTCAACCATGAGCTGGGCTTGTTCATCCACCATCATCGAGGCAAAAGCATCCTCGCCCGCGCCACCGCCAAACTCGCTCCGGCTCTTGCCAAGCCCGCTGGCCTTAAGCATTTCGGCCAAAAAGCTCGCTTCAAAAGCCTTGGCGACATCGCGCAATTCTTGCGCCCGAGCCGCGCGGGATGGGTCCACCCCTTGCGGCGCACTTTGTGAAATTTCCATAAAATCTTACCTATTTTCCGTTGCATATACCCAGCTTAGCGCCGTTACGGTAAATAAATGGTAACCCCTCACCACGATGCTGGCCCCAACCGTAGAACATGGGGATCAAAACATGGACCTTGACCTGATCACAGCGCTCATCGCGCCCAAAACCAAACTGGCAGAGCTGCCGGCATTGGAAAACATCGAAACGCCAGATGCGGATATCGAGGCTTTCACCATGCTGGTGGAAGAGGTGCCTACTGAGCAGGCTCCCGAAACGCCGCGTTTTGACTGGCCTCTGCAATTGCCTATGGCGGCACCGCAAGAGGGGGCCGTTGAACCCGTTACCGAAGTGAAAGTTTCTGAAATCAATGCCCCCAGCGAAGAAATTGGCCTGCCCGCGCCGCTGGCGGATATGAAGATTGAGAGCCCCAATCCGGCTAAAGAGGCACCCGAAAGAAAGGCACCAACGCCCGCCGCGGATATCGCCCTACCGATGGCCAGAAATTCAACTGACCCTGCGCGCCCAGCGAGCGGCACCACCCCACACCCCGCAGCCATGGCGGAACCCGCGCAATGGTTTCAGCCAAATGGTCATCCTGCCGTAGCCGCGCCAGCACCGATGGCATCTTTTGTGGCGGTTGCACCACCGCCCGTGCCTGAAGGGAAACAAAACACAGTGGCCGCGCTCACGCTTATGGCCCCCACAGAGCCTACCGCAACGCGCGAGGTGGAGCATGCACCAACGCGCGCAGAGCCCGCCGCAAGGGTTACATCGCTCCCAGCACCCGCGCTTCCGGCCCAGTTCAGCAACCTTGAGCAGGTGCCAGACGACCTTGCCGAGGTGCAGTTTAGCATTAAAATACAGCCGCAACGGTTTGAAAACATTCAAGCTCCTCATGCCAGCCCCGCCCCAGCCTCCGTGGCCAAGCAAATCTCGGCTCAACTGCCGCACTTGCTCAGCAAAGCCGAAAAGCAAACCGTTGAGCTACGGCTAGACCCGCCCGAGCTTGGCCGTGTCACCATCCACCTCACCACCCATGACCAGCAGGTCACGGCGCAGGTGGTGGCCGAACGGGTGCAAACCGTGGACCTGATGCGCCAACACGCTGACATGCTCACCGCCACCTTGGCGCGGGCGGGGTTTTCACAGGCGGATCTTTCCTTTCAGCAAGGGCAGGATAATTCGCAGAAGTCTAAGCAATTTCAAACTGTTGAGGCCTCACCTGAAAGTGATACTGCAATCTCTTTGCCCCCCACACTCACCGGCCAAGATGGCCGCCTAGATATTCGCCTCTAACTTAAAGGACGTAAAATGGACCCCGTTTCCACCCTATCCCAAGCCTCCGCCGGGTTTTCCCGCGCCACAAGCTCTTCTTCCAGCAATGATGTCTCCGGAGATTTTGAGACCTTCCTCACGCTGTTAACCGCACAACTGCGCAACCAAGACCCGCTGAAACCGGTCGAGTCGACCGAGTTCGTCGCCCAGCTTGCCAGCTTTTCGGCAGTGGAACAGCAGGTGCAATCCAACACCAAGCTGGAAAACATTCTGGAGGCGCTGGCGAATGGTGCCACCGGCGGGCTTTCGCAATGGATCGGGCAAGAGGTGCGCAACCCCGGTAGTGCCGCATTTGAAAACAAACCGCTCGATGTGCTCTATCTAAGCCATACCGATGCTGACCGCGTGGAGCTTGTGGTCTATGACCAAAACGACAATGTGGTGGCGCGGCAACAGGTTAATAAAGACGAAAGCAATGTGCAGTGGTCGGGCACGCTACTGGATGGCGAGCAAGCGGTGGAGGGCTACCGCTACCGCTTTGAAACCAATAGCTACCTTAAGGGCGAGGTTATTGCCAACACGCCTGCGCTGGTGTTTTCCACAGTTCAGGAAGTTCGCAAGTTTGAGGGCCAGCCGGTGCTTTACTTCACGGACGGCACCCAGATGTTCGCCTCAGATGTAGAGGCAATTCGAACGCCCCAAGCTTAACCCGCCGATTGCCGCAGCATTTTCCGGTGCTAACGCCCCGGAACCGCGCCTCGCTACGCTCGGTGGCGGCGCGCCTACCCTTGTGCTGGTGGCGAGGTATTACCCCGCGCCGCGCGGCGGACATCGCACGTGTGGCAACAGACCAACTCCAGTGCTTTGCGAAACCATTGGCTTGGTAAAACATCTAGCAGTTGTTCAACCAGACCCGACGCTATTAATCCCCCAAACATCATGCTTGCCGCAGGGTCTCCGGCGCTAAAGCGCCGGACCACGCCGCGCCTTCGGCGCGGTAGCTGCGCGCCACCCCTTGCGCTTGTGAAAGCATGTTTTCCGCGCCGCCTTCCACCTTCTGGCTAACGTTTGGAGGGAAATGAGGCCAAATGGCTGAGTGTATTGTTAGAGGGAGATTTCATAACTGGCTGTATTGGCTAGTATAATCAGAAGTTCTGTAAGCCCCCGTCGCGATTAAACGGTGTTTTCATCCTGCTTCCCCGTTTTTCCTGGGTGCACCCCAAGGAACTGCGTGGAATTTTTCCTGAAGCAGAAATGGAGACTGAAGATGTCTATGAAATCTCAAAATACCAGACGCGCCTCGAAGATGCTGCCCGTTCCGAAAGACGACTATGTCCTCTGGGACGATGTGCTTTCGCAACTCGGAAGGCGGGTTCGCAAATCCCGCGAGACGTGGATTGTGCAGGCTAGAGTTGAGGGTAAGACCAAGCGCGGGACGCTTGGCGCATGTGGTGAGATGGTAATCCCCCCGAAAAAGTGGTGTGCCGGTATTTGAACTTTGCCGTGAGCATGGAATGATGCCATTGGCCGACAGGTGATTGGAACAATCACCGAGAGGCAGCGCGAGTTTTTACAAATGGCGCTCGAAGTTCGGGGGCATGGATGCCTCGATGATCTCGGAAATGAAAGCGGTCGCCAGCCACAGCATCAGCGAGAGCTGCTATCGGTATGAGCGCCAGCTCAGCAACGAAAACGCCAAGATCGCGGAATGGCTGGTGAAGTTGACCTGCAACCGGAGGACGTGGGCTTTGGCCTGTGCTTTTTGTATTTGCGCAGCGTGAAGGGCTTTGGTTGGAATATTACTCGGCAGGTGTATGCGAAGCATCGCCGAGAGGGCATAAGCGGGGGTATCGGATTTACGGCGAGCTGGAGCTGAGGATCAGGCCTAAAAAGCGGCTAAAACAGGACAGGCCGGACGCGCTGGCAGTGCCGGATGCAGCCAATCATACTTGGTCGATCACTGCCCGGCCCAACATGGCCATCGGCGGGATTACACCTGCTATGAAATTGAAACAAGCCGCGTAATTCTACGAGCGGACCCCATCAAAAATGGGGGGATTACCGTATCGGCGCGTAATCAGATTGTGCTTACCATAGGCACGGCAGCTAGCTCGGCGTCTTTCACAATACGCCGATAACGCCAGCACCGATTCAATCTGCGCCTCAATTAGCCTTGGTCCCTACTCGCCTTCCGCCAGCATATCTTCTAAGAACTGCGTGCTCTGCGCATTATCCTCTAGCAGCGCCCGTGCGGCTTTTAGGGTCGGAGCTTCTTCGGCCATCATTGGTGGTAGAGCCTCCACCGGCTCGACCCCTTGCACATAGGTCGCCAGTGTGCCCACGGCACCTGCATCCTGAATCTTCTCCCAATCTCCTGCCCGCAAGGCCACATCATTCACCGAAATCTCCTTGGCGTGGGTTTCGTTCAGCATTTCCGCCACCGCCGAAAAATCCTCCATTTGCAGATAGGCGTTCAGGCGAATTTTATAGGCCGCGAGGCTGCTATCTTCCGCCAAAACTGCCACCGCCTTTTCCGGCTCAAACAGTTGCACATAGGCCGCGGCTTGCACATGGCGGGTGGGCGCGTGGGCGCGGGTCAGGTTTGGGGCCAGCATATCAAGCGCGGTTTCCGGCAGGCCGATGCTCGCCATCTCTTGTGCAATTTTCAAGCGCGCTGCGTCGCCTGCTGGCCCCTGATCGAGCATCGCGGCATATTGCAAAACCATCTGCGCATAGGGGTAGTCGCCGATCATTGCCGCGCTTGCCTCCACAAGAATATCAGCCGCAATCTCTTTGAGCTCGGCCTGAATGTGGGGCCGCTCGTCGAGGTTTTCCTCAATCTGGGCAAGGGCATCCTCCGCCCCAGAAACCTCTGCCCGCACTCGAATTTCCCAAAGGCGCAGCGCATCAGCGGCTTCGGTTTCGCGGTTGAAAAATGCAGCGGATTCAAGGTCTACTAACAAGGTTTCGGGCAGTGCTTCTCCCGTGGCCAGCATGGTGCGGGCATAGGAGATCAGCGCTTGCGGCGCGGCTTCACCGCTGCTCAGTGCCAATGCGCGGTAAATCTCGGCCGCGCCGTGCATGTCATCTTGTGCCTCCAGCACTTGCGCCTCGGCCATGCGCTGCGCCGGGGTTACGCCGTTTTCTGCACGTCGCACGATTTCCAGCACCACATGCCCGGCTTCCACCTGCCCACGGCGAATAAAGGCCTGCGCCAAAGGTGGGCCGATCAGGCTGCGCACCTCTATCGGATAGGCGGAAAACGCATCGGTAATGGTGAGGGGCTCTAGCACTTGGTAGTCCCCCGTGCCCGTGGCCAAATACCACATTTCATGCGCACCTCCACAGCCTGCGCCCTTGCTAACAGGGCCGGTTACGCGTTCAGGTTCTCCTTCAATAAGGCTGGCCATGTCGTTGTAAATATGCGCTTTATCTAGCTCAACTCCGCTCTCCTTCAGCATCAGTCGGGCCTCTGCGCCAAGGCCATAGCGCAGATAAAGCTGGACGATTTCTTCGGTGATTTTGGCATCTGGAGCGTCAAATTCGCCAAGCAATTGCGAGCGTAGGCTAGCGAGCTGGTTGGAAAACCCGTCCTCCCCGCCCCAGCCTTCCATTGAAAACTCGGCGTCATTCAGGCATTGCGGCATGGCAAATTCATTGACGATGTCGCTTAGCGCATCTTCGGTGCCATTGGCATAGGCGGTGCGGGCACTAAGCTGCTGAAGCAGCTCAGGGTTGAGCGGCGTCGGCTCGAGGTCCGGTTCATGCTCTGGCATCGGCTCTTGTTCAGACGCAATTTCGGCCACCTCCACCGGTGCCGGCACAAAATCAACCAACCCTTGGTCGGCGGCGCGGGTAAGTTGTGCTAAAAGCTGGGTTTGCGCCTCTTCAATGCGGGCCAGCATTTCGGGGTCATCATGGGCCTCTAAACCTTCATTCATACCCGAAACCGCAGCCCCTGCGTGGGCCTCCATCTCCTGCACCACACCCTCCTCAGCGGGCGGTGCGTGGGCTTGGGCTTGGGCTTCATGGGCGGGGCTTTCGGACTCGACAACCATATCTGGCGGGGCCGGTGTCTCTAATTGCGGCGCAGGGCTTGGCGCTTCCGCTCGGGGCGGGTCTGGCAATATTTGCGGCTGCATCGGGGCCTCGGCCATCACAAAAGCGGTGAAGCGCGCGGGCGTGTTTGGTGGCTGAATGAAGGGCAGCGCATCGGGCTGCCATAGCGGCGAAGCGTTGGCTTGCGCGGCTTCCTCTGGCTCAAGTTCTGGGCCGTCATAGACGTCCAAAACGATATAGTTATTTTTAAAAGCAAAGGCTTGCACCTCGCAGTCGCATGGAAGCTCTAAGCGCAATTCACTGCCAGCATCGGTGCTTTCAGCACTTAGGGCCGCAATGCGCGCCGTGGTTATGCGGTCAAAAACCCGCGCTGTTGAAAAGCTGATCGTTTGCGCGGGGAAGCGCAGCACCGCCTCGCCGCGCGTCTCTATCAGCTCCCATTCCACCTCGGGGTCTATCCGTAGCACCAGCCTAGAATAGCCATCATGCTCGCCGGAGTTCACCGAAACGACCTGCTGCGCCGCCAGAGGCAGCGCAGAGATTAACCAAACCAACGTAATCAGTTGCTTCATGCGGCTGCTTTTGCCTCCTTCAGCGCGGCTTCAAGGTCGTTAAACGAGGGGCGCTTGCCGCCCGGAGTGTTTTGCCGCCCAACTTCCACACAGATATTTGGGGCGTGATTATAAAGGTTTGCGACCAAAACTTCACGTATCAGATTATAAAAATGGTCATCTTCATCCACCACAGATTCAAGCTTGCTAGCAAAGGGCCCGACCAAGCCATAAGCGATAAACACACCGAGGAACGTGCCCACCAGTGCGCCGCCGATCATGCCGCCGAGCACCGAGGGGGGCTTATCAATCGAGCCCATGGTTTTGATCACGCCGAGCACAGCGGCCACAATGCCGAGCGCGGGCAGGCCATCAGCCATGATTTGCAGCGCGTGGGCCGAGCCTTTGGCATGGTGCAAATGCTCTTCCATGCGCTTTTCCAGCACTTCTTCCACTTGATGCGGGTCGTCATAATTCATCGAGGCCGAGCGCAGGGTGTCGGCAATAAGGCCCACGGCGGTTTGGTCTTTCTGGATTTTCGGATACTTTCCAAAAACCGCGCTCGCGTCAGGGTCCTCAATATGGGTTTCAAGGTCCACTGGGCTATCGCGGCTAATGCGGATCAGGGTGAAAAGCAGGCAGAGCAGGTCTTGATAGTCCTGCTGTTTCCATTTTGCGCCTTTAAAAACCTTGCCCATATCTTTCATGGTCTGCGTGACCACGGAAAAATTATTGGCAATAAGAAACGCCCCGACAGCCGCACCCAGAATTGCCATAAGCTCATGCGGGGCCGCATGCAAGATGATCGCCATATCCCCTTCGCCAAGGATATAGCTTCCGAAAACCATGCCAAAGATGACAACAATACCTATAATACCAAACATAACGAAACCCTCTTTTATATGCGCGCCCAAAGCGCGGCTTCCCAAGGTCACAGTATCCGGTAGGGGGTTAACAATCCCTCAAAGGCGGGCATTATTCGCGCGGCGCGGCGGCATTCCGGCCGGCCATGACCACAGAAATTGAATAGGCGAGGTCCGCCGGTAGGTTGGCCATGATCGCCGCCGAGCTTTCGGGGCGCATGCGTGAAAAGAAGCCAGCGGCAAACTGGATATCCATAGTTTCAAATATGCTCGCAGCCTCGGTTGGCTTCATGCGCTGGTAAACTTCGGTTAGCCGCGCCACGTCCTCTTCGGTGGCATTATCGGCCAAGGTCAGCGTCGCGGCGAGCTTGGCTTCAGCCTCCCGCAGAGCGTCCATTTGCTCCTTAATGCGCTGCTCGGCCACGGCCAAGGTTTGCATCCGGCGGTCAATATAGGCCTCGCGCTCAGCGATCTGCGCCTCACGGTCTTGAATGGCTTGCAGCAGCGCCGGAACATCCTGCATCGGCTCCGCGTTGGCCATTTCCATGGGCGCAGGCACATGCGCTGGCAGCATTTCCTCGGCAAAAGCGGGGGCGACCTCCACGGCGCGAATCAGGCCGGAAGCCAGAAACAGCGCAACAATCACCGTAATCGTGCCGGTTTTTCGGGGCTGGGGCGCGCGCAGTTTCATCTTTTTACTGCCGTCATCACTTGTTGAAGCGCGGTAAGAAGCTCGGCCCGCGCGCCCGAATCCTTTTCCTCTTCAATGGCATTGAGCAACGGCTCTTCCATTTCTCTCGGCGGTTCCGGCTCTGTCGAGCGGTCGAGCTTCACCGGTTTTGGCGGCTGCCCACGCTCATGCACGGTAGAAAGTAGCAGCTCCAGCCGCCCGGCGGCGATTTCGGCGCGGCCTGTTACTTCCATCAGGTCTTTCATGCTGGCCCCAGAGGCCTGCGTCGCGGTTTTCACCGAGGTCTGGATTTCGTCTACTTGTTTAGAGAGCGCTGAAATCGCGCCACCCAAACCTGTATCCAACCGTGAAAGTGATTTGATCCTGCGCGCGAGGATCATGCAATAAAGCGCCGCGCCAAGCGCACCGGCTATAAGTAATACATCTGCAATTAGGGCCATTCTGGTCCCTCCTTTATCCGAGTACAAACTCCGTTATCAGCAGGTCTTTTACCTGCCCATGTTCTGTAACCACTTGAATGCGCCGCAGCATTTGGGCGCGCAGGCGCTCCAAGGCAGCGGGCTTGCCAAGCTCGTCTTCTGAAACGGCCCGCAGGTAGGTGTTGAGCACATCTACGATGCGCGGCAGCACCATTTGCACCGCCTCCGCACTGGCCGGGTCCACATCCAACTGCGCCGAAAAGCGCAAATATTTGGCGTTGGCGGCGCTACCGAGCGACACCACCATCGGCTCTAGCGCGATAAACGCGATCTCTGGCAGGGGCGGCAGGTCTGATTCGGCGGCGTGGCTGGTATCCTCCGCCGCAGCGGGGCCGAGAATCAGGCCGGCATAGGTGGCATAGAATCCACCACCGCCCGCCAGAAGCGCCCCTAACAGCCCTATAATTAAGCCTTTTTTACCGCCCTTTTTCTTTTCTTCGGTCGGTTCAGGCTCGGTTTCATCCGCCATTTTTGTTGTCCTGCATAAAA
>Ga0256845_1003579_pt1 | contig 10450 bp, 9 predicted proteins | sample RiftiametaG_FD_189101 | JGI IMG/M metagenome (GOLD analysis project Ga0256845, IMG submission 189101) | Tube worm associated microbial communities from hydrothermal vent at the East Pacific Rise, Pacific Ocean - Riftia | ecosystem: Host-associated > Annelida > Integument > Unclassified ... | reverse complement strand
CCCTACCTAACAAGCGGAGGCGTGGGAGAAGGAACTTGTCTGTGTACTATACTTCCACTAGATTAAGCTTAATTCGTCTAACGAATTAGGCAGCAAGTCTGTATGACGTGTTGTCAATTATAGTTTGTGACTAGAGATTAACGAGCTTCACCACATTGCTCGACATGCTTGCACTAAACAACTGCTATCGCTGTCAAATCCAATACGACCCCAAAGAACTAATACAAAGGTAACAAAAAATGTACCGAAGTAAGAAAAATAAAAAAAAACAAAAAATGCCTACTTGTACAATGACAAATAGGCATAAAAGTTAAAAAAATGGGTTATTTTTTTAATAAATCTCTGATCTCTCCCAAAAGAACTTCTTCTTTTGTTGGTGCTGGAGGTGGTGTAGATTTCATCTCTTCTTTTTTCTTTGATTTATTGTATGCTTTTACTATCATGAATAATACAAAACCAACAATTACTAAGTTGATAATAGTATTAATCCATGAACCATACATGATTGCATTTTCTGGAGTTGTAACTACTCCTTCTGCATCAATGATTGCTTCGGATAAAACAACTTTCATTGACGCGAAATCCATTCCGCCAGAAAAATGACCAATCAATGGCATCATAATTAGGTTGACAAATCCTTTGACAACTCCACTAACAGCACCTGCAAGGATAACTGCGATTGCTAAATCAATGACATTCCCTGTCATGATGAAAGCTTTGAACTCTTTTAACATAAATATTTGTTTTTAATTAGTACGTAGGCTCAAACATACAGAAAATTAATTGATTAAAAAAAAGTGCTATAATATAAATGGTTGACGGTTGACGATTGAACGACTTAGTGTCACGTCATCGGCATATTGTAATTCAGAACCAATTGCAACTCCACGAGACAGTGTAGAGAATTCAAGAGAGTCGTAGGATTTTAACTTTTTGTAAATGTAGAAATTTGTTGTATCACCTTCCATGGTTGGACTGAGTGCAAAAATTATTTCGGAGATATTTCCGGATTCAATACGACTCAATAGAAGGTTAATATTCAAATCTGATGGACCAATTCCGTCCATAGGAGATATTACACCACCCAAAACATGGTAAACTCCTTTGAAAGATTGTGTTCCTTCAATGGCTAAAACATCTCGAATGTCTTCAACAATACAGACTGTAGAATGATCCCTGTTCTCATTTGAACAAATTGAACAAATAGGAGAATCCGAAATATTGCCGCAGTTTGAACAGAAAAGAACATGTTTCTTCATTTGCGTAAAGGCGGTGGAGAAGTCATGTATCTCAGATTCTGAACGACTAAGGAGTTGTAAAACCAAGCGTAAAGCAGTCTTCCTACCAATCCCTGGAAGAGAGGCAATTTGGTCTACAGCATTTTCAATGTGTTTGGATGGAATTTTCACAGTGTAAAGGTATTTATAATTCTTCGCATTTTGTTAGAAAGAAATAGTACTTTTACAAAACACAATATTGAAAAGTGCAGAAACAAATAAACATAAAGAATAAAAAAGCTCGATTTGAATACCATATCATCGATACTTTTGTCGCAGGAATGGTGCTTTCTGGTACTGAAATTAAAAGTATCAGAAACAGTAAAGCTAGTATTCTGGAATCTTATTGTGTTTTTGAAAATGGAGAAGTGTGGATTAGGAATATGTATATAAATGCCTATGAAAATGGTTCATTCTATAACCATAAACCTCGGCACGATCGGAAACTTTTACTGAATAAAAAGGAAATTGGTAAGATTGAAAAATTCTTAAAAGTAAAAGGAAATGCTCTTATTCCAATGAAAATGTTCATCAACGACAAGGGATGGGCAAAATTAAATATAGGTACAGCACAAGGGAAAAAACTGCACGATAAGCGTCAAGATCTTAAAGATAAAGACGATAAGCGTGACATGGACCGAGCTATGAAACGATTCTAATAGAATCCAATTGTTAAAAGGTGAACAAAACGATTTCCCAACATTAAAAAGAGAATCGATAGACCTGTAACTCCATAATAACTCATGTAAAAAAGGACAGTAAAAAGAATGTTCATTCTTTTGTACCATAGTGTAAACAGAGGAAGTAGGAAAATAAAAATCAATAAATAAGTTGCGTTATATACAGTGAAACTCAGTGTATAGTAGTTAATTCTTGTTTTTTGCTTTCCAATAACATAAATAGGATTATGGAAAATCCAACTGGATTCAACATCAATATAACGTGTTTCACCAAAAAGTGCATAGTCTAAATCATTGATGAAATGAATATCGCCATTCTTGGTGTAAATTGCACCGATTAAAGTACCAGATCCTGATTTTGCAACATTGGTTGAATAGCTACTTAATTCATCTTCGGTAGTGTGGTGAGGAAGAAAATGATCTAAAATTAAAAGTAAAGCGATGATTGAACAGACGATTGATATAATTTTAAGTCGTTTCCATTTTTTTCCATTTGTGAGTGCATGAAAAAAGCGAATGTTGTCTAGTTTTTCATTAATTTCTTGTTGCTTGTACCTTTCTCGAGCTTTGTTCATTCGCTCTTCTCGTTCCTTCTTTTTGTCGGATGTTGTTTTATTTGATTGTGGTACTGCCTTTGGAGTATAGCTATTATCTTGTATTATGTCATAAGCTTCTGTTATTCGAATGAATAATTCCTGCGCTTTTGGATCTGAATTCCGATCTGGATGATATTTCATCACCAAAATACGGTATTGCTTCTTTACTTCTTTCTCAGTTGAATAAGAAGGGAGACCTAATATTTTATAATACCTGCTTTTGGGCATCTGACCTTCTTTTTTTTGTTTCTATTGGATCAATTTTACCTGAATGAGTATACGTGAATTCTCCAATGTAATAAATTTCTTTGGGCAATTCGTATCGACTGAGAAATTTTGAAAAATCATTTTTATTGAATCGATTAATTTCTTTGGATTCAATGAATAAAACATGTTTCTCACCGAGTTCATTGTCTTTTAGACTTGTTGAAAAGAATTTAAAAGGAATTACAGACGATATTTTTTCTTCAATTTCTTCCGGGTGAATTTTTATTCCACCACTATTAATGGCGTGATCGTTCCGGCCAAACCAAATGAATTTTGAATCGCCAATTAATTTAACGATATCATTTGTTTGCAATCGTTCAACTCCTAATTGAGGCGCATGAATAACCAACAGAGCATCCTGAATTGAAAAGTGAATATTGGGCAGTGCTTCGTACATCATTTCTCTTTCCGAAACATTTCGCATCGCAACATGAGAAATGGTTTCCGTCATTCCAAATGTTTGAAAAATAGAAATGGGTAATTCAATTATTTTCTTTTCCAATTCAGCTGAAATAACACCGCCACCAATGATTAATGTTTTGATATTTTCTATTTCCGTCCGGGATGAATTCAATGATCCTTCAACTTGCATTGGTGTCATTGCTGCGAAATGTATTTTTTCAATTAAATACTCCAATGGTTTTTTAGACGGATGAACAACAATTAGATTTAAGTCTAAAACAATTGCTCGAATGACCATCATTTTCCCGCCAATTGAAGAAATAGGCAAGCACATTAATGCATTTTGATTGCTGGATAACGCTAAAAAACTACCCGTCATTTTTGCAGAAACAATCATGTGTTCTTTTAAAATAGAAATGTTTTTTGGTTTTCCCGTTGAGCCAGATGTTTGCGTCGAAATTGTCAAGGAATCATTGTTCCATTCATCAATGAATTCATTAACACCATCGATGGTTTTTTGGTCTTTTGTCTTGAAAATAAATCTCATGCTATTTGTGGAATGGAATTTGGTTTAAAGGTAACAACTTTCAGAGAAATGAGCAAAAACTAAATTATTGATTATTCATCGAAAAATGTTCTATTTTAAACGCTTTGTAAGTTTTGTGTATTATTTACGTTCATATTGTATAAAAATTAAGGAAATGAAAAAAAAAATTGGAATTTTATTTGTTGCAGTACTCTCCGTATTTGTAATGACATCATTAATGAGTAGTGATGTTGAAAAAGGAATCAATTTCGACCATATGTCTTTGGCTGACGCTAAAGTTGAGGCGATAAAAACGGGAAAACTTATTTTTATTGATTGCTACACTGATTGGTGTGGACCTTGTCGACGAATGGCTAAAACATCATTCAAAGATGAACGTGTTGGAAATGCATTCAATGGTAACTTCATTAATTTGAAAATTGAAATGGAAAAAGATCTTGATAGGAAAGAAATTGCAATGAAATACAGAATCAATGCTTACCCAACTTTATTGATTATTAATGGGGAAGGTAAGTTGATTAAAAAAGTTCTCGGGATGCAAAGTGTTGATGGGTTATTGCATCTAGCAAAGACGGAAGAGTAGAAGAAGAGAATCTTGAAAATAGAATAAAGTAAAACGACTTCGATTAATCGAAGTCGTTTTACTTTATTCGTTGAAGTTTCTCCTGTTGTTTTAGAAATTTATCACCTAGCTAATATCAAAATTATACTGATACAGTTATCATCTTTTTTTACTGAATTAAAATCTAGGTGTCAATTTAAAAAAGTTAGATATACTTATTTAAGAACTTTTTTTTAATGCTCATTGACTGTGAAAGGGAAGTGTTAAATCTCCATAGTTTATTATTTAATTATGGATTTTATTTTTTTAAAAAAAAAGCGTAATTTTACACAAAATATCTATTGAATAGATTTACACTGACACACATACCACTACTTTTTTTGTTTGAATTGCTATTTCATTTTACTCTATTAAAAGATTATATAGAGTAGCTTGAATATAAGTATTTTGATATACTATTACTAGTTTAAAAAATGTAAATATGAAGTTGAAATTTTATTTTTCGACAACAGTTCTGTTGAGTTTGGTTCTGTTGTCATCGTTGAATCTTTCAGGGCAAGTCGCTCCAGGAGGAGTTACAGCAAATATATCTGTTTGGTTAAAATCAAATGCTGGAACAGGAGCAATAGGAACATTTTGGCTAGATCAAAGTGGGAACAATAGAAATTATATCACCCTTATAGGTCCAACCGTACAAACTAATGTTTTAAACTATAATGATGGAGTAGAGATTTTATCCGGAGGATTTGATGCTCCAATAGCTGCAGCTTTAACTGCAGATTATTCTTTGTTTTTTGTGTCAAAAAAATTAGCATCAGATAACGATGGGAGGCTATTTGATGGTAACATAACTAATTATCTATGGGGATATTGGGGGAGTAGGAGAAATGGTATATACATAAATGGTAGCCCTGCAGATCATGTAGGTTCTTTTACGACGACTTTAGGAATAGAAAATTTACACTTGCACTCTTATGCAAGAGCAGTAGCAGGAGAATTAGAAGCTCGAGCAGATGGAGAAAGCTTACAGACTTATGGTAGTAGTAATAGCGCATTAGGCGTTCGTGTAGATATAAATACAGGAGCTAACACAGCTGAAAACTCAGATTCAAGAATAGGAGAGGTGATTATTTACAATAGACAACTCAGTGCTACAGAAATAAATAAGGTAGAAAGTTATTTAGGTGTAAAGTATTCAATTTCTTTGTTTGGCGATTATACTGCTTCAGACAATACAAAATTTTGGGATGCTACAGTACACCAACATATCAAAATGATATTATTGGGATAGGGAGAGATGGTTCCAGTGCTTTGATGCAAAAACAATCACGCTCTACGAATGATGATTTACGTATTTATATTGACGCTTTGGCAGCTGGAAACACTTCCAATTTAGGAGCAATAAGTACTAATTTTTCGTTTTTAATGGTCGGTAACGATAACAATGCCTTATCTAGTTCTGGATCTGTAGAATTTCCAACATCGCAAGGTCTTGAAAGTAGAATAGATCGAGAATGGAAAATTACTAATACTAATTTTGCAGAAACATTTTCATTGGATTTTAAATTAGCATCTATCCCAACTGATGAATCGTTATTGAGATTATTGGTTGATTCAGATGGTGATTTTTCAGATGCTACTGTTTTAAATCCTACCATTTCTATTTCTGGTGGAGTAGTAACTGTATCTGGATTAACTAGTGCTGACTTTCCTTTAAATGCTACTCGATATATTACATTGGCAACGATGAAGACACCTAAGCCTGGAGGAGTTTCAGCAAACATTTCATTATGGCTTAGAGCTGACGATGCAGGAACAACTATACAAGATCAACTTGTACCAACTTGGTCAGATAAAAGTGGTTCAGGAAATGATGCAATTGCAGTGACAGGAGCTAAATATAAAGGTAGTGTTTTTAATTATAATCCAACATTAGAAATTGATGCAGATAATTATGATTTAACTTATTTAACACCAAGTTTCACGAACCAAGATTTTTATTGTGTAGCTAATAATAACAGTGGGGTAACCTTTAATGGATATGATGGCTTAGTTACTACCGCGACTTCTGGACAAGTATTTCTTTTTTTAGGGGGGAATGCGACTTCTTCTTGGTATAATGGAGGAAGTAGTATACGTTCTGGTACACGGTATATAGACGGTACTAATTCTCTTGATTTAAGTCCAATAGCTAATCAACATATAATAAGTGGTGATTTTAATGCACCTTCTACTGAAGCGATATATATTGGTTCAGATAGAGGAGCTATTAGTAATGATTTAGCTAGAGTTTGGCGAGGGAACATTGCCGAAATTGTAAGCTATAGCGCAGGAAACACAGCCGCTGAAAGGCAAAGTATTGAGAGTTATTTGGCTATAAAATACGGAATAACACTGTCTACTAATTATACGAATTCTGCAGGTACAAGTATTTATAATGTATCTACCTATAACAATCATATTGTAGGCCTTGAGAAGGATGACAATAGTGGAGGGTTACTTCAAAAGCAATCACACTCAATTGGAGATTCAATTAGGCTTTATTTATCGACATTAACTACAACGAATGCTTTAAACTCGGGTATTTTTTCAGGAGATTTACAATCTTTAGTAATGGGAGATAACGGTGAAGCAATGAAACATGTAACGTCTTCAGAATTCCCAACAGGTTTAGGGATTTTTAGTAGAATAGATCGAGAATGGAAAATAACAGCTACTAATTTTACGGAAACATTTTCTTTAGACTTTAAATTAGCAACCAGTCCAATTGATCCAAGTCACATTAGAGTTTTAGTTGACTCCGATGGTGATTTTACAAATGCAATTTTTTTAACTCCTGCTACAATTACCTTTAGTGGAGGTGTTTTAACTGTTTCGGGATTAACTGTTTCAAATAATACAGACACCTACATTACAATCGTTTCACTAAATTCAGTTACACCCTTGCCTGTTGAATTGATGAACTTTAATGGTGAATTAGAAAATGGAGTTGTAAACTTAAAATGGAATACAGTCTCGGAAATGAACAATGATTATTTTGATGTGTTGCGTTCTAATGATTTATCTAAATGGGAATCCATTGGGAGTGTAACTGGTGCTGGTAATTCTATGGAAGAGTTGGAATACAACTTTACGGATAAAAGTCCTTTAAGAGAACAGTCCTATTATAGATTGAAACAAGTTGATTTTAATGGGGGATATAACTACTCAAATGTTGTTAGTATAGGAGTTGCTGAAATCCAACAACTTAGAATATATCCTAATCCAGCTGAAAATACAATTAATTTTGTGGCAGATAAAGTAGTTGGAAATGAGTCAGAAATTAAAATTTACAATACTATAGGTGAAGATTTAATGAATCAAGTGAGTTTATCTAAAATTAATGAAACGATTTATAGACTTGACATTTCTCTTTTACCAGAAGGAACATACACTCTTTGGGTAGATGGTAAAGTATCTTTGTTTGTGAAGAGTAAATAATATTTCTACTTTTTATTGAATCTTAAATAAAGGTAAAGACGATGTGCTAAAAATTTAATAGTTTGTAATTAAATTACTTTTGGATTGTCTCTTCCTGAAAAGTAAGGAGATAACCTGATTTTACAAGAACTTCTCCTATTTTTTTTAATATTCTTAATTTAATGTTTTTGTAACGAGAACCCCAACCTTGATTTTAGAGAACGAACTTGAACTGGAATAAGAAGTTGCTATATTCTCGGTAATGGAGTATTATAATTCAAAAAGTCACTTTCATCGATATTACTCTACATGAATTGGTGAAATCTTCTGTATAGACAGGAGAAATAGTAATAAAAAAACGGCTCCGAGTAATCGAAGCCGTTTTTGTTTTATTGCTAGAATTAACTATTGAACCAAAACTTTTGTTGTTGTTGAGACACCATTTGTCGCAACATTAACAAAATACACACCATTTTTCAATGCTTTAGTATTTATAGTTTTAATTGTTTTTCCATTTGCATTAGAAATTTCATCTGTTAAAACTTTTTTACCTGTAACATCAAACATTGTAATTACATAGTCTTCATTTGTTCCAATGAATTCAATGTTTAGGTATCCATTTGATGGATTTGGATATATTTCTGTAGAAAAAGAAGATAATTCATTAATACCAACAGTTATGTCACTTTTTACAGCGTGTACAATTCCCCCTGTTGTTTGATCAATCAATACAAGAACTACATGTGTTTTTGAAATGTCATTATCTGATGGTACAGTATAATTAAAAGTATAATTCACTGTTTGTCCATCTGTAATAGTTGCAGGAACACTATTTGCTTGTCCGTTATATCCTCCAATCAATGCTCTTCCCACATGATTATATACCATCTGGCTAGCAGGAACTGGGTCGGATAAATTTTCATAACCTCCCATTGGTCCGTAAGATCCTCCAGAATAAACATTTGCTTGATCGTAATCAGAAGTTGTTCCTGTAACATCGTCTTCAACAATGATAGCACCTAATCTAAAATTAGCCGCAGAAAATACGGTGTTAAAAGTCGCAGTAACATTAATAGTTATGCTATTTGCTGCAGAGGTAGCCATAATTGATAATGAAGCAGGCACTTCTAATTGTGCTAATTTCAGAAAAGGAGGCTCAGGAAATTGAATTTGTTGTTCTTTTATTACTCTGTCTGCATGAAATTTTGGTAGAGAAACATAATGTGAACTATCTCTGTATTCTTGAACAGCCATTGGGTCATTATCATGAACAGCTATTGCAATAAAATTGTCTGGATGATCAGCTAGCATTGTTTCCATCATTACTGCTCCTCCAGGACAAGATTGGCACCATGTCCCTGTTCCTTCTTCGTATACAACATTTTTGTTTACATGTGTACTAATAGTATTGAATTGAGTATTTGCAGTGTTTCCTATTGGGTCAGTATCATTTACGCCATTTACTTCCGTAATTGTCACGTCAATTGTCTTTTCTAAGACTGTAGGGTAGCTTATTGCAACAGGATGAGAAACTAAATCACTTGTAAAAGGAGCGATGTTTAATCCTGTAATTACAGAAGAATTTGAAGCTCCATCATTCCAATCAATTGTAATTGAAGTAATGGCAACAGTTCCCTCATTCGTTATGTTTAAATCTAAAGTGTTGTTTGTATTTGTTAAAGAATATCTATTCAATTCTAAACTTTCGATTGATGCGTTATTATCGAGTACTTGTTCAATTATGATGTTATCAAATAATAAATTAAATTGATTTGTACAATTGTAGTGACGAATTGTAATGTAAACACTTTGTCCTGCGTAACTGGAGATATCAATTACATGAGATTCCATTGCTGAAGCCGATGTTGTTGGTAATGTTTCTTCAAAAATAGGTGTTGAAGTGATAATGCTTGCAGGAATATTAGAAGTTGTTACATAAACAGCATAGTGTTCTTCATGACCACCAGCTAACTGACCACTTCCTGCATCAAACTTAAGTTTTAAGTTACTTGCTGAAGCGCCACTTAAATCAATTAATGGAGAGATTAAAAAATTGTTTGGCGTCATTGCTACCCAAACTGCACCGTTGGGGGCGTTTGAATGTGAAATTGCCGCAGCACCATCTGACCCCGCAACTAAAGAAGCGTATTGCGACGAAACGTACCATAAATCATAATCACTTCCATTTGGACCTGGTATAGAAGGGTCAGAGTCATCGTCGACATTTGTCCAGCTATTTAGCCCAGAACTAAAATCTTCCGAAAAAAACACTTGTGCATTACTGCTTATACTATTTAGAAGTAGAGCGCCGATAATTATTTTTTTTATCATAATCATAAAATTTATTATTAATTGATTTGCACTACAAAGTTGCACCATTTTATTCATTTAAAATTCAAACTCTTTAAGGTGTCCTTATTTGTCCTACCTGTAATTGTAATCAAAAAACAACTAATTCTATTGTTGTAACTGAGTTGTGTGAGTTTACTTCGTCTTTTTTTAAAATCAATGATGTACTGTTATTGTCTTACTGTTTTAGTATTGAGTAAGGTTCAAAAACATGAAGACTCGAATAGATTTGATTGTTTTTGAGTTTATTTTTTGTAAAAACTTAATTAACATTACTGGCTATAGTTTCGCAGGAATGTATTTCGTCTATT
>Ga0256845_1003578_pt1 | contig 10451 bp, 9 predicted proteins | sample RiftiametaG_FD_189101 | JGI IMG/M metagenome (GOLD analysis project Ga0256845, IMG submission 189101) | Tube worm associated microbial communities from hydrothermal vent at the East Pacific Rise, Pacific Ocean - Riftia | ecosystem: Host-associated > Annelida > Integument > Unclassified ... | reverse complement strand
CTTATGGATAATTTTATAGTCATTAATCTGAATATCAGTACTATAAATATACAAAATAGTATTGACAACACCAAGAAAAATAACGCTAAATAATTGATTATTAATCAGTTAACTTAGGTGGTGAAATCTTGGATTCCCGAAAACCTAAATGGAGTGAGTATATGTAGCCGCAAAAAACCATCCAAAACAATTAATTTTAGAAGCTCCTTTTTATAGTTTAGATGAAGTGGCAGGCCAACGTTTTCCTATATATCCTACAAGTTTATTTTTGAAGTACCATTTTCCAACCAATCAATATTTACAGGAGGTTTCGTGTCCAATCACAATTTTTCACGGAATGGATGATATTGTGGCAAACTATAAAAACAGCGAAAAGCTCTCAAAACTAAAAACGAAAGATAAACTAACGTTTATACCCATTCCAAATGGCTCTCACCATAATTTGGTAACTGCAGAACTTTACTTAAAGACACTCGATTCAATATTATAAAAAAAATCCACCTCATTTCTGAGATGGATTTTATAAAAATAATTTCAGCAAAATTTATTCTTTTTCTTTACGAAGTTTAGCTGTTCCTTTAGGTCTTGCTTCTAACTTGGCTTTTCTATCGGCAGTTTCTTGTAGTCTTACCGCTTCTTCTTTACCTAACTCCATTTTCTTTTTAGCTGCAATTTCAGCTTGTTCTTTTTCAGATGCTTTTAGTTCTGCTTGTTGCTCTTTTTTATTTACTTTTATCATTGCATCGTTTTGGGCATCAGTTTTAACCTCATTTACCAAAACTTTATTGGTGCTTTCTTCACTGACGTTTTCATTAACTTCTTGTTGGTTAATTTGATTGTTTCCTTCAACAATTACAGCGCCACTTACTGTTTTAGTGCTTTTTACTTCCATTACTTTAACCTCGCTACCAGACTTTGTAACTACTCGTTCTATAGTAGATTCTTCCTCTATAGTCTTATTGTCTTGTGCTTGTATTCCTGCAATTGCAATAAATGCTAGGGCAAAACTCATTATTACTTTTTTCATAATTATTGATTGTTTATGGTTTATTTTACAAACATACTATTATTGTCGTTAAATTATAGTGAATTAATAGTGAAATATTCCTCAAAATTTTTCTGAAAAAGCATTTCAAACCAACTATTGAAAGTTTACTTTGAAGATGTATATTTGCACCCGAAATAAAACAGAATAAAATGAAAGCAGGTATCGTAGGATTGCCAAACGTAGGTAAATCGACTCTTTTTAATTGTTTGAGCAACGCAAAGGCACAGAGTGCTAACTTCCCTTTTTGTACCATAGAGCCTAATATAGGCGTAGTAAACGTGCCAGACAAACGTTTATTGAAACTTGAAGAATTAGTAAATCCAGAACGTGTACTTCCAGCAACTGTTGAGATTGTAGATATTGCAGGTCTTGTAAAAGGAGCAAGTAAAGGCGAAGGTTTAGGAAATCAGTTTTTGAGCAACATTCGCGAAACAGATGCTATACTGCATGTATTACGTTGTTTTGACAATGATAATATTGTTCACGTAGATGGTAATGTAAACCCAATTCGCGATAAAGAAACTATTGATATTGAATTGCAACTAAAAGATCTTGAAACGGTAGATAAAAAGCTTGAAAAAATAAAACGTGCTGCAAAAACAGGAAACAAAGAAGCCCAAAAAGAAGAAGCCGCACTATTGAAAGTAAAAGCTGGATTAGAAGCAGGTGTTTCTGTTCGTGCAATAGAATTATCTAAAGAAGAAAGAGAAGAATACATTATAAATGCACAATTTATAACAGATAAACCAGTGCTTTACGTTTGCAACGTAGATGAAGGTTCTGCAGTAAATGGTAATGCATATGTTGAAAAAGTAAGAGAAGCTGTAAAAGATGAAGATGCCGAAGTTTTAGTATTGGCAGTAGGAACCGAAGCAGACATTACAGAACTTGAAACTTTTGAAGAACGCCAAATGTTTCTAGAAGATTTAGGTCTGGATGAAGCAGGTTCTGCAAAATTGATACGTAGCGCCTACAAATTACTAAACCTACAAACTTATTTTACCGCTGGTGTAAAAGAAGTGCGTGCCTGGACCATTCCTGTTGGCGCAACTGGTCCACAAGCTGCAGGAGTAATACATACAGATTTTGAAAAAGGCTTTATTCGTGCCGAAGTAATTAAATACGAAGATTTTGTAACCTACGGTAGTGAAGCAAAAGTAAAAGAAGCAGGAAAAATGGGGGTAGAAGGGAAGGAATATATCGTGAAGGATGGCGATGTTATGCACTTCCGTTTTAATGTGTAATATAGATGTGAGATTTTAGATGTGAAACACTAGATAAGTGGTAAAACTCTAATTTAAAAAAGTATATTTAAAAGTCAACCCGCCGTGTCTGTCACCATTAAAACTGGTTTCAGAACTTGGAAAGATTTCTATATTCTCGTATTTTTTTTTGTGTAACTCAGGAACTAAAATTCCGCAAGTTGCTCCTAAAGCATATCCTATAGCCACATCTGTTAAAAAATATTGCCCAGCTTCTATTCTTAAATATGCAACAGCAGCAGGAATTGTTGCTGCTCCAGCCCAAATAAATCCTTTTCCAGTAGTTTCGGGATTAAAATCGCAATAAGCTTTTGCTGCAAAAAAGGTTGCAGTTGCGGTTGCCGCTACATGTCCCGAATAAAATGAACGCTGTCCATTGTTTCTAAAACAATCGTATTCAGAAGTTTCACCACTATTATCATAAACAAAAGGGCGACTTTATCTACAAATCTAGCAGTTAGTGTGTATAGCGCAGTAGACGTTGCTAAGCTTTGGATATATATAGCAATGACTCCCTTCATTATTTATATTTTCATTAAGTAGCAGTGCTATAGGTGCCGTTAAAGATGTATATAATACAAGATCGCTTAAAGAGCGGGCGCTTTCTGAATGGTAACCTGCTGCCCATCTATTTATTTTGTCAATTTTATCAATTTCTACTTGAAGACTTTCAGTATTCAGAAATTTATCTTGATCTACGATTGAAATTCCATTTTTACTATTTGAAATTATTAAACCAGCTGTGCAAACACTAAGGCTTGCCGCAGTCCAAATACCATCGCGTTTCCATTTCCAGTCGTAAACAGATTCATTTTTTATATTGTTAAATGAATTTTCTTTTTTGAAATTGTAAACTGGCGAATCATTCGTTGTTTCAGCAACATCAATCGAAGCTGTAAAAAGTGAAGCAGAATCGTTGTTGTGAAAGATATTTATTTGTTGTGAAAAAACAATAAACGTAAAAAATAGCAAGAACAATAAAATTGTTTTTATCATAAAAAAGTAAAGAAAATGGAATATTTTAAAAATGATACGCTATACAAACGTCTATTCGTACAATTTTAGTCTCTTTTTGTATAAATTCATTTCTTTTTCTATTTTATTTAAACGTTTTAGCATTTGTTTTAGGGCATCTAAACCTTCTAAATTGATCCCTAGGTCATTGTACAATCTAAACATGCGTTCAATTTCTGAAACATCTTTTTCATCAATAAAAACGTCGTTTTCTTTTTCTTCAAAAGAAACCAAACCATATTCGTGAAGATTTTCAACAAATGAAACTTCAATCTGTGTATGGTTGCAAAAATGACTAACTAATATATATTTTTCTCGTGCCATTATCTAAGTTTTGAAAGTTCAATAAACAATTCTTTTTCTTTATCCGAAAGGTTTTTTGGAAGTTCAATTTTGTAGGTAATAAAGAGGTCGCCGTGTTGATCTTCCTTTTTATATTTAGGCAAACCCTTACCTTTCAGCTTTACTTTTGTGTCGTTTTGGGTTTCAGGTTTTACGTTCAGTTTTACTTTTCCAGTTAAGGTTTCAACGGTAATTTCGCCGCCCAAAAGTGCGGTGTAAAGTGAAATTTCAATGGTAGAATACAGGTTGCTTTCTAATCTTTTAAATTGTGTATTGTTGAAAATTTCAAAAGTGATTAGTAAATCCCCTTTTGGACCGCCGTTCATACCTTCGCCACCGTAACCTTTTATTTTTATGGTTTGTCCGTCTTCAACACCAGCGGGAATTGTAAGTCTTATTTTCTTTTTGCCAATACTGATGGTTTGTTTTTGACTTTTAAGAATATCAGTCAAATTTAAACGAAGCGTGGCATTCATATCTTGACCTTTAAATTGCGAAGTTTGTCTTCTGCTTCCGCCATTACGACTTGAACCGCCACCGCCAAACATAGATTCAAAAAAGTCTGAAAATTGACTTTCGTCAAAACCTTGTTGACCGCCTGTATAACTTCGCTGACCACCAAAGCCACCTCCAGAACTTTGCGATCTTTGCTTGCGTTTAGCTTCTTCAAAAGCATCGGCGTGTTGCCAATCTTTTCCGTATTGGTCGTACTTTTTACGTTTTTCGGGGTCGCTTAAAACTTCGTTCGCTTCATTTATTTTCTGAAACTTTTCTTGTGCAGTTTTATCGTTTGGGTTTAAATCTGGGTGTAGTTTTCGTGCCAATTTACGATAGCCTTTTTTAATATCTGCTGCAGTTGCGCTTTTGTCAAGCTCAAGAACCTTGTAGTAATCTATAAAATCCATTTATTATTTTTTGGAGGTATGAAATTATAAAAACTATTGCAACGAGTCTATGATAAAACTCATTCTTTACAAAAATTTAGCAATCCCCAAATCCCCAAAATGAAAAACCCTCTCCCAGCCTTCACAAAGGGGCGGGTATCTTCCTTTAAGAGTTAGGAGGTTTTTTTTACTAACAATACGTGTCATTTTATTGTTAATTACTTTCCGAAGTATTGGTTTCGCAAGTGCTCACGTATATTTATATTAGCAACCCTACATTAATTTTATGGCCGAATCACAATATACCGAAGATAATATACGCTCGCTAGACTGGAAAGAACACATCCGTATGCGCCCAGGTATGTATATTGGTAAGCTTGGCGATGGATCTTCGCCAGACGATGGTATCTATATTCTTCTAAAAGAAGTGCTGGATAATTCCATTGATGAGTTTGTAATGGGCGCCGGTAAAACAATTGAAGTTCGCATAAAAGACAAAGAAGTAAAAGTGCGCGATTTTGGTCGTGGTATTCCACTAGGAAAAGTGATTGATGTAGTTTCAAAAATGAATACTGGTGGTAAATACGACAGCCGTGCTTTTAAGAAATCTGTTGGTTTGAATGGTGTAGGTACCAAAGCTGTAAATGCGCTTTCTTCTTTTTTCAGAGTTGAATCTATTCGTGATAATCAACTAAAAACTGCGGAATTTTCGCAAGGTGAACTCACAAATGACGCCGTAATTGAAGAATCTACTAAGCGAAAAGGAACTAAAGTAATTTTTATTCCAGACGAAGCTATTTTCAAAAACTTTAAATACCGAAACGAGTATGTAGAAAAAATGCTGAAAAACTACGTCTATCTTAACCCAGGACTGACGATAGATTTTAACGGCAAAAAGTTCTATTCTGAAAATGGACTGAAAGATTTATTGATGGAAACCATTTCTGAAGAAGATATGGCATATCCAATCATTCATCTTCGTGGCGAAGATATTGAAGTTGCAATAACCCACAGCAAAACGCAGTATAGCGAAGAATATCACAGTTTTGTAAACGGACAAAACACTACCCAAGGAGGAACACATTTAACAGCTTTTCGTGAAGCTTTGGTAAAAACCGTTCGCGATTTTTATAATAAAAATTACGATGCCAGCGATGTGCGAAAATCCATCGTTTCGGCAATTAGCATAAAGGTAATGGAGCCTGTTTTTGAAAGTCAGACGAAAACAAAGCTTGGTTCTACAGACATGGGTGGCGATTTGCCTACCGTAAGAACGTTTATAAACGATTTCTTAAAAACACAGCTCGATAATTACCTTCATAAAAATCCTGCTGCGGCAGATGCCATTCAGCGAAAAATTGTACAAGCCGAAAGAGAACGCAAAGAATTAAGCGGAATCCGTAAATTAGCTAAAGACCGTGCTAAAAAAGCCAACCTTCACAATAAAAAGTTGCGTGATTGCCGTGTACATTTAGCAGATGTTAAAAATAACCGAAATCTTGAATCAACCCTTTTTATAACCGAGGGAGATTCTGCAAGTGGAAGCATTACCAAAAGCCGTGATGTAAATACGCAAGCCGTATTTTCATTACGTGGAAAACCGTTGAACACCTACGGAATGACCAAAAAAATCGTTTACGAAAACGAAGAATTCAACCTATTACAAGCCGCATTAAACATTGAGGATTCCATGGAAGATTTGCGGTACAATAACATAGTAATCGCAACAGATGCAGATGTTGATGGAATGCACATCCGTTTGCTATTGATAACTTTTTTCCTTCAGTTTTTCCCTGAATTGATAAAAGAAGGACATCTCTATATTTTGCAAACGCCATTATTTAGAGTGCGCAACAAAAAGAAAACCATTTATTGTTATTCTGAAGATGAACGAAGAAATGCAATGGAAGAATTAAAACCAAAACCAGAAATAACCCGATTTAAAGGTTTGGGTGAAATCTCACCCGATGAGTTTGTGCATTTTATAGGCAACGACATTCGTTTAGACCCTGTAATGCTTGATAAATCTATGAGTATTGAGGAATTACTTTCTTTCTATATGGGTAAGAATACACCCGATAGACAGGAGTTTATTATTGATAATTTGAAGGTTGAACTTGATAGGGTTGAGGAATAAATTAAATTTTTATTATGATTAAATTATTTCTTAGAGCAAAACATTGGCAGCTTTTTATTTTAATGATGGGAGTGCCTTTCCTATTTCAAATTATTACAATTGTATACGTTATCGTGGCAGACACACCAATGTTTACTTTCTACACGTTTCCAATATTTATGTTGCTATATGTGAGTATATTTTTTAGCTGGTTTGGGTCTATTGGAGTAGGATTGCATAAGTTTCTGCCAGAGCAACACAGCTTAAACATCAAGAAGTTTAAAAATTTTTTTTTTATCCCACTTTTTTATTTTACATTTTTAATGTTTTCGATGTTATCTTTGGGAATATTCAGTGACTTTCCACCGCCAAATGGAATGTTTGGGATTAGTTTCGCAATAATAATTCCGCTCCATTTATTTTCTATGTTCTACATGTTTTACATGCTATATTTTTGCTCGAAAACAATTAAATCCATTGAACTGAATACGGAAGTAGGTTTTTTAGATTATGCTGGTGAATTTTTTCTTTTGTGGTTTTATATCATTGGAATTTGGATTTTACAGCCTAGAATCAATAAAATTCACTCTGAAAAGGCAAATAACTCACCCAACTTTGAACTAAACAAATGAGTGACGAACTCGACAATACCGAAGAACAACAAACAGGCCCAGACTATTTGGGCGTAAACGACGATACCTCTGGCGATACCATAAAAAAGGTAACCGGAATGTACCGCGACTGGTTTTTGGATTACGCAAGCTATGTAATCTTAGAGCGAGCTGTACCCGCAATTGAGGACGGTTTTAAGCCTGTGCAGCGCCGTATTATGCAGTCTATGAAAGATCTGGATGATGGGCGATATAACAAAGTTGCAAACATTGTTGGGCACACCATGCAGTATCATCCTCACGGGGATGCCAGTATTGCCGATGCCATGGTTCAAATTGGTCAAAAAGATTTATTAATAGACACCCAAGGAAACTGGGGAAACATTTTAACAGGTGATAGTGCGGCAGCTTCACGATATATTGAAGCGCGAATTTCAAAGTTTGGATTGGATGTGGTTTACAATCCAAAAGTAACTAAGTGGCAAGCTTCATATGATGGTCGTAGAAAGGAACCTATCAATCTTCCTGTAAAGTTTCCTTTGCTTTTAAATCAAGGTGGGGAAGGGATTGCCGTTGGTCTTTCAACAAAAATACTTCCGCATAACTTTCTTGAGCTTATTGATGCTTCCATAAAACATTTGCAGGGTAAAAAGTTTCAGATATATCCAGATTTCCCAACAGGTAGCATTATGGACGTTGCCAATTACAACGACGGTTTGCGCGGAGGAAAAATACGAAGTCGTGCACGCATTAGTCAGCTTGATAAAAACACACTGGTAATTACCGAAATTCCCTTTGGAACCAATACTTCATCGTTAATTGATAGTATTCTCAAAGCAAATGATAAGGGAAAAATAAAAGTCAAAAAAATTGAAGACAACACCGCTGCCGAAGTAGAAATTCAAATTCATCTACCTAGCGGACTTTCACCAGACAAAACCATTGATGCACTATATGCCTTCACGGCTTGCGAGTCGTCCATTTCGCCTTTAGGTTGCGTTATTGAGAACAACAGACCTTTGTTTGTAGGTGTTTCTGAAATGCTTCGCGTAAGTACAGACCGCACGGTTCAGTTGCTTAAAAGTGAATTAGAAATTCAATTAAACGAGCTCGAAGAGCAATGGCATTTTGCTTCCTTAGAACGAATTTTTATTGAAAACAGAATCTACCGCGATATAGAAGAAGAAGAAACTTGGGAAGGCGTAATTGCAGCAATTGATAAAGGTTTACAGCCACATATTAAACATTTAAAACGTGCTGTTACCGAAGAAGATATTACGCATTTAACTGAAATTAGAATTAAAAGAATTTCAAAATTTGATATTGATAAAGCACAGCAAAAGATTGACTCATTGGAAGATAGTATTGCTGAAGTAAAGCATCATTTAGCACATTTAATTGAATATGCAATTGATTATTTCAAAAGATTAAAGAAAGAATACGGAGCTGGAAAAGAACGTAAAACTGAAATTAGAACTTTTGAAGATATTGAAGCCACAAAGGTTGTAATTCGCAATACAAAACTCTACGTAAACCGCGAAGAAGGATTTGTAGGCACAAGTCTAAAACGTGACGAATACGTTACCGATTGTAGTGATATTGACGACATCATTGTCTTCACAGAAGACGGAACAATGATGGTTTCAAAAGTAGATTCTAAGATTTTTGTAGGTAAAGGGATTATTCACGTGGCTGTTTTCAAGAAAAAAGACAAGCGCACTATTTATAATATGGTGTATCGTGATGGCACACGTGGCGCAAATTATGTAAAACGTTTTGCCGTAACTTCAATGACGCGAGACAAGGAGTACGATATGGGCAATGGCAACAAAGGCTCCAAAGTGCTATATTTCACGGCTAATCCTAATGGCGAAGCAGAATTGGTTACTATCTATTTACGTCAAAGCGGAAGTATAAAAAAGTTGAAATTCGACTTAGATTTTGCCGATCAATTAGTTAAAGGAAGAAATAGTAAAGGAAACATCGTTACTAAATATTCAATCAAAAAAATTGAATTAAAAGAAAAAGGACTTTCCACGCTAAAGCCACGTAAAATATGGTTCGATGATTCTGTGCAACGTTTAAATGTAGATGATCGTGGCGAGCTTTTAGGCGAATTTAGGAAAGAAGACCGCTTACTCATTGTAAACCAAAAAGGTGTTGTGAAAACTGTAGTTCCAGACATTCAGCTGCGCTTTGATGACGATATGATTATTCTTGAAAAGTGGGATCCTAAAAAGCCAATTAGCGCCATTTATTGGGAAGGTGAAAAAGAACTTTTTTATGTGAAACGTTTCCTAATAGAGCATCCTGACCGCGATGAAACCATTATTACAGATCATCCAGATTCCTATTTAGAAAAAATATTCACCGATTATCGCCCAATGGCAGAAGTAATTTTCGCCAAAAAAAGAGGGCAGGAGCGGGAAGAAAATTTGGAGTTGAATTTAGAAGAATTCATATCCATAAAAGGAATTACCGCAATGGGCAACCAGCTTACAAAAGATAAAATTCTGGAAATAAACACGATGAAATCATTGCCTTACGATCCACCAACACCATTAGAACCAGAAGAAATGGATGTTGTTGTTGAAAAAGATGCGATAAATGACGATGATAATTCTAAAGATACAGAAGATTCATCTACAGAAAATAAGGATGATGAAAAAGACTCTAAATCCGATGAAGATGGGCAAGGATTGTTGTTTTAAAAAGATATATTAATCTATCTTTAAATACTGTAAAACCTCATTCCCTTCAGCATCATAAAAATAAAGCTGTAAACCATCAAGTTTATAGCTTTTAGTATTTCCAAGTGCGGTTATATATTTTGAAGAAAGCTTCATATTAGGGCAAGACATTTTTGTTCCACCCATAGCTCCGAAGACAATATTTTTTTCATCTACACTTTCAATAATTCCAAACATATTGTTGCAACCGTCGTTTCCGAAGATTTTCATGTCATCCAATTTAATTTCCAATATAGGTTTTTTTTGCATTCCAGATAGCTCGGTAGTATCAATCATTTCGCCATTAATTGCTTTTAGAGCCCAAATATCGTTAAGGCGCATTTTTTCATCTATACTCACTACACATAGGAACCCTAAAAATCGGGTTTAATAATTTGAAAATTATCTAAGAGTATTTTCTCAAATTCTTTTTCTTTCCAGATTT
>Ga0256845_1003577_pt1 | contig 10453 bp, 8 predicted proteins | sample RiftiametaG_FD_189101 | JGI IMG/M metagenome (GOLD analysis project Ga0256845, IMG submission 189101) | Tube worm associated microbial communities from hydrothermal vent at the East Pacific Rise, Pacific Ocean - Riftia | ecosystem: Host-associated > Annelida > Integument > Unclassified ... | reverse complement strand
CTTTAACTTCATTCCTGACGTTGATGAGTTCCATAACCTCTACAAGATCATCAACGTCAACACTGGCAAAGACGATAAACTGCATGACATTTTTGAGTTGCACTACATCGAACTCAGGAAATTTACCAAGCAGTATCATGAATTGGTTACTGCCCTTGATCGGTGGTCAGCGTTTCTCACCCGCGCCCATGAGCTTGAATCTGCGAACCTCCCGGAAGAACTGGCACATGACAACGAAATCATCAAAGCCATTCGGGTGGTTGATCGGATGTTTGACGAAGAAGAACGACAGATGTATGAAATCCGGATGCAGGCGCTGGCTGATATGGAAAGTAAGATCGCCTCGGCTGAAGAAAAAGGCATGGCACAAGGTATGGTACAAGGTATGGCACAAGGCATGGCACAAGCACAACTCAATATTGCGCTCAACCTGCTGGATGTGTTGGACGTAGAAACCATCGCCTTGAAGACGGGGCTTTCGGTGGAGGATATTGAAAAATTGATGCACCACAGAGGCAACGGCTGAACGACTCGTTTTTCTTTAACAGGCACAAACGAGCGTTGACAAGGGATTCAGGTGAAACCACATTAAAGGATGGGAAAATGCACCAGCATTTTTCCGTCCCTCTTTCATGGTTCGCAGAAATATCGCAAATGACTCCTCAACGACAGGAAGGTCAAGGAATAATGAGCAAACAATCTACTACCTGAACATTTCCTCTTCTTTCCCTTTTTGTTTCTTCATGAGGGCAAGAAACTGTGCTCCTGCCACTCATTTCATTTCCCCGTTCAGTACAATTCATCAGCGGCATAGTTCTTTCAAAATTGTACCGAGAAAAATAATCACCCAGCACTCCTCAAAACCGTAAAATCAAGTTGTGTGGCTCTCCGAGTCCGTCTCATCAGCGTTTTCAGCCTGTGTGAGGGCTTCACTATGTAAATGATAGGTCAGACACTGCAACTCGGCAATAATATCAATCGTACGGACCTTCACATCCGGTGGAACGAGCAACTGCACCGGCACAAAGCTGAGAATTCCGTGAATTCCCGCCCTGGTAAGCCTGTTGACGATTTCCTGCGCATTCTCCTCAGATGTCGCTAAAATCGCTATATCTGTCGGTTGTTCGGAAATCGTTTGTTCAAGCTGCTCAAATGGATAGAGAGGGATCGGGGTATCGACAAGTCCTGCTTGCTGCTGCTGGGCGTATTCTGACGATTCCGGGGCTGCATCAAACGCGGCAACAATTTCAAAACCGTAGTTCGCAAAATGCTGATATTTCAGCAGCGCTGTTCCGATCTTCCCTGCTCCGATCAGCACAGCGTTCCAGGTTTTTTGTCCGGATGAGCTTTCGGCAAGTCCCAGAATAGAAAGAATCTGTTTTTTTAACGTTGTTATCGGATACCCCATGCCGCGTATGCCAAATTCTCCAAAATATGCCAGGTCTTTCCGAACCTGAGCCGAGTTCAGGCCAAATCGGGCGGCAAAATCTTTGGAAGAAACCGTTTTCAAATTTTCTCGTTCAAGTTGTTCCAGGCATCGTTTGTAAATCGAAAGCCGGTAAATGGTAAATTCTGAAATATTATCTGCGTTTTTCATGTATAATACCGTCATCAGGGCACAAAGTCAGTTTTCGGAGGGGGGAAGAGAGTGGGGGGGCTGGCCCCGCCGCCTTACGATGACTCCCGTGCGCTCCATTTACCTGCACCCTGCTCTGGCAATAGGGAAATAAACGTTATAAGATATAGCGGCTTAAATCCTGGTCCTCTGAAATATTTGCGAGACGTTCCTTCACATAGGCTGCATCAATATTCACGGTTTCTCGTTCCAGCTCCGGAGCGTCAAAGGAAAGCTCATCAAGCAAACGTTCCATAACCGTGTGGAGTCGTCTCGCTCCGATATTTTCAGTGCGTTCGTTTACTGACGCAGCAATTGAGGCAATTCCCGCAATCGCATCTTCGGTAAAGGTGAGATCAATGCCTTCTGTGCCCATTAATGCTTTGTACTGGATGATCAGGGCGTTTTGCGGTTCTTGCAAAATACGGACAAATTCGTGTTCCCCAAGAGATTCCAGTTCGACGCGGATCGGAAATCGTCCCTGAAGTTCTGGTACTAAATCAGAGGGCTTACTCACATGGAATGCGCCGGCTGCGATAAAGAGGATGTGATCGGTGCGTACCATCCCGTATTTGGTATTCACCGTCGAGCCTTCGACAATAGGTAACAGATCACGCTGAACACCTTCACGTGAAACATCTGGTCCTCCTTTTGACTCCCGCCCGGCGATTTTGTCTATTTCATCGAGAAAAATGATTCCTGATTGTTCAACACGAGTGATCGCCTGGCTAATCACTTCATCCATATCGATCAATTTTTGAGCTTCTTCTTGTTCCAAGAGCTTTCGGGCTTCTTCGATCTTCATTTTCCGTTTTTTGGTCTTTGATGGAAAAAGCCCTGGCGGAAGCATATCCTTAATATTGATGTTTTCTTCCATACCTGAACTGGAAAACACCTCAATAACCGGGCTGCTGCGATCGATGACTTCCAATTCGACCACTCGGTCTTCAAACCGCCCATCATGGAGATATTTTCGCAGTTTTTCCCGCGTACCCGATTGAGCCGATTCTGCCTCGGCCCCCTCTTTCTTTGAACGTGAAGGGGGCAGCAGGAGATCGAGCAGGCGTTCTTCGGCCAACCCTTTGGCTTTTTCATAGACCTCGGCTTTTTTTTCTTCTTTGAGCATATTGATGCCAAGTTCGGTTAAATCGCGAATCATTGATTCGACGTCGCGTCCGACATAGCCAACTTCGGTAAATTTCGATGCTTCGATCTTGAGAAACGGTGATTGTGCTAATTTTGCCAACCGCCGGGCAATCTCGGTTTTCCCGACGCCGGTTGGACCGATCATGATAATGTTTTTTGGAGCGATTTCATCCCGGAGTTCCGGACTCAATTGTTGACGCCGCCAACGGTTTCGCAGGGCGATTGCCACAGAGCGTTTTGCTTCTTGCTGACCAATAATATACTTATCGAGTTCAGAAACAATTTGTCGCGGCGTGAAAGACTGGCTGGCTGGCTGCTCCTGGGCTGGTTGCTGCTGATCTTCCTGGGTCGGTTGGGTGACTCCTGTTTTAATAATCATAGCGTTTGATGATTGGAAAAAAATGTCCACTTTACGACATTATTTCCCTAATTCTTCTATCACAATATTATTGTTGGTATAAATACAAATTGACGACGCAATGTTCATGGCTTCTTCGGCAATATCGCGGGCGTTCAGATCAGAATGTTTGACCAGGGCGCGGGCGGCTGCCAACGCATACGAACCGCCAGAGCCAATCGCCAGAATGCCATCGTCTGGTTCGATGACATCGCCAGTTCCTGAAATCAAAAGAGAATGCTGTGTATCTGCGACCACTAACATGGCTTCAAGGCGTCGCAACATGCGGTCTGTTCGCCACTCTTTGGCAAGATCGACAGCCGCCCGCAGCAGATCGCCGTGAAACTCCTTTAATGTCGCTTCAAGTTTTTCAAACAGCGCGAAGGCATCTGCCGCTCCTCCGGCAAATCCGGAAATGATCTGATTGTTATACATTCGCCGGACTTTTTTGGCGTTGTGCTTCATAACCGTTTCGCCAAAGGAAACTTGTCCGTCGCCCGCCACGGCAACCTGTCCGTTATGTCTCACAGCAATCACTGTCGTTGATCGAATCATGATTTTTCTCCTGTGTCCATCCGCGCGTTGGGATGGGTTTGGTGGTATACATCGAGTAAGCTATCCACGCTCACGTGGGTGTAACGTTGGGTCGTTGAGAGACTTGCATGGCCCAATAATTCCTGGATAACTCGCAGGTCGGCCCCTGCCTGGAGCAAATGGCTGGCGAACGAGTGGCGAAAGGATTGGGGGCTTAATTGTCTGTCAAGATCGGCGTTTGCCACATATTTTTTGACAAGACGCCTGATACTGCGGCTGCTGAGGTGTTCACCCCGCCAATTGAGAAACACTGCATCCTCCTCGGTCGGGGATGTGGGGGCCTTCCGCCGTTGCAACAGTTCCGAACGCCGGGTGATATATCGTTTCAATGCGTCAGCTGCTGGTTCCCCAAACACGACGATACGCTCTTTATTGCCTTTGCCCCGGATTTTGATCCAACGCTCGTGAAGATGAATCTGCGGCAGACGAAGCTGGGCCAGTTCCTCGACCCGTATTCCTGTGGCATACAATGTTTCAAGGATAGCGATATTACGCAAGGTTAAAGTGTCGATACCGGAAATTCCCGCGAATAATTGTTCAATTTCCTGTTCCTGGAATACCGAAGGAAGACGTTGCGGCAATTTGGGCAGCGGAATGCCTCTTGCTGGGTTGGTTGGAAGAACCGATGCCTTCCAGAGAAAATTGAAAAACGATTTCAAGGTCGAAAGCTTTCGGGCAATTGAACTTTTTTCTCGTTTCTGACTGTAAAGATGGCCGAGAAAAGCTTGAATCGTGATACGATCGATCTGCCGGATGTCAATCTGCGGCTCCTGAGCGTTTTGAGCCAGGCAGAGTTTCATCCTTATCAGGGCATCGTGAAATTGCTTGAGATCGTTTTGATAGCTCCGTATCGTATGCTCTGAAAAATTTCGTTCATATTGTAAATAGACAAGAAAATCTGTAATATAGGCATCCATCAGAACTAATTTAGTCTTCTTCCTCCTCTCCGAAAATACTCATCCACTCCTCGACGGCTTGCGGGGACAAATGGACATGTACCCGGTCAATATCGTCGTTTCCGCCAGATGATGCGGATGACCGCCGCGAACGTTTTTGTGTTCCCTGAGAGGTTGGTTTCCCCGTCTTTAGCTTTTTCGCAGAGGAAGAAGGCGGTTTGTGGGGCTTCTCATGCTTCGACGTCTTTTTTTCATCCGCCGGCTCTGTCCCAAATTCTCTGAGCCATTCCTGAACTTCTTTTTCTGAAAGTTGGATATTGACACGATCGAGTTTTTTCGGCGTTTCTAAGGTTTGATACAGAAGACCCTCGAACTCTTCTGATCGCAAAACCGGCGCTCCGTGAGAGGTGGCATAGTCAAGAATCTCTCTGTCCGAGGACACAATGAGCATCGACTTGCGCCGCCGGGCTTCCTGGTTTTTCACCATCTTTTTGATGGCGTCGTCTGCCGTATAAATCGGAGAAGTATACAGCACGGTCACTCTGCCGTAACGACGTTTACGGTTTGTCTGGTGAGCAAAATAATTGCCATCAAACACCAGCGTGACCGATTTTTTGACCCTGGCGCAATATTGTCCCATGAGATAAATCACTTTATCCCGTGCGGACGGATCGTCAAGGTGTAATTCCTGTGAATGACCGATATAATTGTACGCATCAACGATGATCGACATGGGGCACGCAGCTCGACAGCAAGTCCTTATTGTTCCGTATAGTCGCAGTGGTCGTCTAAACACGCCACAAAGGTTGTTTTCGTCTCCTTATCCCATTTTTCCACTAAAAACGGGGCCTTACACTGTGGACATGCTCTTGGAACAGGTTTTTGCTGGAGAGTATATTTACACGTCGGATAGTTGCTGCAACTGTAGAATGTCCGCCGATTCCTGCCCCGTCGTTGTACGAGTTCCCCATTGCACCCCTCTTCCGGGCATTTCACGCCCGTGCCCTGGGGTTTGATGTATTTACATTTCGGATAGTTCGAGCAGGCCGTAAATTTTCCATATCGTCCCTCTCGAATAACAAGTTTTGAGCCGCATTTTTCGCAGATTTCGTCTGTCTCGATGACTTCTTTCACGGTGGTTTTTCCGTGTTCTCCCCGCGCGATTTTTTTGGTATTTTTGCAATCTGGGTACCCGCTGCACGCTAAAAAGGTTCCGAAGCGTCCGCGTTTGAGAACCATCGGTTTCCCGCATTTTTCGCAGGTTTCCTGGGGCAAGTTGGCAGCGTCTTGTTCCGTTGACTCGGGGCCGACGTTCTCGTTCCCTGACGAGATTTCCAGTTGGCGCGTATTCCGGCATTTCGGAAAGCCCGAACATGCCAGAAATTTGCCGAAGCGCCCATACTTAATCATCATTGGTTCGCCGCATTTCTCGCATTTTTCATCAGTCATTTCCTCCCGTTCTTTCTTGATGTTCCGCATTTCTTTAGCGGCGCGTTCAAGCTCCTGATGAAATGGCTGGTAAAACTCCTGCAGCGATGTTGTCCATTCCAGAGTGCCTTCTTCGATTTTATCAAGCTGCTCTTCCAGGTTGGCTGTAAACCCCACATCCAGGATTTTCGGGAAGTTTTCGACGAGCAAATCGGTAATCAACATGCCCAACTCAGAAGGGGTCAGTTTTCTCTGCTCAATGGTGACATACTGGCGATCCACAATGGTACTGATAATTGCGGCATAGGTGCTGGGACGGCCAATGCCTTTTTTCTCAAGCTCTTTGACGAGCGACGCTTCAGTATAGCGTGGGGGAGGCTGGGTGAAATGTTGTTTTGGCATCAATTCGAGAAGTGTAAGCACATCGCCTTTTTTAAGGAGCGGAAGCAAAGTATCTTTCTTTTGAGATTTCTCGTCCTGTTCTGCCTCCTGATCGCTTTTCGCGTCAATCCCTTCGATGTAGAGCTGCATAAATCCCGGAAATTTGATCACTGATCCGCTGGCCCGAAGCAGATAGTCTCCGGCAGCGATGTCAATCGTCGTCACATCGAGCACCGCGGGTTTCATCTGGCTCGCGACAAGACGCTTCCAGATGAGATCGTATAAACGGAACTCATCCCGGTCGAGGTACTGTTTGACGAGGTCTGGCGTTCTTTGCACAGAGGTTGGACGAATAGCCTCATGGGCTTCCTGAGCGGATTTTTGTGCTTTATAAATGTTCGGCTTTGCCGGAAGATAGGCTTTGCCAAATCGGTCCGCAATATAAGCGCGGGTTTCCTCCATCGCTTCCTGGGAGATTCGGGTTGAATCCGTCCTCATATAGGTTATTAACCCCACGGGTCCTTCTTTGCCAAGTTCGATTCCCTCATAGAGTTTTTGGGCAATCATCATCGTTCTCCTGGCGGAGAAGCGAAGTTTTCGAGCGGCTTCTTGCTGTAACGTGCTGGTGGTAAATGGAGCCACCGGCCTTCGGCGGCTTTCTTTCCTGGTGATGTTATCAACGATATATTGGGCCTGCTGTAGGGCTTTTGTCATTGTGATGGCTTGCTTTTCATTGGGAATGTGCACTTTTTTCTGTTTCACTTTGAAAAGTTTTGCCTCAAATGGCGGCGGGGTTTCCCCCTCAAGTCTGGCAGTAATCGACCAATATTCCTCGGTGTGAAAAGCCTGAATCTCTTTTTCACGTTCGCAAATCAATCTGAGAGCCACAGACTGTACGCGCCCGGCACTCAAGCCTTTTTGCACCTTTTTCCAGAGCAGAGGGCTGATTTTATAGCCGACCAGCCGGTCTAAAATACGCCGTGTCTGTTGGGCATCGACTCGATTGGTATCAATTCTCCCTGGGTGTTTTATCGCTTCCTGAATCGCTTTTTTCGTGATTTCATTAAACATCACACGGTAAATATTCTGTGTGATCTGTTTTGATTTTTTGAGTTCTTCGGCAATATGCCAGCAAATCGCTTCGCCTTCGCGATCGGGGTCGGGGGCTAAATAGATGTGATCGACGTCTTTTGCCGCTTTTTTGAGCTCTTGGATCACTTTTCCTTTCCCCCGGATCGTCACATATTCCGGGGTAAAATTATTGTCGATATCAACACCTAATTTTTTCGGAGGCAGGTCTTTTATATGCCCAACCGACGCTTTGACTGTGAAATTTGACCCCAAATACTTGTTTATCGTCCTGGCTTTTGCCGGAGATTCTACGATAACTAAAGATTTTGCCATCTATGTCCTCTCTCTCATTGCATTATGGAACTTGTATTATGCTCAATTGTCAATATATAATATGTCGCGTTCGGAGTTTCGTCAAGGGTTTTTCTTCTGACGCTGTTCCGTGATTGCTACACCAGGCTGTTCATGTGAAATATCTCTTTTGTCAAGAAAAAAGAAAACTGCCTGTGTCAATTTGCATTATCGCCATGAGAACACTACTGTAGATACATACCTTAAAATTGAGTTGCATCATCCTTGCGAATGCGTGCATTTGCGTGCATTGGCTGCCTTTCTCAGGAGGAGAATTCCTGGGCAGGGGCATCGATCGCATCATGTGAAGTCTATTCCTCTCCTGGGAGGCAGGGCTGTGAAGTGCTCGTTCCCAGCTCCGGCTTGGGAATGAGCGTCCTGTGAAGCTCCGTTCGGGAGATGTTGACATGAATTAATGAAAGGAGGAGGTGACGACGACAGATGGAAAGAGCACTTGGGCTGGATGTCGGAGACAGTAAGGTCGGAGTGGCGGTCAGTGATGGATTGGGATATACTGCTCAGGGACTGCTGACGTTCAGGCGCCACTCGTTAATGAAAGATTTGCATTTTCTTGAGCGATTGATCGTAGAGCATCAGATCGGTGAAGTCATTATCGGGCTTCCGTTACGTATGAATGGCACTCGGAGTTCTCAAACAGATAAAACGCTGGCCTTTCGTGATTTTTTAGCCAAACACTTAACCATTCCGATTCATACCTGGGATGAACGGCTGACGACTGTCCAGGCAATTAAGATTTTAAAACGCGGGCATATCCGCCGAAAAAAACGTGTATATCTTGTTGATAAAATCGCTGCGGTGATCATCCTTCAAGGTTATCTGGATCGGAAAAATCTGGAAAAAGATTGGAATAATATGCCATACCCTGAATAATATCCTGCCACGCATAGAGTGATCCGACATCCCCCCGTGAGGAGAGGATCGCTCTATGACGACGCCTGTAAGAGGGCGAAAGCGAGCAAGCGGCATGAAACATGAGCGATTTTCAGAGGTCGCAAGTCCGTTCGTTACATGAAGCCAGGGGTTCCCACTCAGGGCTGCCTGCTCAGAAATTTCAGCGTACCCCCAGTATATTCTTGACATATTTCCCCGCCATTATAAACTACTCACAGGTATATTATCGCGATTGTATGCGAAAAATTCTCTCAGAAAATTCACGCAAGACGCCCGACATGTGTTGAAACGTAAACTTTGTAGGGAGTGCGGAAGCGCAGATTGTGTCATGCGCTTGTGTTCTCGTAAAAATTCCCTGTACACGTATGAATACGACCACCAAAAGCATCCATGAGCATAAAATTGATATTGTGACTGTCGGGAAGATGATGTACGAACGCCGTTATATCATTGCCGGTGATGGAAATCTGAGCGTTCGCTTAGATGAAAATACAGTCCTGGCAACGCCGACAACCCTCTGTAAAGGTCTGTTAGCTCCTGACCATATCGTAAAATTGGATATGGACGGGAACGTCCTGGATGGTGAATACCAGCCTTCATCTGAAATCAAAATGCACCTTGCGGCTTATCAAACACGCCCTGATATTGCTGCGGTTGTTCATGCCCATCCTCCAATCAGTACAGGTTTTGCGGTGGCAGGAATTCCTCTTGACCAATTAATTCTTGCGGAGATGGTGGTCAATTTCGGCGCGATCCCCCTTGCCCCCTATCATTCCCCATCCACGGCTGAACTTGCCGAATCTGTCGCTGAGAAAGTGAGATGTCATGATGCGGTTCTCATGGCCAATCATGGGGTCATGACAATTGGCCCTGACCTCTATACGACCTATCATCGCCTGGAAATGGTGGAACAGTTTGCCTCAATCAGCCTCATCGCTCATCTGTTAGGGAAAATGCAAACCTTTTCTTCGGAGCAGCTTCAGGACCTCCAGGCGATTCGTGAGAAATCCGGCATTGCTGCTCAAAACCCCTATCACGCGCAATGCCAGTTTTCCGCTCAATCCTCTTCTGCCGCGCAACAGCCTGTCAGCGAGAAGGGACGGTCTTCGTCGATAAGCGCGCCAGAGATGGAAAGTCTGGTGACTACCATCACGCAAGTTGTGACAAAAGTGATACAGAATACGTAATAGGTCTTGCCGTACTTATGACACGAAAAAAAGTCCTCATTGCCGATGATAGCCCGACAGTTGTCAACATGTTGACCTTTATGCTGTCAAGTCTCCCGTGTGACGTGCTTACAGCCACCAATGGAGTGGATGCCATTCAATTGTCGTATCGCGAACATCCGGATTTGATTTTGCTGGATATTCTGATGCCAAAGATGACCGGCTATCAGGTGTGCCGTCTCCTGAAGGATGATGAGGCCACCAGGCACATTCCAGTGGTCATGCTCACTGCGAAAGATCAGCGTTCTGACCGGTTCTGGGGGATGGTGACTGGCGCCGATGAGTATATTGTCAAAGATTTCGAAAATAGCCTGCTCCTCGAAACGGTCGAACGTATTTTACAGCAAGATATTCCACATGTCAACCAAACAGCGGAAAAAGCCCTCCAGGAAATCACCCCGATCGACGTGTTATCCCATGCAAACAACGTCCTGGA
>Ga0256845_1003576_pt1 | contig 10454 bp, 8 predicted proteins | sample RiftiametaG_FD_189101 | JGI IMG/M metagenome (GOLD analysis project Ga0256845, IMG submission 189101) | Tube worm associated microbial communities from hydrothermal vent at the East Pacific Rise, Pacific Ocean - Riftia | ecosystem: Host-associated > Annelida > Integument > Unclassified ... | reverse complement strand
ACGCGAAACTCGCTATTAGAAAAGCGCGCGGCTTTCGCACCTACGAGGTGATGGAAACAGCGCTATATCATCAAATGGGGAGACTTCCTGAGCCTCAGCTCACCCATAGACTTTGGTGAGGAGCCAGCTAGGTTTGTTGATAGTTGTGCAGGGATTTGAAACCTCCCGTTATCTGGGAGGTAGCCACCCGCGAGAGGAACGTATCGCGACAATGCGCGCCGCGCAGTTGTTGTCAGGTGCTATATATCTCCTCTTCTTGGCGCTCATGACCATTCTCTTTGAAAGACATATGGGCGGAGGGGTGACTGCCATTATTGACGTGGCGGGGCGCATTGCGCCTATTTTACCCTTTGCCGTAGTCGTGGCAGCGGTGGGCTCCCAATTCAGTGCTGCAGTGGCAGATACTGCAGGAGCAAGTGGCTTGATCCGCGAAGTTTCGAATTCGCGCCTGTCCGAGAGGCAGATCTATTTGCTTCTTGGGCTCTTGACGGTGACGCTCACTTGGCTGACGAATGTTGAGGAAGTGATAGCAGTTGCTTCGCGTGCATTTGCTCTCTTTTATGCCTTTCAGTGCGCGGTGGCTGGGCTTGCCGTGAGAAGAATTTCTTCCCTTTCGTGCAGGGGACTACGAAGTATGTGGTTTGCGTCGCTCTCGATCATCTGTCTTCTTGTTGCTATATTAGGCATTCCTTCGGAATGAACTCGGCAAGAGTCTACACAGCGGGCAAAGGCAAGCACTCTCCCAAGTGCGAGTCTTCGGCGGTTTTCGTCGTCAAGAAAAAATTGCTGTCTCTTGACTCAAACGCGAGTAAAATAAATGATGGCTCATGTGCAATTGACGACGGACTACGAAAAGAAACAAGGCACGCCAATTGAGGACGAGCCTCCTCATTCCCAAAGCGAGAGACTTTCTAAGAGAAATGTTCTCGTGGCTCTCGACTTTCACGAAGCGAGCCGGCGTGCTTTTAAGAGAGCTCTATTAGAGACTTCAAGAGGGCGTGGTTCTTTACACGTCTTGGCGGTTGAGGGCGGTAGAATCGATCCAATGGGAAAAATGCAAGCCGCTCATCTTGCAGGAAAGTTGAATCTTGACGACTTGAAGAAGAAATTGGACGAAGAGCTGAGCGCGCTCCTCGCCGAGTTTGACCCAGAGAGTAGTCTCTCAATTGAAAAGCATGTCGCGTTTGGTGCGCCAGCCGACTGCATCGTATCGGTCGGTAGAAAGTTGCGAGCCGACTTGATCTTGGTGGGAACCCATAGTCGATCAGGAGTAAAACGGTTTTTCCTAGGTTCAGTCTCCGAGGATGTATTGAGAAAGTCGGGGTGTAGTGTGTTAGTTGTGCGTGAAAACGATTGGAGTTGAAGCTCATTTTCTTGCTCTAAAGAGTCGAGATCTCCTGAGCAAATCTGTGCGGGCAAAGTGCATCAAGAGCAAGGCAAGCCCCCTTGTGAGTTTTCCCCCCCATAAAAGAAGGCCCCCCTGTATCAGGAGTGACCTTCTTTTCGGACTAGGCTCCCAATAGTGGAGCCCAGGTGACGACTAACTTATCCTTGCCAGTCGTAGTTGTTGTCGTAGCGAAGGCCCATGCGATTGAAGCTGTCCGCATTCTTGTGCATAAGAAGTTGGTACGTAAACGCTGAGCCCTGCTCACCGATGAGGGCGGACCAATGCAGGAAGAAGTACCACAAACGGTACCAACGCTCGCCGTAGGCGCTGATGACTTCCTCTTTATTGGACTTCCAATGGTCACGCCAAGCGCGCAGGGTGAGTACGTAGTGAGGACTCATGTTCTCTACGTCAATTACCTCGAACCCGCCGTCTTCGGCGGCGCGAATCATTCCAGAAAGGGTCAAACTAGCGTCTGCTCCTGGGAAGATATAGCGGCTCATGAAAAGACCCCAAATGAGGTCCTCGGGACGCATCGATACCGCTGAAAGGGGATTTTGAGGGTTATAAAGGTTACGAATACCCGTCCACTGGAGAACAAAAAGTCCATCATCAGCCAAGAGCTCGTGTACCTTTTTGTAGTAGGTACCGAGATTCTTAATGCCGACGTGTTCGACCATCTCAAGAGAGACTATCTTGTCGAAAGGACCGTCTACGTTGCGATAATCACAAACTTTGACGCGGGCATGATCGGCGACACCATACTTTTCGATGCGATCGGTTCCAAAGTCGACCTGCTCTTGAGCAAGGGTTACACCGGTTGAATTTGAGCCGAACTCTTTTGCGGAGCGCGCCACGAAAGTTCCCCAACCACAACCGATATCAAGAAGGGACTCTCCCTTTTTGAGCTGAAGTTTCTCGCAGCAGCGGTCAATCTTCTTGTATTGAGCCTGCTCTAGAGGTGTCTTGGGGGTTTCAAACCAGCCAGCGGTGTAGACCATTGCGTCGCCCAAACACCAACTGAAGAAATCGTTTCCTCGGTTGTAGTGCTCGGCCACAATGCGGCTGTCTTGAGCTTTGGAGTGAATAGCAACTTCAGGCAAGAAGTTGGTGAAGGCCCACTTGATGTGGCTGTCGGTGAGGCGGAAAGACATCGTCTCATGACGAGTGTTGAAGAAGTCTTCCCACTTCTCTTCTGGAATATCGACCTTTCCTTCGATGTACGCTTCGTACACGTCAGAAATAGGAACCTTTTTGCCCGACCACTTGCGGGCCAGTTTTGAGTCCTCGAAATTGAGGAAGTCGTTGACAGCGTTTCTCATGATGTAGCTTTTCGTCCAGCTATTCGGGCTGGTTAATCCAGTCTGGAAGCTCGCGGTACCTGAGACGCTTTGCCTAGTCAACACGGATCGAATGAACTGAGATCTACCGGGAATGCACAATTGCTCAGATGGTCCACCCTTCACGAATTGGGTCAAAAGAGGGAGAAAAATGCGCAATTTCTTACGCGCCTCGCACGGCAAATGAGCCCAGGCGCTTTATTTATTCCTTTCTGACTGGAATCCAGGCGTCGACGATCAGTTGATGTCCGCCCTTGGCTCTTGCCAAGAGCTCTATTGTCTCGGCAATCTCTCTAGGAGCGGGGCGAGGGCTCTTTTCGCCGCCCTGAGCGATATCGTTGGAGACACAAATAAATGAAGATCAGTCTGCCTAAAAATATTTGGAAGCGTGCAAAAAAACTCACGTTATTCGCTTCGTTGGCAATATCAGTAGCTGGCTGTGGCGGAAGTCTACAAGTCACCAAGGTAAACTCGGCCGAAGAGAAACCTAACAACGTGTGGGTATTTTTTACGGTGATGGAGGGCGAGGAACCTGTGGCGGGACTTCAAGCCGCTAACTTTGAGATCTACGAAGATGACAAGCTCGTGTCTGTGTTTGAGAGTCAGCAAAAAATTCTCAATCCAGAAGTAGCAGCGGTCTCCTACACACTACTTCTACTGGACATGAGCGGCAGCGTGACCGAAGCAGAGGGCGGGGCTGACGAGCTGGTCAATGCTGCGCTGCAATTTAGCGAGCGCGTGGGAAAGTCTCAAAAAGTTGCGGTCTATGCATTTGACGGTGCTGAGAAAATTCACTCTGTAGTACGCTTTACTGAGGCAAAAGGATCTCTCAAAGGAGGACTCGAAGGATTGAGATCTTATAAGGCGGTTGATCCCTCAACGAATCTTCATGGTGCGGTAGTTCGGGGCCTTGCTGTTTTGAAGACAGAGCTAGATCGGGACAAAAAGCCTCTCAAATTCGGAACACTCGTAGTTTTTAGCGATGGAACGGACAGAGCGTCGCGCGTGTCGAGTGACGAGATGAGCGAGGCGCTTCAGCACGAAGATTATGAGCACTACGAGATGTACGCCGTAGGCGTTGGCTCCGAGATAGACGATCAAACACTTGATTTGATAGGGCAGGATGGCTCCGAGCGCGTCACGGATGAGGCAAAACTAGGAGAAGCCTTTGATCGAGTGGCAGCGCGTATTGAGGCTCATATGAAGCGATTCTACTTGCTGAGCTATTGCACTCCGTCACGTGCGGGGGAGCATCAAGTTCGCATTGTGGCGACTACTGGCGGCGCTCAAGATCCCAGTCTTGAGTGGGGCACGGGGGATAACGTAATTCGCGAAGATACGGACTCTCCCGAGGAGATCGCCGAAAAAGAAGAGGCCGCTGAAAAAAAGAAAGGAGAGAAAACATCCACAGGAGATGTTGAGTACACCTTTAGTGCTGATGGTTTCGGCCCGCCGCCACGGTGCGATCCCAACAGAAAACCAAAGTTCAAACTTGAAGCATCTGCACACCAAAAACCTGAAGAGGATGAGTCGTCCGTGGACGCCGAGGGTAAGGCTTCAGTCTCTAAAAACTAGAGATTCAATCGTTTCTTTCTCTAGCGAGTAGGGTGCGCTTGAGAAGAACGGCTTCACTTTGGCTGCCGACAATCGCTCTTCTGCGAGGGAGAGCGTCTGGGCCCAGAGTGACCTGTAATTCGAGCTCTCCTTTTTTGATGGAGAGCTTTGCGTTGTCCTGGCCACGATTGTAGAGAATTGAGCTGGGCCCAGTCACCGTTTGGCCGGGCACGTATTGAAGGTAATTGAGCGTTGCTTCGCCCAGGGAGGGTTCTGGCTGGCTCTGAGCGGTGGAGGGCGGAAAATACTTGTCCAAAGACGGGGCCAAAAACTTGTAGCCTGCGAAAGTAGAGCGCAAGGGGCTTGGCGCATCAAAAGTGCCCTGTTTTCGAGAGTTCGCAACTTGGCCCAAGAAGCGATATTGGGTTGTCGAGTCCTTTTTGCGTTCCACCATTATTTGTAGGGTGCGTTTTGTGTTGATGAGATCTAACCATCGACCCATAAATAAACCGTCAGAGTCTTCTTTTTCGAGGATGACGCTATCACTTGTCTCGAGTCTTTCTTTGACCGAGACAAATGTGGAACGTATCTGTAGGCTCGTAAAGACCTGCGATGAGGATGCGTAAACTTGAAAGGAGGAGAACCCTATGGGTAGGCCACCCGCCCGAAGTTGCCAAAGTTCCTTCAAAATAAGTCTACCCTTTTGTCGAGGGATTTCCTCGGGCCGGTTTACACGGAAGTCGGTGGCGAACCCCTGGGCAATACGTACAAATGCATTGTCGAGATGGAGGGACTCGTGCGTACAGACAATGGGAAACCGAGGGCGCGGAATTACAGCCAACTTCATAGCGCCGTGGGTGAGCTGGCCTTTGATTTTTGTGTCAAAGTCTCCTCGTAAGATGACTAGAGGCTCGTCATTCACTTCTTTGACCTGAAGGACTCTAATCTTTGAGAACTCCACCTCAACGGAAACAGCTCGCAAGAGACGTGTGACCGCCTGTCCCGCGTCAATGGGGCCCTCGTAGACAAAGCAATGTACGGGGTGCCGCGCGCCTATTGGTAGTTGAATGCGAAGATAACCGGGTTCTTCTGAGACTGCTGGGCGCTCCAGGGCCTCGGCTTTTGTGGAATAGCGCCCCCGAGGATCTGCCAAGGGCCAGCGCCGAAGCGGGGCAATACTGAGAGGGTCCTTGGGGAGCGCGCTAGCGGAAGAAGGCGTTTTTTGGGGAGGGGAGGAAGGGGAGACAAAAGACGTACAGGAGGTGAGAATGGCTCCACAGAGGAGTGTTCGCCCTTGGTAAGAAATATACTTTTTAGACTCTAACAAAATCAACCACTTTGAGATTCTTACCATGTCTCGTCACTATTTTGCTATCATTGTTGCGGATTCGAGGCGGGACATTCCTTTTCGATGCCGTAAAAATTAGATTCTTCATGGCTTTAGTCTTACCCACCCGTGTTTCTATTCTGACCCTTGGTCTGGGTTTCTCGTTGATGGGGGCATGTCAAAGAAATCCCCCGACGCATTTTCCAGAAGGGACCTCGGTTGTCGAAAAGTCTTGTGAAGTTCCCCACGGCTCACCGACCGTTTTGCCAAGGCTTGACGCGATTCAAATGCCGCTCAGCCGTATTTGGATTCATAGCGAAGTCTCCGTCTCATTGTTGGAAAGACGCATCGCCCAGGCAATACCAAAGCAATTAGCTGCTGAAAAAGGGCGTGCAATCGGCGCGGCGGGTAAGGCGAGTTACAGAGTGATGCGGGGACATCCACGTCTTTACAAGACCAACGAGGGGGTTCGACTCACGTTGCCTATCTCGGCCAACATTTCAGTATGTAAACCATTTGGTAGAAGTTGTTTTCGCTACGGTAGTTGCTCTCCTCGTCTTGAGGCGCGTTTTTCTTTTTCGACCCTTCTTGGAAAGAACTATCAATTACCCGCCCCGAAGGGCACAATCACCGCTACAAAAAAATGCGTGATAGGGATTGATGTTACTCCTAGAATTGAGGCGTTAGCTCGCCGAGAGGTAAAAAAAATAGAGCGCAGGCTGTCCGGTGTATTGCCAATGATTCGACCGAGCCTGACCGATTCTTGGAGAAAATCACACCAACCATTTTCTGTTTCGCCCCAGAGCTGCCTTCAGTTTTCTCCTAAGAAGTTGATTTATGCACGGCCAAAACTTGTAAAAGAGGGTGCCGCGACTCACTCAACGGCCCTTCAAGGGGCCCTCGGCATTCAGGGAAGCTTAGAGATTGCATCGACGTGCGAGAGAAAGGACTCAATTCCCCCCCTGCCTGCCTTGTCACGCACTGGCTCACCTTCAATTCTTTCAGAACTTTCGGTGCCCGAGCTTCTGAACTTTTCTCACGTAGAGGAACAACTTACGAGGAGCGCAAGTGGGTTCTACGCCGGTGATTCCGTCAATCGTGTGCAAGTTCTTCGGACCCAATTTGTCCCAGGAGGGGTAGCCCTCTTCGTCGAGGCTAGCGGAAAAGTATGTGGACAGTTCTGGCTCGTCGCCGCCTTTGAACACCGCGTGGGGGACCGGTATCTACGTTTGGCTAAGGTGTCGAGGGAGGGACAGTCTCGGCCAAGCCATCAAATGAAACAATTGATAGGTTGGGTCAAAGAAAATACCCGAGTAAGTAGGGGCTCAGGCTCGGCTTTCGGCGAAGAGAACGCGCGCAATCTGCTCCAAAAACATCTACCCAATTGGGCCAAAATTACGATAAAAAGATGGTCGGAGAAATCTTCCAGCGTAAAAATTGACAAAAAGGGTGTCTACCTTTTTCATCATATAGAGTCCCAAGTTGCGCTTGTGCCAGTTTTGGACAAATTGCCTTTGCCTTGACTACGACTTTCTAGAAGGAAATTCTACGTTACGAATGACTTTTTGATGCATGTCGACAAGCAAGAGACCATCAATTTCAAAGGCAAAGAGATATTCTAAGAGTTGGCGACGGGTGGCACGTCCTGTCGCTTTGGCTGACTCTTTACCCGACTTCACTTCCGCCAAGAAACGCAGGTTCTTGCGTGAAACGATAAAATCTGCGTGAAGAGTTACTTTGCAGGTTTTTCCATCCAACCTAAAATTGTAACAACCCGTCGTTTGTCTAGAGACGATTTGATATCCGGCTCGCTTGAGCAGGCGGACTGCATTTTTCTCACCAGTTTCTCCCATCTTTCGATGCCGTGCGACGCGACGACTTGCTGCTGTTGAAGCGAGGGTGAGACGAATGGTTTGTACTAGAAGAAATACCACAAGCAACGCCACAAGAAGCAGGGCGTTGCTTGTGATTGCCTCGCGAAGCAAAGGCAATACTTGGTTGAGAATTTCGAAGCTACTCATCTCCCCCAGGACATCGAGAACAATAAGGCACCCCAATTACCCGTTTTCAGTAGGAACCAATGTACGGGCAACCTTTAAACCCAGTTGCATCAGGCCATGGGCCCGCGCCTCTGAGCTCGACTCCGCGTAGCAACGAAGTTCCGGAGCGTTGCCTGAGGGACGGAGGTGAATAATGTCATCATTTGAAAAGATGAAGCGCATGCCGTCCGTCATGTCGACACCTTTCAGCGGGCCCAAAGCGCTGCCAACCTCGTCGCCTGCGAAGGCTACTCCTACCGAACTTACATTCATGTCCTCTAGAATGGAGAAAAGGGATGCAGAGCGTTCTTGGGCAAAACTTTGGTCACGATCGCTCACCGTAAAGCGCTGAGGGAGCTCCTTCAAGAGTTGCGAAAGAGAGAGGCTTTTTTCCTTAGCTGAGAGGAGTAAAGACAAATGTACGATGATAGCATCACGGGTAGGTAACGCGGGTAGCGTATTCCCTCCAGGAACTTCAAGATCTGTCATCGTGAGAAAACCGCCATTGGCCTCATAGCCAGCGACCCGCGTAGCGCCCGTTTTCACAGATTTTTCCATAGCAGCGATCACAAAAGGCGAGCCAATGCGAGTGCGGACGACGTTTTTAAAGCAGCCACACTTTTCTACCGCTGTATTGCAGCTCACAGGAGTGGCAATCGAGGTCGCTCCCAGAAATCTGGCTGTCACGATGCCCGCTACATCTCCGCGAATCCAGCGTCCGTTCTCGTCCGAGAGCAAGGGGCGGTCGCTATCTCCGTCGGTAGAGACAATTGCATCCAATGTATGCTTTTGGGCCCATTGTTGGGCAAGAACCACGTCCTCGGCACGAATTGCCTCGGTGTCGACCGGGATAAACGAATCACTAAAGCCTAAGCGAGTAACTTGAGCTCCGAACTCTTCGTAGAGTTCCACCAGCAAGTTTCTTCCTACGGCTGAATGGCCGTAAACTCCCAAACGCAGACCCTCAAGACATTGGGGAGGGAAAGACTTGATAAAATGCTTCTTGTAAGCGAGCAGCGCCTGTGGAGCGGCTGTAGAAAGTAGCGTTTGTGTTAGAGCACTAGTTTCTGTCCGAAACATGCCGTGAGCATCAAAAACGTCCGGTAGCTCGACATGGCGCGAACGGATGAGCTCTTCATCGGTCTTTGTGATTTCCCCGTCTTGAGAACTAAATTTAATGCCGTTCCGATCGTCGGGGATATGACTACCAGTGACCATGAAGCCAGGAATTTGTTCATTCAATGAACGTAGAGCCAACGCTGGAGAAGGGATCCAACCGCAAAACTCGACCTCGTACTCGAGATGTTGTGCTGCAAAAGCAATGGCCTGGGAGATTCGGGGCGTACTGGGGCGTAGATCTCCTGCGATCGCCGCTCTTTTACTTGCGGAAGTGCCATGTTTACCTGCTAAATGCTGTAAAAACGCCATGGCATACGCCACGCAGACTCGATCGGTCATTTGCGTAACCAGACCACGAGCCCCGCTGGTTCCAAATTTTACGCCGCTTTCGCTCATGAGGTCTTCGACTTTGACTGATTCGATCACGATATTTCCTTTGAACCCGGAGGCTATCTCTGAGTGCGATAGATGTAGCGATGCTCGCTTCGAAACGGAAGTGCATGCTGAGGGGATTCGGGGTAGGTATTTGCGGCGCTTCGAATGATCAATCATGACTACTCCTGAACTCAAGGCTTCTCGGCACCTGAACGACGTCAAATATGAGATCCGAGGGGCGCTGGCGCGCCATGCGGAACAATTGGAACGAGACGGTCATGAGATCATCAAGCTAAATATCGGGAATCCAGGCGCATTTGGCTTTCAAATGCCAGCGAGCATGCGTGTGGCCATGGTGCGCAATTTGCACCAAGCAGATCCTTATTCTCACCAAAAAGGAATTTTTCAGGCTCGAGAAGCTGTGGTGATCCAGCAACAAGATAGAGGCGTATTGGACGCCGACGCCGATGACGTCTTTATCGGTAACGGCGTTTCGGAGCTCATCATGATGAGCATGCGAGCACTGCTGAACCCGGGAGATGAGGTCTTAGTGCCCAGCCCAGACTACCCTTTGTGGACGGCCTCGGTGGTAATTCACGGCGCAAAGACGGTGCACTACCCTTGCCGACCCGAAAAGGGCTTTGTACCCGACCCCGATGAAATAGCGGGTCTCATTACTGAGCGTACGCGCGCGATTGTAGTGATTAACCCGAACAATCCTACAGGAGCGGTCTATCCTCGTGAGGTATTGCAAAGAATTGCCGATCTTGCTGCGAAGCATCGATTGGTCTTGTGCGCTGACGAAATTTACGACCGCATGCTTTATGAGGACGCATTATACGTCCCCATGGCGACTCTCAACCCACTCGCGCTCTGCGCGACTTTTTCCGGGTTGAGCAAGGTCTATCGAGCCTGCGGATTGCGAGTGGGCTGGTTGTCTTTTTCTGGCGACAAGGATCACGCCCGCGAGTACATTCAAGCGATTGAGCTTTTGGCTTCTCTGAGACTATGCTCGAATGTTCCGGGGCAATTTGCCGTGCAAACAGCCCTAGGAGGGCATCAGTCTATCGGTGAATTGACGCGGGTGGGGGGACGTCTGTTTGAGAGTCGAAAAGCCATCATCGAATCGGTAGCCAGGAGCAGGTATCTTTCTGTTGTCGCACCTCGGGGGGCATTGTATGCCTTCGTTCGAATCGATCTCTCGCAGTTTCCGGCGGAGTTTGACGATAAAAAGTTCGCTTTAGAACTTCTTGTAAAAAAGCACGTACTGGTAGCCCCAGGTTCTAGTTTTAATGTTCCCTATCGGGATCACT
>Ga0256845_1003575_pt1 | contig 10462 bp, 6 predicted proteins | sample RiftiametaG_FD_189101 | JGI IMG/M metagenome (GOLD analysis project Ga0256845, IMG submission 189101) | Tube worm associated microbial communities from hydrothermal vent at the East Pacific Rise, Pacific Ocean - Riftia | ecosystem: Host-associated > Annelida > Integument > Unclassified ... | reverse complement strand
TATTCTTATATTACGCTTAGGTGCATAGATGACTAATGATTCGTGTCCAAATGCTTCAGGGATAAATCCGTCCAAATGATCCAGTAACGTAGCACCAATAATCCCCAATTGTAAATCATCTTGATGTAAAATTGATTCGCCATCAATTACATGCTTTTTCATGTGACTCATTACGAGGAAAGATGTATCAACCCCAAGTAAAGTCGCATTGATCCATTTTTTTTCATGTTTCAGAATAACAACTTCTTCAACAGCTCTTGAGTAGAACGTTACTCCTTCAATTTTTGCTATTTCCTCGATGTCAATTCTTCTTTCGTTAAAGGTCTTCCCTTCTTTTAATCGAATAGTGATGTCGGAATCAAAATCAGAAAATAGGCCTTCAATCATGGTTTCTATTCCGTTGAAAGCAGATAGTAAGACGACCAAAGCGGCAGTAATCATAGCAATTCCCACCACAGAAACACGTGTTATCAAATTGATAACATTTTTCTTTCTTTTGGCAGAAATGTATCTTTTTGCTATAAAAAATGGAATATTAATAGGACTATTTTTTTAGTAATTCATCAATTTTACTCGCGTAATCCAACGAATCATCGATGAAAAATGAAAGTTGAGGAATGTGTTTCATGTTTTTTAATCGTTTTCCAATATCTCCTCTAATTCGAGAAGAATGCACTTTGATGTTCTCAAGAACTTCATCTTTTGGTGGGCCAGCAAATATACTTAGGTAACATTTTGTGGTCGAAAGGTCAGGTGATATCCGAACTACTGTCACTGTAACCATAGCGCCTAAACAGATTTCTCGTGCATTGCGTTGAAAAAATACGGATAATTCTTCTTGAATAACTCCTTCAATTCTACTTTGTCTTATTGAACTCATGCTACAAAAGTAAGAATTGTTCGCTCGTTATCCTCAAACAAAGAAACAAAAACTATATTTGTATTTAATATGAGAGGGATTTTAGAAATTTATCGGTACACATTTAAGTATAAAGGGACTGCTTTATTAGTGATTCTATTCAATCTATTATATGTTGTTTTCAATCTTATTTCACTGGCTTTATTTGTTCCGTTTTTAAATATTATTTTTTCGGACAATACCGAAAAGGTTGTGGAACCAATTTTAAAGGATGGATTTGTTAATTTTTTAGAGTATCAAATTGATCAGTTTAATTATCAAATGTACTTGGCTACAGCGCAAGATCCAAAAGAGGCATTATTTGTTGCTTGCATCTCTATTGGTATTGCTTTTTTCGGAAAAACTTTTTTCCGCTACCTTGCCATTTGGTTCCAATCTCAACTGAGAATGTCAGTCGTAAGAGATGTAAGAGATTCTTTGTTTGAAAAAGCAATGCGCCTCCCAATTTCATATTATACGGATGAAAAGAAAGGTGACTTAATTGCTCGAATGCAATCCGATGTTGGTGAAATTGAAAATGCTGTTGTTTCCGTACTTGAATTATTTTTCCGCGAGCCAATCGCAATTGTTATAAATCTTGCAGTTTTGATTTATTGGAGTCCACAATTGACTGTTTTTTCGCTTCTCTTGTTGCCTTTTATCGCAATTATTATTGCTGTCATTGGTAAAAGTTTGAAAAGAACAGCTAAACAAGGTCAAGAGCAAATGGGGGTTTTATATTCTGCGATGGACGAAGGTTTAGGTGGTATTCGGATAATTAAAGCATTCAATGCCTCAAAGCAAGTGTTGAAATCGTTTAAGAAAGAGAATTTACGCCACCAAGAATTAATTACGAAAGCATTTAGAAAGAGAGATTTATCTTCACCTTTGAATGAGCTAATTGTTACCTTGGTAATGCTTGTAATCGTTTGGTATGGTGGAGTCCTTGTGCTTGATGTTTCTCAAACAGATTCTTTAACAGGTCCTGAGTTTTTAGGTTTTGTTCTTGTTTTTTCACAACTTACTCGTCCGATTTCTGGTGTTGCAAAATGCATTGCCAACTTGAACAAGTCTTCAGCTTCTCAGGATAGAATCAATGAGATATTAAACGCTGATGAAAGAATTTACGAGAACGAAACTCCTGTTCAATTGAATGAGTTGAAAGATAAAATTTCTTTCAAAAACATTTTCTTTAAGTATAAAGATACGAACGTACTAAAAGATATTTCTTTTGAAATACCCGTAGGTAAAACAATTGCTTTAGTCGGGGAGTCGGGGAGTGGGAAATCTACAATTGCTGATTTATTGCCGCGTTTTCACGATGTTCAACAAGGAGAAATTCTCTTCGATGCTGTCAATATAAAAGATGCTTCAATTACTGATTTAAGAAATCATATTGGTATTGTTTCCCAAGAATCCATTCTGTTCAATGCTTCTGTTCAAGAGAATATTGCTTTTGGTATGCAAGACGCTTCATTTGAAGCTATTGTATCTGCTGCTAAAATTGCAAATGCACACAGTTTCATTGAGAATTTAGACAATGGTTATGAAACAAATATTGGAGAAAGAGGGAATAAACTTTCTGGAGGTCAAAAACAACGCATAAGTATTGCTCGTGCGATATTGAAGAACCCAAACATTCTTATTCTTGATGAAGCAACATCTGCTTTGGATACGGAATCAGAAAGACTCGTTCAAAATGCGTTGGATAATTTAATGCAGAACCGTACAAGTTTGGTTATTGCACATCGATTGAGTACAATAAAAAAAGCAGATCAAATTATTGTTCTTTCAAAAGGGGAAATCGTAGAGAGAGGGTCTCATTCTGAATTGATGGATAAAAAAGGTGCTTATTTTAACCTATCTACTTTGCAAGGAGTTATTGAGTAAAACGAATGTGATCTAGAGGGTCGATAGGTTTTAAGTTCTGCCATAATTCAAAATGTAAATGAGGGCCGTCAGAATTTTCACCAGAATTCCCAACAATACCAATCGGGTCACCAATTTTAACAATGTCCCCAGATTTCTTCAAGATTCTCTGTGCATGTTTGTAAATGGATATCACACTGTTTTCATGTTCAATGATTACAATGTTTCCATCTTTATGTGTGTATGCTGAATAAATAATGACTCCTGAAAGACACGCTTTAATTACTTCGCCTTTTTTCGTGACAATGTCAATACCTTGATGATTTTCTGCATTAAATTCTTGACTAATTATTCCTTTTACAGGACTAACATAGAAAACGGCAGAAACGGATGATTCATCAAAAGATTGCGTCAACATGTCTTCTTTTACCTTTTTAAGGTTCTTTTTTTCTTCAGGTGTCATCTTTTCATCATAAATGAAAGATGCAATTGTGTCTTTAACAAATTCGATAGAATCTATCGGGTAATCTATCGGTAATTGTCCGGTTAGAATGTATTTAATGTTCTGGATGTAGTCTTCCTGTGCAAGAAGTTGACTTGAAAGGTCTTCAATTTTCTTACTTTGCTGTTCTAATTCTTTTCTGTCAATTGACTTGTTGTCAGAACTCAAGTATGATTGAAAAAAAGTGGAATTAGAAATGAAAAAAGTAATTACACCAATACAAATAATCACGATTATAGACAAACTAATCACTCTGAATCCTGTTGTATTGACACTCCAAACTTCATCAAAATTGTGAGGATTGGACGCCGACAATTTAATCTCTTTTTTAAGTCGTTTAAATATTTTCTTCAATAAATTCATTACTGCAAAATTGTCTATTTTTACCGATTCTTGCAAATAAATAAGCAAATACCACGTTTTAATCTATAATCGTATAACTTGGTGTTATTTTTGCTTGAAAAAGTAAACGTTTTTTAAAAATATACGTCTATAATAGTAATGAAACTAATTTCACTCATATTAATTGTATTTGCCACTGGTTTTTCTTTTGGTCAATTGATTACGGCTCAAGGTTCGGCAGGTGTATTAGTGCAGAATACATTATTGGGTAATGGAGTCACTGTTTCGAATATTACTTTTAATGGCGCGGCTATTTCAATAGGTACGTTTACAGCTGCTGGAACTAATCTTGGAATGAATTCCGGAATTGTGATGACTACTGGGACAATTCATCAAGGCTCTGATGGGCCACATGGACCGAATAATAGTGAAAGTTCTGGAATGGATAATGGTGCGCCTGGATATGGGTTGTTAACACCTATTGCAGGTAATGATACTTATAATGCAGCTGTATTACAATTTGATTTCGTTCCTTATTCTGATACTGTTCGGTTTAATTACATATTTGCATCAGAGGAGTACCTTGAGTTTGTTGGGTCAGCTTTTAATGATGCCTTCGCTTTTTTTATATCGGGGCCGGGGATTTCAGGTTTACAAAATATAGCACGTTTGCCTAATGGACAGCCTGTTACGATAAACAATGTTCATGGGGCAGCATCTAATACTTATGGAAACTTCCCTGCAAGTAATGGTAGTTATTACATCGATAATGATAACGAAAATTTCATTCAATACGATGGTTTTACAAAAGTATTAACGGCTGAGTCTAAAGTGCAATGTGGTGAGACGTACCATCTGATTATTTGTATTGCGGATGCAGGAGATGCTGCTTATGATTCTGGTATTTTCCTCGAAGCAAATAGCTTAGAGTCTGATACACCTTTAGATCTAGAATATATTATTTCTGAGGAATTGTTTGATGCGCCAGATATTGTGGCTGAAAGTTGTGTAACTACAACTGTAACTTTGAATAGAAACCCAAACAACAGTTCTTTACCACTTGTAGTGCCTGTTAACATCTCTGGAACAGCGACTAATGGTGTTGATTATACCGGGATTCCTAATTCTATCACTTTCCCTGCGGGACAATCTCAAATGCAATTTACTTTTCAAGCGTTGCAAGATGGGATAGCTGAGCCGCAAGAAAGTATAATAATGGATTTCCTTGTCACAAACCCATGTGGTGATGTTGTTGCGATACCACTCACAATTTACATTGAAGATATTCAACCAGTGGAGGTTGTGATAACTGGTGAGACGGTTATTTGTCCTGGGGATGAAGTAGAATTAGTTGCTGAAGCAACAGGAGGAGGCCCTCCGTATACATTTTTATGGAATACCGGAGAAACAACTTCTTCAATCTTAGTTTCACCTCTGACAACACAGACGTATACAGTAAGTGTGACCGATAATTGTTTGTTAGAAACAGCAACAGATACATATGAATTAGTTGTTCCAGTTCTACAACCGCTTATTCTAAATGAGACGGCTGACATAACTGAAATCTGTCCATACATTCCTGCGTTATTAGAATCAAATCCTTCAGGTGGATTAGCGCCTTATACGTATCAATGGTCGTCAAATTTCGATCCTAACTTAGGTGTTTTAGAGAATTATAACGCTATACCTTCAACAACGACAACATATACTATTGTTGTAGAGGATTTCTGTGGTAATGTTACTCAAGAAGATGTAGTTTATGTCATCACTAGTCCTCCATTGACCGTTGATATGAGTCCAGATGTACAAATTTGCCCTGGTGATTCAATCCAAATTTCAGTTTCTTCACAAGGTGGATATGGTCAGCATTTTTACCAATGGTGGCACAGTGGAGAAACGGTTACTACTGTTTGGGTGGATCCAATTGTTACAACAAGTTATACGGTAAGTGTTTCGGATGAATGCCAAACATTTACGGTAGAAGGTGTAACAGAAGTAGAAGTGATTCAGCCAACCGCAGATTTTACGATCACAAGTAATTTGATTTTTAATGATGTACCGATTCAATTTCAGAATCTCAGCCAAGATGCAATAACCTATGAATGGTTTTTTGGAGACGGTAATCAATCGACTTTTGTTCATCCATCAAATACATACGATAATTGGGGACCGTATTTAATTACACTGATTGCTACAGATCACCTGGGGTGTAAAGATACAATTCAAAAGCCATTGAATATTGAGGAAGAATGGTACGTGTATGTTCCGAATACTATAACGCCTGATGGAAATCGAGTGAATAATTATTTTTCGGCAAGCACTGTTGGAGTGAAGGCATTGAATGTACGTATTTTTAATCGTTGGGGTGAAGAAGTCTTTATTTCGAACGAATTAAGATTTGCTTGGGACGCAACATATAAAGGTGTCTTGGTGCCTGATGGTACTTATGTATATATAATCAACTTTGAAACTAATTCAGGAAGAGTGCGTGATATTTCTGGTCACGTAAATGTATTGAAATAAAAAAAGGAGTAATCTCTTACTCCTTTTCTATATGATATAAATTTTTTTACAATGATTTCGTTCTTCCTCCATCAACAGGAACATTAATTCCATTGATATAAGATGCTCTAGGTGAAGCAAGAAATGCAACTGCTTCAGCTATTTCATTTGGCTCAGCAATTCTTTGCATAGGAGAAAGATTCGCCATGTCACTAAAGAATTGATCAACACTTGTGCCTGTTTTAGCTTCTTTTGCTTTTGCAATTTCCGTTAAACGACCAGTGTTTGTTGCACCAGGTAAAACGTTGTTTACAGTGATGTTTAAATGTCCTAATTCGTTGGCTAACGTCTTGCTCCAATTGGCAACAGCACCTCGGATAGTATTAGAAACACCTAGTCCGTTTAAAGGCTGTTTTACACTTGTGGAAATGATATTTATAATTCGACCGTATCCATTATCAGACATGCCTTTATATAAAGCTTGTACAAGTATATGGTTACAAATCAAATGTTGATTGAAAGTGTTTGAAAATTCAGCAATGTCTGCATCGATGATTGGACCACCTTTTGGACCACCAGTATTGTTGACAAGAATATGAGGTTTGTTTCCAGCTTGAACAAATTGTGATAAAGCAATTTTTAGCTCTTCGGGTTTAGAAAAATCAGCGACTAAATAATCACATTCTTGATTTCCAATTCGAGATAATTCTTCGGAGACGGATTTTAACTTCTCTTCATTTCGTGCAATTAAAGTAATTTTTGCTCCTCGTTCAATCATTAATCTAGCTGTTGCATAGCCTATACCTTGAGTGGCTCCACAGATAACAGCATGTTTATTTTTAAATTCCATTTTTGATTTTTCACGAAACTAATGGTTTTTTTTGTATAGGTAAACAAATGTTAAAAAATATAAAGTAGCTCTGTTTCTTTTTGTTGTGAAGAAAAAATGTCGTATTATTGTTCCAATTATATAAAATTACTTACTTACTTAATATTAAAATTTATGAAAAAATTATTACTTTATGCTGTGGTCGCTCTTATGAGTGCTTTTACAGCAAATTCACAAGTGAACATGGTCGAAAACTTCGACGCAGGAACACCTGCAGGGTGGTCGCTTTCGGGCTTCGGTTTGAATAGTTCTGCAAACACCTGTGGAACTCAAGCATTGCGAAGCAATTTATATAGTTTCAATACTACTGCTAATTTTACAACTGCTACAGCTACAGCTACAGGAGGACAAATTGACATCATGTTTGACTACAAGATTGTTAATTATAACTCAAACGCTGCAACTCCAGCAGATTTTGGGACATTAACATTAGAGCATACTATCGATGCAGGTACAACTTGGATTACGGATACTGTTATCGATGCTTCGAATCACACAGTGGCAAATACTTGTGCAACTGTTTCAACTTTGAATACAGCGATTGAAGTACCAGCTGCTTCTACTGTGCAATACAGATTTAGCGCAGTTTGGAATACTGGTGATTACGATTTATATATCGATAACGTTAGTATTTTAGAAGTTGTATCATGTGTAACGCCAACTGCACTCGCAATTACTTCAAGTGATTTGAGTTCAGTTACTCTTGGTTGGCTTCAAGTTGGAACACCAACATGGGAGATTGAATATGGAACTCCTGGTTTTACTCCAGGAACTGGTGCTGGTACAATTATGCCAACAACAAATAACCCTGAAACTGTAACTGGTTTAACAGTAAATTCTTTTTATGATTTCTATGTTAGAGCAATTTGTGCACCAGGAGATACTTCTGGTTATGCTGGTCCTGTGAGTGGGAATACATACAACCAAGCTCAGTACATGGAGAGTGACAACGCTTGTCCTACAGCAGGATTTGTTGATATTTCTACGACAGGAACCTTAGTGCCAGGTTTGGGAGATGATACTGAAGCAGGCATGGTTTTACCTTTCTCGGTATTATACCAAGGTGTTTTAATGAATGATGTTACAATCGGATCTAATTGTGGTATCTTTTTAGGCTCTCAAACACAAAATATCAATTATGGTGGTAACTTCAATACATTAGCGGATGGTTACATTTTCCCTTGGGGTGATGATATGCATATCGGTAGTGGTGGAGCATACCAAGAAGTTCAAGGGGTTTCTCCTAACCAAGTGTTTATTATTCAATGGGATGCAATTAGAAACTACAGTAGCGCTGACACAGATAATGCTACTTTTCAAATTCAATTTCACGAGGCAACAACAGAGATTTTCTTCGTATACGATGACGTAGTATTTGGTGGTGCTAATACTACTGATGATTATGGAGCAAATGCTGATATTGGTCTTTCTGGCCCAAATCAAGATATTTCTGTTTCTATAAATGATACACAATACTTAACAGATAATACATGTGCTCGTTTTTATTACACAGATTGCCCAAAACCTTCTGGTTTTTCTGCTACACCTGGTACAGATTTAGCTGGAATTACTTGGTCTGCTGGTTTATCTGGTGAAACAGATTGGACGATTATATATGGTGCTCAAGGTTTTGATCCAACTTCTGCTGGTACAACAATTACAACGACAACAAATGCAGCTTCAATACCTGGTTTGGCACAATTAACGACATATGATGTTTACATCTATGCTGATTGTGACCCATCACTACAAAGTGCTGGATACATGGGAAGTTTTACAACTTTACCAAATTGTTCTGACATTACAGGTTTAATTGCAACAACTGGAACTGATTCTTTAATGACATCATGGTTATGGACGGAAAGTTCAGGAGTTGCGACTTATCCTTCAACAGGGTTTAACGTACAATACGGTTTAACTGGTTTTGGTCTTTATGACGGAACTCAAACAATTGTAAATGCTGACAATGATTATGCTGACACTACAGTTGATAACACTTTAGTTGGTGGTACAGTTTATCAAGTATATGTACAAGCTGTTTGTGCTACTGATACGTCTAACTGGGTTGGACCAATCCAATTTTTAATGCCAATTTACAATGATTCAGTATGTGATGCAATGGCTTTAAATGTTGATGGAACTATTTATACTTTCAACAATACAGGAGCAACTACTCAAGTGAATGAGAACACTATTGCGCCGCCTGTTACAGGTTCTGGAATGAATGATGGTTGGTCTGATGCAGCTGTTGAATTAACAACATGGTTTACTTTTACAGCTCCTGCTTCTGGAAACATGAGAATTTCAGGTGAAGATGCTGGGTATATTGGTCAAGTTGCTGTTTATGAGGTGACTGATTGTGCTGACTTTTTAACTTTCACTTTAATGGGTGCAAATGATAATGGTTCACCATCGTGGAATCAAAATGCTCAAAACGTTGTTGTTTGTGGGTTGACTTCAGGAAGTACATATTATTTAATGCATGATAATAGAAACGCAGGAAATAATGGAACATATTCTATCCGTATGGAAGAAGTTGTTGCTGAAGCTGGTACTACAAATGGAATGATCAATGTTTGTACAGGTGATATTGCTAATATTCAATCTGGAATTACTGGATTTGATATGGGTGGTGTTTGGACAGAAGAAATTCCAACAGCGAGTTTCTCTGATTCTACTTTCCCTTCTGCTGGTCTTGCTTACCAAGTGTTCAACTTTGAATACAGAGTAACAAAAGGTTGTGCTTATGATTCAGTGATGCAACAAGTTCAGATTTATGGACCTTCTTCTGCTGGTACTGATGGTACAATTGATGTTTGTCAAAACCAACCAGTTGATTTATTATCTGGATTAGGTGGAAATGTTGATTTAGGTGGTCAATGGTATGATCCTTCTAACAACACAACTTCTTCTGCAATTACTTCAAGTAGTATTCCTGGTTCTTTTAACTATGATTACATTACTTCAAATGGTGTTTGTCCATCTGATACTGCAAATGTTGTTATGACAGTTGCTGCATCTTGTGATTGGGCTGATATCGATGAGTTAATCTTTGGAGAAGTGAATGTATTCCCTAATCCAACTTCTGGTTTAGTGTACATTTCTAACAACAGTGCAACGGAAGTATTCAACTATGAAGTAACAGATATCAATGGTCGTATCATTGCAACAAGCAATGCAACTATCAATGGTTCTGAAACTGCTGAAGTTAACTTAGAAAATCTTGAAGAAGGAATCTACATGATTCGTTTATTCAATGATAATGCTGAGAAAACATACAGAGTGGTTAAACACTAGTAGTTCAATCTAATTATATTAGAGGCTCATCTTTGATGGGCCTCTTTTTTTATGCTTTTTTTTTTATCTTTACAGTATCAATATTAAAACAATAACTTATGTTAGCTCCTTTCAATTTACAAAACTGGATCAATGAGAACCGTGACTTACTTAAACCTCCAGT
>Ga0256845_1003574_pt1 | contig 10464 bp, 5 predicted proteins | sample RiftiametaG_FD_189101 | JGI IMG/M metagenome (GOLD analysis project Ga0256845, IMG submission 189101) | Tube worm associated microbial communities from hydrothermal vent at the East Pacific Rise, Pacific Ocean - Riftia | ecosystem: Host-associated > Annelida > Integument > Unclassified ... | reverse complement strand
GATCTCGGGGGGGGCTCCGTAGGCGCAAAGCGCCTCGAGGATCGCGCGCACCGGGCCTCGCTTGGTCGCGCGGGTGTAGAGCTTGCCGTCGGAAAAAGTGCCCGCGCCGCCCTCTCCGTAGCAGTAATTGCTTTCGGGGTTGAGTTCGCCGCGTTGGCTGAGGGCTGCGAGGTCGCGACGGCGGGCTCGGATCGCCCGACCGCGCTCGAGCACCAGCGACGGAATGCCCGCCTGGGCGAGACCCCACGCCGCGAAGAGACCCGCAGGTCCAGCGCCGACGATGACCACTCTCGGTGCGCCGTGGCTCGCTCGCAGAACCTTTGGTTGTGGGCTCACAAAGCGCTGCGGAGCGGCGAAGAGGGCGACCTGCAGGCGCAGGCGCACGCGACCGCGGCGGGCATCCACAGAGCGACGGCGGATCTCGAGACTCGAGATCTCCGCCAACGGGATGCGACCGCGGCGAGAGCAGTGGCGACGGAGCGCCACCTCGTCGAGCGCCAGATCGGGATGAACATCGACCTCGACGATCGCCAGGGGTTTTTCCTCCATGGCTGATCTTCTACCTGGGCCCGAGGCGTGCGCGTAGACGCGCGTATCCCGCGGCTGGCCGCTGCCGGCTGACGGGCAGTGATCGAATCGCCTCTCGGCAGTCGCCCACTAGAGGCACCAGGTTGCACCAGGAGGCACCAGGAGGCACCAGGAGGCACCAGGAGGCGGTTTAGGGCGTTTTCACGGTCTTTGGGCTCGCCGTTGGAGCGTCCTCGGCAGGCCTCACGGAGTTGGACGATCGGCCCCGCCGGACCCGTTTGATCACGGTCTCTGGGTTGCTGCCGGGCAGGCCGCCAGAGAAACCGTCGCCCTGGTTTGGCTTGGTGTAGGCGATCTCGAGGCCGTCGGCGAGGGCGAGCCCGACCTCCGAGACGATCTCGCCGATCGACTGCATGCCGTCGACGTTGATCTTGTCGGTGTGATCGCCGGGGCGGTGGTAGTCGGAGTGGGTGCCCGTAAAGAAGAAGAGCACGGGGATCGACTTGCGGTAGAAGCTGGCGTGATCGGAGCGGGTGGCGACGCTGGCCTCGTAGAGCACGCTCATGTCCTTGGTGCCGACCTCGTCGAGCAGCGGCATCCAGGCATCGCTGGAGCCGATGCCGCCGATCGCCAGGCCGCGGGGACCCAGGCGGCCGACCATGTCGAGGTTGATCATCGCCTTGACGTGCGCCATGTCGAAGGGCGGATCGTCGGCGAGGGCTTTCGAGCCGAGCAGGCCGAGTTCTTCGCCGGCGAAGTGGGCGAAGATCAGGGTACGTCGCGGCCTCTCACCGCGCTCGGCGAAAGCGCGGGCGATCTCCATGATCATTGCGGTGCCGCTGGCATTGTCGTCGGCGCCGTTGCAGATCGTATCGCGGACCCCGTCGGCACCTGTCGACGCCGAGCAATCGCCGACGCCATCGTCGGCACCGATGTGATCGTAATGGGCGCCAAAGACCACCAGCTCGTCGGCGAGATCAGTGCCCGGGATCTTGGCGAGCACGTTGGGCACCGGCGTGGTGATCGTCTCGAGGTCGGTCTTTAGCTCTAAGGTCACGCGGATCGGTCGAGACTTTGGGAGCAGCTCGCGATCGATCGAAGCCTGGGCCCCCGAGAGCTTCTGCGAGCCGATTCGCAGATAGCGATCGGCCTCGCGCCACTTCATTTGGATCACCGGGATCGGTAGCTGCTCGCCGTTTATCCGGCTCTTGTTGAGTTCCTGAAAAACATCCGCCGAGCGCCCGTCGCGGTCGATAAATGATCGAGGACCGCGGACGACGACGGCCCCGACCGCACCGGCTTCGATGACCCGTTCGAGCTTGCTGCGCAGGCGACTGGTACGCATGTCGAAGCGCGGCCCCTTGAGCTTACTGACTTCGCGGATGAGCGTGCCGGCGAGCGACGAGAGGTCGAGCTCTAGGGTTCGAGGATCCTCGGGCAGCGGCCAGAGATCGTCGAGGCTCGCGCCGCGCATGAAGGGTTTGATAAGACGCAACAGGCGGCTGCGGATCTTGGCGTGCAGCGCCTTGATGCCGTCGATGTCGTCCGCTGCGAGCAGCTCCTTCATCGACGATTGGAACGTGTCTTGCTCCTCTTGGAGTCGCTTGAAGAGAGAGCTGATGCGGGGGCGGTTCGGCGACTCGAGCAGGATCAAGGCGATCTTGCCCTTGAGATCGACGTCTGCGAGATCGTCGTAGGCGGGCGATTGTGCCGGTGACTCTGCAGCCTCTGCACGGGCCGCGTAGCCGACGAAGACGACGGGAGCGGTGACCGATCCCGAGCCGCTGAGGGCGACGGGTTGGAAGATCGCCGGGTCGAGACCGCGATTGGCCCCGCCACGGACGATTGCCAGGCGAGCGGGGGATCGCTGGCGGACGCCGGTGACCATCGAAAAGGGCACCTGGTAGTTCGCTTGGAGGGGCTCTAGGCCCAGCTCTTTGTAGCGTTTGCCGATCCAGTCGGCGCTCAACTGGAGATCTGGGCTGAGCGTGTAACGCCCGTGCAGCGCATCGTCGGCGAGGTGGCGAATGTCGGTGAGCATGCGCTGAGCGTCGACCGCGAGGCCCGCGGGCAGGGTCTGCACAACGCTCTCCGGGGCCACCGTGGCGCCTGTCTCTTTGGCTTGCGGTCGGCAGGCGAAGGTCGCGATTAGGGTGCAGGTGGCGACGAAGCGCCAAGAACATCGGTGGGTGATTGGGCTACGGGCGGGCATCGTCGCACTCCAGGGGTTTGTATCAGAAGATGTCGCTGGCGGGCTCCTGTGCCCTCTAGGGGCCGAGGTAGGGAGCGCTCCAGACGAGCGTAGACGCCCTCTGATCGTCGCCAGGACGTTGTTATTTAGGGACCCGGCGGGGCCCATTGAGGCTTCGTGCGCGGCCCCGAAACAGGCGATCTGCGCGTGTGTTGGCTCTCAGATCGTCTCTCGTCGCCGGGGGCCCGAGAGGACCCCGCGGCCCTGCCTATAGCGCTCTAAAGACCCCAGAGCAAAGCCGATTCGCGTTGTTGACGCTCCATGGCAACTCGCGTAACGTCGCCGAAACCATGGGGTCCATTGGACCCAACATAGAGGGCGGAGTTCTCGGAATACGTCGTGGGGACCGACCACCGTGCACCCGTCGCAGCGCGAGAATTTCAACTAGTCACGAGGATTACAGAGCGATGAAGCGTCTCAATTTGATTGGATCTTGGAAGCGTATTGGACTGCAGGCTGGCCTTCTTGGCGGCCTTGGCCTCGCCTTTGTCGGCGGTTCGGAGCAGCCGGTTCAGGCTGAGGAAGACACCTGCCCGCTTGAGGGCGAGTGCACATTCCTAAAGCCGAACTTCATGATCATCATGGACTACTCGACGTCCATGAATAACGACTTCGGCGGCGGTCAAACCCGCTGGGAGGCGGCGGAGGACGCGGTCACAAACCTCGCGACCACCAAGTTCAACAACGAGAATATGCACCTCGCGTTGATGCGCTTCGGCCACGACCCGAGCGGCCAGTCCGGCACGACGATCATGGGCGACTCGTCGAACCCGCCGATCACCGACGGTCAGGCGCTCGACGTCAGCTGGTACGACATCGACGGCAACGACAAGGGCTTCTACCCCTGTAACGGCGACGCTCTGGTCACCGCGCTCGAGACCAACATCCCGGCGCCGATCGACGGCATGCTCACCGGTATCGGCACTTGGACCAAGGGCTCCCTCGACTTCGCCTCGGGTGTCATCGCCCAGTCGAAGACCGACCACCCGATGGACGGCGACGATCGCTTCTACGCCAACATGGTGCTGACCGACGGCGTTTGGACGGACCAGGGCGGCACCATGTCGCTCAAGCCCAACAGCGAGAACCCGGCGCTCACCGCCGCGAATCTCTACGACAACCAGGCGATCCCGACCTACGTCGTTTTCTTCGGTGACAAGAACGACAACGCGGCCTCGATGGCGGCGGCCGAGCTGGCCACCGCCGGCGGCACCACGTCGATCAACGCCGAGAACGCCATGGAGCTCGAGGACGCGCTCAAGGCGATCATCCAGCAGATCAAGGACGACGTCGTTCAGCCCCAGTGCGCTCCGGGCCTGCCCCGCTTCATGGTGTTGCTCGACGCTTCGTCGTCGATGCTCAACGTCAACGGCGGCAAGAACTTCGGCGCCGAGGGTGAGACCGGTTGGGACAAGGCCCGCGACGCGCTCGCCGGCATGGACTCGATCTTCGACATCCCGGTCAACGGCGGCCAGTCGGCAGAGGACCTGATCCACCTGGGTCTTGCGGTCTTCGGCCACAACCAGCCGGCGCCTGGCGAGCAGAAGATCCTGGTCGACTACGGCCCCTGTCATAAGGACAACTTTGAGTGGGCCCTCGATCCCAATACCTCCTGCGGTAACGGTTGTAACGACCCGTGGGGTGGCCCGGCGATCACCTGGACCTTCCTCGACGGACAGGTCGAGGATCCGCCAGGGTTCAACGACCAGACGCTCTCGCATATGCCGAAGTGCCTCGGCAACATGGGCTTCTGCTCGGGCTCCGGTACCTACACGCACCTCGGTCTGCAGCTGATCAAGCAGAACAAGGCGGACTACCACGCGTTTGCGTCGGATCCGAACAACAACCCGCCCTACCCGACCAACGATTCGACGGTGTTCACCAACATCCTGATCACCGACGGTCAGTACAGCGGTTACTCGACCGACGCGCAGGTCAAGGGCGAGCTCGAGTCGATGTACGGCGACGGCATCACGACCTACGTCATCGGCTTTGGCGACGGCGTCGACAGCCCGCAGGCGATTGCTCAGCTCAAGAAGATGGCGGGCTGGGGTTCGGCCAACAACTTCGAGTACTTCAAGGCCGCCGACCAGATGGCCCTTGAGGAGGCGTTCAAGGACATCATCGAGGCGCAGGAGTTCGACCCCTGCTGCTCGTTCAACGACTGTTCGGCCAACCCCGAGCTCGACGACGAGAACCAGTGTGACCCGAACGATGCGGGTTCGTGCAACGAGAGCCAGACCTGCGAGCTCGACGACAACAACGAGTGGTACGTCTGCAAGGACGCGAACTGCGGCAACGGCAACATGGACGAGGGCGAGGAGTGTGACGACGGCAACACCATGGACGGTGACGGCTGCTCCTCCAAGTGCATCCTCGAGGGTTGTGGCGACGGTGTCGTCGACGAGGGCGAAGAGTGCGACGATGGCAACTCCATCGACAACGACGAGTGCACCAACGCCTGCGGCCTGCCCAAGTGCGGCGACGGGGTCATCCAGGGCTCCGAAGAGTGCGATGACGGCAACTCCGATCCCGACGATCTGTGCTCCAACGACTGCATGTCGCAGGAGCCCGGTACTACCTCGGGTGGCACCGATACCGGTACCACCACCGGTGGCACAACCAGCGGTGAGACCGAGACCGGTGGCACTGGCACCGGTACTGGCACCACCGGAGGCTCAAGCACCTCGGCTGGCTCGACCAGCGCGGGTACTTCCGACTCGGCGACAGCTGGCGACACTGATACCGATACCGGTATGGAACCCGGCATCGACGATGAGGGCTGCGGCGGCTGCTCGGTCGAGGACAGCGTCGAGGGCAAGACCCGCGGTCTGCTCGGCGTGCTCTTTGGTCTCGGCTTCGCCGGCATGATCCGCCGTCGTCGTCGCAGCTAAGGCTCGCGACGACCAGGGCTCTTCGGGGCCCGGTCAAGACGAAGTACGAGTTGGAGGGCTGCCCCAGTGGGGTGGCTCTCCTCCTTTTTTTGCCTCGGCTAAAGGGCAGGTCGTCGTGACGCGAGATCGTCGCGAGTGGCTCGTGTTTGACTGATACACTCGCGTCGACGAGGAGTTATCGATGACCCGTAGTGCCGCCACACTGATCTTTGGCGCTGGCTTTATGCTCGCCTTTGTCCCCGCTGCCTGTTCGCCCGTTGAAGATGCGGGTGAGTGTGCAGTCGGGCGTCCTTGTACGGAGCGCGGCAAGGTCTGCGATACCGCCGAGTTCCTTTGCGTCGATGCAAACCTCGAGGTCGATCAAACCGCCGATTCGCCGCCCACCGGCTCGTTTGGGCCGACCGAGCTGCCCTTTTTCCGCGGCAAGGTGTGTCTCGCGACCAAGGCAAAACCGGGCGATGCGATCCCGGTCTCCTTCACGCCCTGCATCCATCCCTGCATCTCCAACGGCGGCTACCAGCAAAAGAACATCTGGCGCTGCGTCGGTACGACCTGCGAGGGCTTAAACCTCGCCTGGATCGACGCCTCTGGCGTGGCCTGTCCCGAGGATGTGTTCGCCCGTTTTGATGCGTCGATGTGCACCTACGACCTGACCTTTGAGGGCAAGCAGGGCCCATTCAATCCGGGAGGCGTCGATGTCTCTGGGGTCGTCACGATCGAGGTGCCCTTCCTCAGCAATGAGGAGAGCACCGAGGTAGCGAAGGGCGCGTCCAACGACGAGCTTTGGTCGATGGTCAACGCCTACCCCTTGGACGACGAGCGCATCTTTGACATCAACTTAAACGACGCGAGCCCATCGCCGCCCGCCAAGTGCAGCGACGATCCCAGCGCCTGCGACTGCTTCGACATCGGTTTTTAAATAGAGGTCGGTCTGTCCTAGGCAGGTTTGCTCAGAGCGAGAAGAGGTGCACGAGTTTGACGAAGATGACATCTTCGTTGGCTGCGCCACTCGCTCGCAGGTTGGTGAAGCCGTTTTTAGGCACAAAGCGGACTTCCATGCCGCCCTCACTCAGGGTCGTGCGATGGGTGTAGGCGACGAATAGAAACGAACCTGGCAGGTACTCCCAGCGGAGGATCGAGTTCGAGATCAGGCTTGTCAGCGCCTGGTCGACGAAGCCTAGGTAGGGCGTCGGATCCGTAGGTACCAGTGTCTGCGGATCGGTGAGGATAAAGAACTCGCTGTGGTGAGCGGTGCTGTAGAGCAGCTGGTTGAAGGATTGCAGGGTTAGCGTTGGCAGGATGCCGAGTGTCGCCCGCAGCATCAACGTATAGGAGAAGAGATCGCCGGTGCCGAAGATCGGCTCGTCGGCGGCGTTGCGGGTGGTCCAGCGTGGACGGGAGAAGACCAAGTTGACGTCGAGCGAGGTGGCGATGTCGAGGCGATCGACCGGTCGCAGGCGCAGCTCCAGGCCCATGTCGGGACCTGGCTTGCCGGCCTGCTCACCGTAGGCGCCGCGCAGTGAGCCGGTGACTCGCCGGTTGGTGGGTGTCGACGCAGAGCCGGCCATCCACCAGTGTCTCGGAACCTCGTAGGGGATGCCACCGCGGGTTTCGTAGAGGTCGAGCTGCGGCCAGTGACCGCCGACGACCAGGCGCCCCTGCCAGGATTTTTCGGTCGTCAGCTCCCAGTTGGTATTGAGGCGCTTGATCTGCAGCTGGCCGGTGAACGAGGAGGCGAGCTCGCCGGATGGGGAGAAGACCAGGCGGCGGATCTTGCCGACCGGTTGGGCATTGAAGAGCGAGACGCCTCCGCTGCCCGAGATGTAGTTGTTGAGCCGCATGTAGCCGAGGTCGTTAAAATTCGCCGTCGGCGTCAGCATCGAGAACCTGGTCCAAAGCGAGACATTCTTGCCACCGCGCCGGACGTCGGTGTCGACGCCCATGCCCGCCTTTTCGCCGTCGTGGGTGCCGATGACCTGGGCCCCGTGGCGCCAGCGCTCGGCAAAGCGGATCCGGTAGTCGACACCGCCGGTGAAGGCATCGGCATTGCCGTTGCCGCGGTTGGCCGCAGTCGCGAGTACGCCGACGCTGGTCTGCGAGTCGTACTCGCGGCGCAATCGCAGTACCGAGGATTGGCTCAGCGGATCGACCGAGACCCGGTGCTCGGAGCCGTCCGCGAAACGTTGCACGCCGGCGCTTGCACCTGTGGTTGCGCTCAATACCCCGATGCTCCAGCCCGGTGCGACCTGACCTGTGAGGCGCAGGGCGCCGTAGATCCGGGTGAGCGGATCGATCGCGACGAGTTCGCCGCGCTCTAGATCGTCGCCGGCTCCGCGCTCGGTGAGATCCGCGTTAGAGGGCCGCGGCGCGGCACCGATCCGTCGCGAGTAGAAGAGTGGGAAGCGGGTCTCAAAGATCTCCTTGGACTCGAGGAAGAAGGTGCGGCGTTCGGGAAAAAAGACCTCAAAGGGGCCGAGGTTGAGGACCGCCGGATCGACCTCGGCTTGACCGAAGTCGGGGTTGACTGCGAGGTCCAGGGTGAGGTTGCCGCGGAGTCCGTATTTTACGTCGTAGCCGGCATTTGGCAGGAATACGGAGGAACGATCGAGGCTGCCATCGGGGCGTTGTGCGGCGATTCGCAGCGACGCAAAGGGCCGCAGTTCGACGTTGAGCCCGGGCTCGATGCCCTCGACGCCGCGGTAATCGAGCGCGTAGCTCATCAGCCCAGGCAGGCCCTGTGGCGTCGGCGAGAGCCGTGAGCGCTCGGTGATCTCGTTGGTCCAGCGTTCGGCGTTGACCCCGAAGGTGTAGCTCTCCTGGGAGTCAAAGCGCAGCGTCGACCAGGGGATGAAGAGCTCTGCCGACCAGCCGTCGGCGTTCTTGCGGGCGGCGGAGCGCCAGACCCCATCCCACAGCCACTCCAAGGAGTCATCGCGGAAGATCTGGGCATCGCCTTGGGCCCCCGAAGGATTGACGACGAAGCGAAAGCCGGTGGTGTTGTCGTTGTTGGTATCGATCTCAAAGACCACGCGGTCACTGGGGCCGAGCTGGTCTTTTCTCGAAAAAGCGCCGCGCACATGTTGCGGGTCGTCAAAACATTGGAAGGCGACATAGATGCCGCGATCCCCGTAGGCGACACGCACGTGGGTCGCGTGTGTGGGGCTCGCACCGAAGCGGGGCTCGACCTGGATCATCGGCGGCAGGATCGGTACGGCGAGCCATGCCTGTTCGTCCAGACGGCCGTCGATCTCGATCGCGTCATCGGCGATCCGGGTCGCAGAGAGTTTGAGGTCGCGGACGCGATCACCACCTGCGACCGGCGCCGACGGGGCTCTCGCTCCGCCTGCAGGCGACACCATCATCAACCATGCGAGGGCGAGGCTTGACGTGAGATACACAGGTCGATCACGACGGTTTTGGGGCAGCCGAGCGGTCCACGATAGCCTGGAAGAGAGCCCCGTAGAAGGGGGTGAGATTTCGCACCTTCTAGGTCTTCCACGGCGTTCCTAGGCCCGTGTACACCGACTCTATGCCCTACAAGCTGGTGACTCTTGGTGGTGACGGAACCGGTCCTGAGGTTATGCGCGAGGGTCTTCGGGTCCTGAGCGCGGTCTCGAAGGTGCTCGGCCTGGAATGGGACATCGACGACATTCCCTGTGGTGGCCAGTACTACCTCGATCACGGCGATCGCGACTGGCCCGAGGGTGCCGAAGAGCGTTGCGATGCTGCGGATCTAATCCTGCTCGGAGCTGTTGGTTGGCCTTCGCCGACGGGCTCTGGACCGGTGTTGATGAAAAACGGCATGATGGCCGGGTTTTCGCCGGTGCTCGGCAACCGCACGCGCCTGAACCTCTTCGCTAACGTGCGACCGGTAAAGCTCTACAAGGGTGTTAAGCACCGGATTCACGGCACCAATCGCCAGATCTGGGAGCCTGGCAAGGTTGACATGGTGATGGTTCGCGAGAACACTGAGGGCCTGTATTCGCCGACGGGGGGCAAGCTCGCGCCTGGGGGTCGAACGGAGGTCGCGATCGACACTCGGGTGATCACGAGGCGGGCGAGCGAGCAGGTGATTCGCTACGCCTTTGAGCTTTGCCGAAACCGCGATCGCGGGGCCCCAAAGGACGGCAAGAAGCGCCTGACTGCGATCGTCAAGGACAACGTGCTGCACGGTTGTCGCCTCTTTGCCGAGGTCTTCTTTGAGATCGGCGAGGAGTACCCAGAGATCGAGAAGGACACCGCGATCGTCGACGCCTTTACGCAATGGTTGATCGGCCAGCCCGAGTACTACGACGTATGTGTCACGACCAACATGTTCGGTGACATTGTCACCGACCTAGCGTCGACCTTACAGGGTGGCATGGGCATGGCTGTGGGTGGCAACATCGGCCTCAACAACGCGATGTTCGAGCCGATCCACGGCTCTGCGCCGCGCCATGCAGGCAAGGACAAGGTCAACCCGATGGCCATGATTCTCTCGGTCAAAGAGGGCGTCGAGTGGCTCGGTCGCCGCAACAACGACGATCGTTTGGCCAAGGCTGGGGTTGCGATCGAGACCGCCATAACCCGCGTACTCGAGGCCGGCGATCCGCTCACCTACGACCTAGTTGGTCTCGAAAAAGCTGCACCCTGCTCCGAAGTAGGCAAGGCGATCGCCGCCGAAGCCGCAAGCATCCTCAGCTAGGCCACTGAGGGCCCGCATCAACAAAACACCCGCCGCACGCAGCCAACTCCTCCCAGGGAGCGCAGCGAGCCGGCGGGTTTTTCTATGGCTTTTCAATGGTTGTTCAA
>Ga0256845_1003573_pt1 | contig 10465 bp, 7 predicted proteins | sample RiftiametaG_FD_189101 | JGI IMG/M metagenome (GOLD analysis project Ga0256845, IMG submission 189101) | Tube worm associated microbial communities from hydrothermal vent at the East Pacific Rise, Pacific Ocean - Riftia | ecosystem: Host-associated > Annelida > Integument > Unclassified ... | reverse complement strand
TGCAGGCACAGGCCCGACTGCATGAAGCTGGCGCCACCGCAAAGAACTCAAAGACGAGAATTGATAGCGCGAGCGCAGCTATTTTGCTCCAGGCATGGCTCGATGGAAACCAAAGGCGGGGGATCGAGTGAGGCAAAAGAGTGGTCGATCGCGCCCACAGAGGCGTAAGGCAGGTGGACCCCCAGGGCGCCGTGCCCGGTCTCGTATTGCCCGATCAACGAAAGCCTATTCCCCAGTTCGGCGCTTTATATCGCGTGTTTTTGTTGCTCTTTTACTGGCTTCCTTTGCGGCAAGCGTCTCGCTCTTTAGCTGGTCCTTCTTCGGTTCTTCGAGCGCGGACGACTCTGCGGAGAAAATTGAGCCCCTCCACTTTTCGGTGCTCGACGACAGTCCGAGCGTCATTGCCTCTCGACTGGCCAAGATAGGACTCATTGAATCACCCCTGCTGATGGAGCTCTATCTGCGATTCTTGACTCCTGGGGTACAAATTGTGAGGCGAGCCCACTTGTTGCGTGCTGGGCTTTCACCTCGCTCCCTCGTGCAACGATTGGCCGAGGTAGGTTCAAGAGACACGGTTAGTATTACATTCCCGGAGGGTTGGAATTTTCTCCAAATTGCGGAAAGGCTGGAAGAGCAGGAAATCTGCTCGCGGATTGGTTTTGAGGCTGCAGTTCATGAGCGTGCGTTGCTGGACGAGTTGGTCATTACCCGCGAGTCGGCCGAGGGTTTTCTTTTTCCGGCGACGTATCGTTTACAGGTGGACACTGATCCCCGTGATGTCGTGCGTCGCTTGGCTCGGGAGGCACGTAGACGTCTCGAGACTTTGATCCGGGCGCAGGCCCCAACCGGCGACCTCGAGAAATTGAGCTTCAACGAGGCGGCCATCTTTACTCTGGCGTCCATTGTAGAAAAAGAGACGGGTCGTGCTGAGGAAGCCCCCAGGGTGGCCCGCGTTTTTCTCAATCGATTGCTGGATCCTCAGTCGGAAACACGCGGCCGCCTCCAAAGCGATCCGACAGCAGCCTATGGGTGCGTTGTCGATGCCCTGGGGGCGCCTTCTTGCGTCGACTTTCGCGGTAGGGTGACCCCTAAAATGCTCGCAGACTCAAGCAATACCTACAACACTTATCGCCATGCGGGCCTGCCGCCGGGGCCTATTGCCAACCCAGGCGAGCGCGCTCTTGAGGCGGTTCTACGCCCAACGGATGGCAACTGGCTGTATTTTGTAGCTGACGGGCACGGTGGGCACGTATTTAGCGAGACTTACCCCGAGCATTTGCGCGCGATTGAACGGCTGAGGGCTCAGGGGACCAACTGAGTCAGTTTGACCAGGGCCGTACCCTCCAGTAGGCGCGATTTCATGAAATCACACCTGCTCTTCGCTCAGGCCCGTGCTAGACCCTGCGCCCCTTGAGTAGGGTGGGTTCCTTTGAGTTCCCTCCACATTTATTCTTTCTCAAAAAACTCCAAAAAAGCATTAGGTCTTGTGACTAGTTCTCAATCAACGAGCCCCGCAACTCTCACTCCTTTTGAGGAAGCCGTGCGAACGGTGCGCTTTCTTAGTATTGATGCGGTAGAAAAGGCAAATAGCGGGCACCCCGGCGCTCCCATGGGCCTGGCCACTATTGCAGTCGAGATTTTTGCGAACCACCTCTCGTACAATCCCGAAGATCCTCATTGGGCCAATCGAGACCGATTCATTCTCTCCTGCGGTCATGCTTCGATGTTGCTTTACTCGATGCTGCACCTGACTGGATACGATCTTGGTGTGGAAGATTTGAAAGAGTTTCGACAATGGGAGTCGAGAACACCGGGTCATCCGGAATTTGGTCACACCCCAGGGGTCGAGACCACCACGGGGCCTCTTGGGCAGGGAATCTCCAACGCGGTGGGTCTGGCACTCGCCTCAAAGCTTGGCGGAGCTCGCGTCAATAGCTCTGCGGCTTCATTGATAGATTACAATGTGTTTTGCATTGCTTCAGACGGCGATCTGATGGAGGGCGTGGCTTACGAGGCATGCAGCATGGCGGGCCACTTTAAGTTGGACAACCTCGTCGTTGTATACGATTCGAACAACATCACCATCGACGGAAAGGCTGAACTTTCGTTTACCGAGAGTGTGCACACACGTTTTGAGGGATTGGGCTGGGCTGTTCAAGAGGTAGACGGTCATGATGCCCTCGCCATTCGGGCCGCATTGGAGAACGCAAAAAAAGCAGATCGACCAGCGCTGATTGTTGCCAAAACTCACATTGGCTTTGGGTCTCCTAGCAAGCAAGATTCCTCTGCTAGTCATGGCTCTCCTTTGGGAGCCGCTGACGTGAAAGCTACCAAAGAAGCGGCCGGCTGGCCTCTCGAGCCGACTTTTCACGTTCCGTCCACAGCTCCCCAGGCTTTTGACGCTCAAAAGGCGAAAAGCCTACAAGCGTATCAAGCTTGGCAAAAACAGGTGGCGAGCTTAGCTCCTGAGGCAAAGGCCAAGTTAGATGTATTGTTGGGGCGTATTGTTCCTGAGGACCTCCTGAAGCAACTTGTTGCTGTTGCAGGCGACAAGGACGATGCAACTCGCAATCATAGCGGGCGAATTCAGCAAAAAGTAGCGGAGTTGATTCCCGCTCTTGTGGGTGGTTCGGCCGATTTGGCTGGCAGCAACAAAACGCGCATCAAAGACTCGGGAGACATCACGTGCGACGATTTTTCTCAACGTAACTTCAACTTTGGCATTCGTGAACACGGTATGGGCGCTGTGATGAACGGACTAGCCCTCTCGGGAATGTACATTCCCTTTGGCTCTACGTTTTTGATCTTCTCGGACTACATGAGGCCGCCCATGCGTTTGGCCGGTCTGATGAATCAGCAGGCGGTCTATGTCTTTACTCATGATTCCATTTTCTTGGGAGAGGACGGTCCCACCCATCAGCCAGTTGAGCAGCTTTGGTCCATGCGTCTTGTGCCCAACCTAGATGTCGTGCGCCCAGCTGACGCAATGGAATGCGCGGTTGCGTGGACCCATGCGATGACTCGTCGGGACGGCCCTACGGTGCTTTCGTTGACCCGTCACACTGTTCCCGCTCTCGATAGGGGGAGCAATTTTGATCCTCAAACAATGTTGGACGGCGGCTACGTCCTCTCCGACGTCGAAGATCCTGAATTAGTCTTGATTGCGACTGGTAGTGAAGTGAGCGAGGCCATTACGGTGCAAAAAATTCTTGCCAAAAAGGGCAAGCGCATCCGGGTGGTCTCAATGCCCTGTGTTGAGGCGTATCTTCGCTTGCCCCAGGCCAAGCGCGACGCAGTGTTGCCGCCAGGAGTACGCAGAGCAAGTTACGAGCTAGGTGTGACCGCACCATGGAAAGCGTTTACCGGGCTCGACGGCATTGAGCTAGGGGTCAACACATTTGGTGCCTCTGCTCCGTGGAAAACCCTGCAAGAAAAGTACGGCGTTTCTCCCGAGCAGGCTGCCGAGAAAATTCTCGCAGCTCTCTGAAAGCCGCGTAGAGCCGCGCTGAGTGTCGTGCAATGCGCGCTCAGCGCGGGCAATGACGCATTGACGCAAGTTTCTTTTCCTCATGGGACTTTTAGGGCTAATAGTCGTAAGATCACCATGAGGAGCGCCGCCCTAGTGTCTGTCTTACCCATCGTTCTTGTCCCCCATCCCCACGTGCGCGTGGACAAAAAGGTACTTGGCGGTAGTCCCCACGTTGCAGGTTCGCGAGTCCCTGTGCGCCGGCTCTTTGCATTTTATCGCAGCGGCACTCCGGTCGAAAAGATCTTAAAGCGCTATCCCCAGCTTTCGCCGGCGAAGGTTTTTGACGCGTTGGCTTTTGCTCTCGATAATCCCGAGGTGCTTGACGCCGATATGGACAGAGAGGCCGAGTTACTTGAGCAGCGCAATCTAAGAAAAAATCGCCGCTTACCAGGCCTCAAACAGGTAGAGTTGCCGTTTTTTATGAGCCCAAGCGCCAATGACGAAGAGATGGTGGAAGAGGTTCAGGACCAGGGAACTACCGAAGACGGAGAGTGAACGGGCAGTTGAATCAATGACTATTGCGTAGAGTAAAGGCATGGTGTTAGTGGCAGGGAGGCATTCCTGAGCTAGCTCGCTTGGGTTCCGCTGGTACTAGACATGAACCGCACCTACAGCTCTTTCTCTCTTTCTCTCTTTCTCTCTACTGCTGACCAGTTGCGCGTCATCTGAGGACGGAAACGTCGCGCAGGTAGTTCAATACAGCCAGGCCGCCGAGGTTCAAATTGCGGATATTCTCGGGTTCGAAAAGCAAGAATACTGGGAGCCAAGCGCAGGTGTTGAAGGACAGAGCGTTCTGCACACCGAAGGTGCTTACTCGCTGTCTGTGAGTTCGGTGAATTGGACAGTGATCAAATCTATCGCTCTACCAAGTTTGGTAGAGGTGGGCGAAAGAGTGAGTCACAGTTCGGCCTAACTGATCCGTACGTAGCTCGGCTGGGGTGATCCATTCGAGGCTTGAAACGAGCGGGCCAGCTCGGCCTGAGTGATCCGTGACCCAGCTGCGAAGAGCCTGCGCGCATGCACAGGTTTTCGTGAATTTGTGGTGTTCGGGAGAGGCTCCGTCTCGGTGCGCGATTGCACCAGGAAGTGGGAGTCGATGCGGAGAGTTTCAATGTTTCAATGTTTCAATTGCAAGAGTTTGGTGCGCCTGCACCGCATGGGTGTCAGGTGCCATGAGAGATCGCGTCTTTTGGGCATCAGTCCCAATACAGAATTGAAGACTTCGATTTTGCATTCAATCCAAGTGTGCCTCAAAGCAAAGTGATAGATTTGGCGACATCTTTCCTGACACAGGGGGGGCTCGTGCATCGGGGCTTTTGTGCGCGCGGCAGATTACCCATCAGGCAAATCTCATCGAGACGCCGAACTCTGCGTCGGGCAATCCGAGTGCGGAGCTCAAAACCGCGCCAGGTGCTTCCGGCTGAGTCGGTGTTTTCCGTGTATGAGGTAATACATGGAGCACGGGATTATGAGCCGAGTATTAGAGATTGAATTGATCAGTTCTCTGTTCTTTTTTTTGGCCAGGTTTTCTCTAGTAATGCCGGGGACGCCGAAGTCGCAAGCTCCCCTTTTTGACTTGCCACGAATGAGTTTGAACGGGGGATGGGTGCCCACGAGGTGCCCCCAAGAAAAAGAAGTGCTATTTGAGATCTTTTTTCGCACACTCAAACATGTCACAAAGCATAGTTGTGAGTTTCTTCTTGTTGGGGCCTTCGGCCATGAAGCGTAGTTTGGGTTCAGTTCCACTCCAGCGTACCAATACTCGCCCGTCGCGGCCCAGCTTTTTTTCTGCTGCCGCTATGCTCTTTGCTAACTTGGGCATCTCGCTGAGGGGCTTGCGCTTGGTCATTGTTTCGCTGATGAGTACTTGGGGTACACGTTCCATCACGCAGGCCAGCTCACTCATTGGCTTTTCCTCACGTTTGAGGGCAGCGAGCATTTGTAAGGCTGCTACGCAACCATCGCCGGTTGTGGCGTGATCTAGAAAAATCAAGTGGCCGGATTGCTCCCCGCCTAATGATAGACCTTTTTTGCGCATTGCCTCAACGACGTAGCGATCGCCCACTTGGGTGCGTAGGAGCTTTCCTCCAGCATTTTTCATGGCGCGATCTAGTCCCATATTGCTCATTACCGTAGCCACCAGCGTTTTCTTCGCCAGTCGCTTTTCGCGCATCATGCGAATCGCGCTCAATGCCATGACCGCATCGCCGTCGACCACCTGGCCTTTTTCGTCAATGAGAATGACTCTGTCGGCGTCACCGTCGAGAGCGATGCCTAGGTCGGCGCTGCGCCTGACAACTTCTCTTTGCACATGGCGAGGGTGAAGGGCTCCGCAGTCTTTGTTGATGTTGAGACCATTGGGACGCACGCCTAAAGGAATTACATGAGCGCCAAGCTCTTCGAAAACTCGGGGAGCGACATTGTAAGCGGCACCATGGGCCGCGTCGACCACAACACGTAAACCGTCCAGGGTTAAATCGGCTGGAAAGGTATTTTTGGCATAGACGATGTACCTTCCGGCTGCGTCGTCTATGCGCACCGCGCTACCAATACTTGAGCCAGTGGGACCGTCATTGATCTCATCTGATTCTAATAATTGCTCCAATTCGATTTCGTCGGCGTCGGGCAGTTTAAAACCGTCGCTACCAAAAATCTTGATACCGTTGTCACCAAAGGCATTGTGGCTGGCACTGATTACCACGCCGGCGTCCGCACGCATTGAGTGAGTGAGATTGGCAATTGCGGGGGTGGGGACTGGCCCGCAAAGCAGAACTCGCCCGCCCATGGCACAAATGCCGGCTGCCATGGCCTGCTCGAACATGTAGCACGAGAGCCGCGTGTCTTTACCGATGAGAATTCGAGGACTTTTGCGTCCGCCTCGGCGCGCAATATAGGTAATGGCGCGGCCGAGACGCAGGGCTGTCTCGGGAGTCATGGGCTCGATATTCGCTCGGCCTCGAACACCGTCCGTGCCAAAAAAATTTCGTCGGGGGGAGGGGGGCTTTGCTGACTGACTCATCTACCCAGGAGCATCACCAGTTCTGCGCTACATGGCAACAGCTGGATCTACTTCAAGGTTGAGCAGCAATGCACGCGCGGCGCCGACTAAAAAGATTGAGCCTGTCACGACAACCACGCCGTCTTCGCCAACAACCTTGCGGGCGTTGCGTAGCGCTGTTTTTACGTCGGGAGCGATTTCACCGGAAAGCACTTTGGTGAATTTTTCTGGATCTTCGGCGTCGCTGACGGGAGGACGAACGTAGATACGTGTGGCGGCCACGGGCTCCAAGCGCTGGAGCATTGCCTTATAGCTTTTGCCTTTGATGGTGCCAAAGACCAAAACAATATTCTTACGGGACTCAACCTCAAGGAGTTGAGGGTCGAGAGAATGTGAGAGGGCGAGTGCCCCGTCGGGGTTGTGGGCGCAATCGAGGAGAGTGAGTTCTTTGCGATCGCGGTGCAATAACTCGTTTCGACCGGGCCAATTGAGAGTCTCAATGCCCTGTGAAAGGGCCTTGTCGGGTATGCCCAAGGCTTTGCCCGCTGTAACCGCAACCGCCAGGTTGGTTCCGATCATTGAAAGACGCGGGTAGGCGAGGGGAGCGCCGGGTACAGGCTCGGCGTCACCTAAGGGAAGTAGAGTGGCTCCGACTTCCTCAATTCTTTCGGCCACCACTTTTACAGCGTCGGGGTGTAGGCGCCCGGTGATGACTTGGGAGCCTTTTTTTATAATGGCAGCCTTCTCTTTGGCAATTTGAGTGAGGGAGTTCCCCAAGATTGCCATATGATCAAAAGCAATGCGGGTGATGATAGCAATTTGTGGAGGGGGAATGACATTCGTCGCGTCGAGACGCCCGCCCAATCCTACCTCAACAATCGCAGTTTCGACCCCCGCTTCACGGAAAGCGACAAACGCCATCAACGTGAGAGTTTCGTAAAAGGTGAGTTCGGGAGCCTTATCCATCACTTGATGAATGAGCGTTGTGAGGGCTTCGTCGTTGATAGATTCGCCGTCGATACGAATGCGCTCAGCGAAACGAACTAGATGAGGGGAAGTATAGAGCCCCACCCGTCGACCAGCTGCCACATGCATGGAGCTTACGAAGGCTGCCGTGGTGCCCTTGCCGTTGGTTCCCGCCACATGCACACATTGGAAAGACCTTTCTGGGTTACCCATGGCATCACATGCGCCTTGCATGGCGTCTAGGCCCTGGCGCTGTCCTTTGCCGATCAGACCGTAGAGTCTTTTGAGTGCTATTTTTAGGTCGGACATGTTGGAGGGTAATTAGGCGTTTTCGGGCTTTTTAACGCCGCCGTCGAGTAATGTAAGGAGGGTGGAAATACGCTGGCGCATCTGTTGGCGGGGCGCGATGGTGTCAATCATTCCGTGGTCCAGAAGAAACTCGGAGCGCTGAAACCCAGGTGGTAACTTTTGCCTAATTGTACCCTCGATGACCCGGGGGCCAGCAAAACCGATGAGGGCGTTGGGTTCAACCAGGTTAATATCGCCCAAAAACGCGGTACTTGCGGCGACTCCGCCGGTCGTGGGGTGGAGACAAATGCTGATAAAGGGCTGTTGCACCGCGCGAAAGCGCCTGAGGGCGGCAACCGTTTTTGCCATTTGCATCAGGCTGAGAATGCCTTCTTGCATACGTGCCCCGCCAGATGCGTGTAAAAGCAAGCACGGCATGCGCTTTTGGGTGCAGCGCTCAAATAGCCGAGTGATGCGCTCGCCCGTTACCGAGCCCATGCTTCCGCCCATGAAACGAAATAGGTAGAGACCGTAGCCGACGGGGCGACCGTTGATGGAGCCTTGCCCTACCTCGATGCCCTCGTTTCGCCCTGACTTTGCCTTCGCTAAGCGAATACGCTCGGTGTAGTCCTTGCCATCAAAGAATCCCAAGGGGTCTCCGGTTGTGATGTGCTCATCCCAGGTGTCAAGACGTCCTTCGTCTAACAAAAGATTACGCCAATCTTTAGGACCCATCGGATGGTGGTAGCCGCAGCGTGGACATACGTGCCAATCCCGCTTCATTTCCTCAGCTGTCATCACCACGGCGCAGCCTGCGCATTTTTGGAAGACGCCGCGTCCTACGGACTTCTTCTCGCTCTCGTGTTGTTGGGCGGGGGTTTTTGAGGGAAGTGACAAATTTTTCTGGGGGCTGGGCAGCACGGCTGCGTCGATGAAAACCAGTGAGGGCCGGCTCTACTACCCTAAATAGACGATCGGCTAAAGGCGCCGGGGTATTTTGGGTGTCTTCAGGCGGAGAGATTAGGAATTTGCAGTGAGACTGCAGCAAGCGCTTGAAGTCGCTCGGCTTGGGAGTAATGCTCTGAGCACATGTCGGTGAAAGATCCATCCCTGCCCCGTTCGGACGATGCCGAAGAGCCCTTGATCGGGCGCGATAACGAACGAGAGCGCCTGAGGGCTGCATTTCGTCGGGTACAACTCAAGGGTGATTTTCAAGCAGTAACGCTCATTGGAGCGCCCGGGTTAGGAAAAACAAGCCTTCTTGCCGACTTTGTTGAGAGTCTACCTTCGGTGGCAGAGGGAGGACCACGCACTTACAGCGCGCGAGCTCGTCAGCAAGGCTTGAGCTACGGCGTGTTTTCGCGTCTTTTACGCTCGCGTTTTGGCGTAAGTGAGGACACATCGTTGAGTGACGCAGCACTCCAAGTTCGAGAGATAGCCCAGGAGGTTTTGGGTCACGAAAACGTAGCGGATGTTTGCTTTTTTCTCGGCCAACTGATGGGACTGCCCTTCGAAGAAAATCCGCTGACAGTCGCGGCGATGGCTGAACCCGCACAGGCCCACGCGTTGCGTCAGGTGGTTCTACGACGTTTTTTTGATGCAGACTCGGTAAAGAGCCCCCTGTGTTTGATCTTTGATGATCTACAATTTGCTGATCCCGATTCGATTGAGCTTCTCGACTCCTTGATTCACCGTTTGGAAGGCCATGTCTTACTTGTCTGCGCTGGCAGCAGGGAGCTTTTGGCCGCAAGAGACTCTTGGGGTGAAGGCGAAAAGGAGCGTCACGAATTGATCGAGCTTGAGCCGCTCGATAGGGTGACTACGGCCGAAGTGATTCGGGGACTTTTGAAACATTGCGAGGGTGGGGTGCCCGAGGTCTTGGTGGAGGCGGCAGTGAGAGCCTCTGGCGGAAATCCAGGCCAAGTGGGGCAAATGGTGCGCAGTTACTGCGAAGCCGGGGTTCTTGAGGACTCGCGTCAACCGGGAGGATTGTGGCAGGTCAATTTGGACCGTTTAAGCTCCGCGCGTTTGCCCATGAGCTTGGAGGACGCTGTCGCTTTACGAGTCTCCGCGCTCTCAGGGGGAGAACGCCGGGTACTTGAGCATGCTGCCGCGATGGGCAGCGTATTTTGGCTCGGCGGTCTAGTGGCTTTGGGTCGTATGGATCGCGAGGCACCTTCTTTTTGGGGTGAAGAAAGCTCCACTGATGTGCAGCGTCTTCGGGAGATTTTGGCACGTCTTGTGGAGAGGGATTATCTTCTTGAATTTGAAGACGCTGTTTTTCCTGACGAGCCTCAATATGTGTTCAAGCACAACTATGAGCGTGAAAAGATTTTTGCCCTAACCAGTGCGGCCCATGCACGGCGCTATCAACAAACCATAGCCGATTGGTTGGCACAAAAGACCTCGGCTCGTTCGCAAGAGGAGTACATGGCGCGCTTTGCCTCTCACTTGGAAAAGGCAGGTTCGCTCACCCGGGCGGGTTTTGCATTTTTAGAGGCTGGGGATTTAGCTCGAAAGAGTTTTGCCCTGCGCAAGGCAAGCGAATATTACGCGGCGGGGCTTAGCCTATTAGGAGATGATGACGCCAAACGGCGGGTGGACGCCCTGCACAACCATGGGGACGTGTTGACCCTGCTTGGAAAAACCGACGAGGCAATGGAAGCCTTTCGGCAGATGCTTGA
>Ga0256845_1003572_pt1 | contig 10467 bp, 5 predicted proteins | sample RiftiametaG_FD_189101 | JGI IMG/M metagenome (GOLD analysis project Ga0256845, IMG submission 189101) | Tube worm associated microbial communities from hydrothermal vent at the East Pacific Rise, Pacific Ocean - Riftia | ecosystem: Host-associated > Annelida > Integument > Unclassified ... | reverse complement strand
TTATGAAAGAATTAGAAGAGAAAATTGTTCAAGCAGATAGTCTTGAAACATTAGAAAAAGTACGTGTAGAGCTTTTTGGTAAGAAGGGTGTCTTAGCGGCGCAGTTTGCTAAGATGAAAGATGTCCCTGGACCAGAGAAAAAAGCTTTTGCCCAAGGGCTCAATGAAAATAAGACTGCACTTCAAACAAGTTTTGATGCGCGTTATGAAGCACTTAAAGCTGAAGAGATAGAGAGAGTACTTAAGTCTGAAGCGATAGATGTTTCCCTTTATGGGACACTTGCTCAGAAGGGTACCTTACATCCAGTGATGGAGACGATGGATAAAATCATTGACTACTTTGTGGCACTTAACTTTGCTGTAGAATCTGGTCCTATGGTAGAAGATGACTTTCATAACTTTGAAGCGTTAAACCTGCCTAAGTACCACCCTGCACGTGATATGCAAGATACCTTTTACTTTAAAGATGGTGGACTTCTTCGTACTCATACCTCACCAGTGCAGATACGAACGATGTTAGAGACCAAGCCTCCCATCCGTATGATAGCTCCAGGTACTGTGTTTAGACGTGATTTTGATGTGACACATACGCCGATGTTTCATCAGGTAGAGGGTTTGGTAGTTGATGAGAAAGGAAAAGTAAGTTTTGCAAATTTAAAGTCTATAATGACTGACTTCTTACAGTATATGTTTGGAGATGTTGAAATACGTTTTAGACCTTCATTTTTCCCGTTTACCGAGCCATCTGCTGAAGTAGACATAAGCTGTGTCTTCTGTGAGGGTGAAGGGTGTCGTATCTGTTCACATACAGGCTGGCTAGAAGTACTTGGATGTGGAATAGTAGATCCTAATGTCTTTAAATCAGTCGGCTATGAAAATGTAAGTGGATATGCCTTTGGTTTAGGGGTAGAGCGTTTTGCAATGTTAATGCATAAGATACCAGACCTTAGAAGTTTGTTTGAGGGAGATATAAGACTATTGGAGCAGTTTAGATGATAATTACAAGATCTTGGTTACAGGAATTTATAAACCTTTCTGATGTCTCAAATGAGAAACTCTACGAAACTTTCAATAGTATTGGGCTTGAAGTAGATAGTATTAATGAGATTAAAATTGCAAAAAATGTTGTCGTAGGTAAGATACTCTCTGTTGAGAAACACCCAGATGCAGATAAACTGAATGTTTGTCAGATAGATGTGGGAAGTGGAACAAGACAGATTGTCTGTGGTGCAGCAAATGTAGTAGATGCAGAGTACGTTGCTGTAGCTACGATAGGTGCAGTACTCCCAGGTAATTTCGAAATTAAACATGCCAAACTTCGTGGTGTGGAGTCTGAGGGGATGGTGTGTGCATCCTCTGAACTTGGACTCCCCGATATGGGTAAGGGTATTATGATACTGGACGCGAGTATCGGTGAACTTGAAGTGGGACGTGAGTTTGGTTCTTATGCTAAAGTGGCAGATACGATTATAGAACTTGAGTTAACTGCTAACCGTGGTGATTGCCTTTCTGTATATGGTGTAGCTAGAGACCTCTCTTCTGCACTGGATATAGAAATGAAACCTTTTGAAGTAAAGCAAACAGAAAAGATGAAACTGGGGATTGCTAGAGAGGCTGAACTTCGTCATAGTGGAGAGATGGATGCAGACCTTTATTATAAATTGGCAACGATTGAAAATATTCAATCTCCTTTCCTAGTGCAACTACGTTTGGCAATGGTAAGTATAGAAACTGAAGATAATTTAGGTGCACTACTGGGCTATGCTACACATGCTACAGGGGTAATACTTCGTGCATATAACAGTACAGCATTCCGTAATAAAGAGAATAAAATCGTAGTGATGCCTATAGCTAAATCTAAAGGTATCATTGAGATAGTAGTAAATGATAAAATCTGTTCAGTTGTAGGCGTAAATCAATCTAAAGAATGCATAGCAAGTCATGGTACAAGAGATCTTTTGATAGAAGCGAGTTATATTAACCCAGATACATTGGTCGAAGCAGTTTCTACATCATCATTAAAAACAGATGACTTGTACTATAAAACATCACGTGGTTCTAACCCTGAACTTGAGTTTGGGCTTTCATTATTGGCTTCATTACTGGATAGTTATAGTGATATCTCTTGTTATGAGGGGTCACTTAATGTGAATATTGAGAGAGAAAATGAAACAGTGATTGTTGATGCAAAAGAGATTTCTTCTATTATTGGTATGGATGTAGAACTCTCTAAGATAGTGACTATCTTGCAAAAACTTGGATTTGAACTTTCTAAAATGGGTGAAGATACTGTAGCAGCAATAGTACCTCTCTTTAGACATGATATTAAACATATACAAGATGTGGCAGAAGAGATAGTCCGCATTATAGGTATTAATAATATTGAAGTGAAACCATTTGTCTTTGCTGAACAAGCACGCCTAAATGATACTACAGACAGATACAAAGCCAAAAAAGAGTTTAAAAACCGTGCTGTAGGTGCAGGGTACTATGAGAATGTCTCTTATGTGTTCTCTGATAAAACACTTTTAGAGAAATATGGTTTTCCTGTGACAGAAGAGGTATTGGCACTTGCTAACCCCATAGCGGAAGAGCTAAATACTTTACGCTCTACAGTGTTGGTAAATTTACTCAATGCTGTAAAGCGTAATGTGAGTTATACAAAGAAATCTATACCACTTTTTGAGATAGGTGCTGTGTTTGGAATCAAAAGAGAACAGAGTGAAGTGATCTCTTTTGTATTCTCTGGACAGAGTGAAGGTGAAAATGTAAGAAACGCGGGTAAACCAGCTATGATTGATTTTGCTACTTTTACACAAAAAGTAGGTGCTGTCATTGGTACCTTTGAACTTGAGCCTTGTACGTATGAAAATGGGTTACTCCATCCTTATCAGTCTGCAAACATTATGGTAGAGGGAAAAGTGTGTGGGTTTATCTCTAAACTTCATCCAACGGTACAAGAAGAGTATGGTATACCAGTGACATTCGTGGCTGAGGTTGATTTTGATGTGTTATTACCAACCCATATCAACGCTGTAGCGATATCTAAATTCCAAGGGGTCTATAAAGACCTTTCTGTAGTGATAGATAAGTCAATGGGCTACTATACCGTGGCAAAAGTACTCAATGGTTTAAATTTGCCTATGCTTAAAGATATATACCCAGTAGATATTTATGAAGATGAGAAGTTAGGAGATAAAAAATCTCTTACGGTTCGTTTCTTTATTCAGTCAATGGATAAGACGCTTGAAGATGCAGATATAGAGTCTGTGATGAGTGAGATTATGACAGCATTAGCAAATGAATGTGCTGCGGAGTTGAGATAAGATTATGAGAATACAGTTAGCTTCTAGTTATGGTTTTTGTTTTGGTGTGAAACGTGCTATAGAGATAGCTGAAGAGCATAGAGGGTCTAAAACTTATGGTCCACTCATTCATAATAAAGATGAGATTAATCGTTTAAAAGAGGGCTTTAATATAGGTCTTGCAGAGAAGTTTGAAGATGTTAATTCTGATGACTCTGTGGTAATACGTACCCATGGTATTCCTAAAAATGAATTGGCTCAACTTAAAGCACAAGATAATGAAATTATAGATGCAACTTGTCCTTATGTGACGACGCCTCAAAATATAGTAGCAAAAATGAGTGAAGATGGGTATAGTATTGTTATTTTTGGTGATGCAAGTCACCCTGAAATAAAGGGTGTTGTGAGCTATGCAATGTATCCTGATGATGCATTTATTGTACTTGAACCAGAAGAGTTAGAAGAACTTCCTCTTCGTGGTAAAGTTGCGGTTGTTTCACAGACGACAAAAAAACCTGAAGATTTTGCAAAAATAGTCAATGCTCTGATGTTAACACGTAAAGAGATTCGTGTATTTAATACCATCTGTAATGCAACCTTTGAAAACCAAGATGCCGCGGCTGAATTGGCTAAAGATGCAGATGTCATGATAGTTATTGGAGGGAAACACTCATCTAATACAAAACAGTTGCATAGTATATGTATACGTGATTGTGATGACTCTTATTTGATAGAAAATGAGAAAGAGCTTGAAACCTCTTGGTTTGAAGGTAAAGAACTTTGTGGTATCTCTGCGGGTGCATCAACACCTGACTGGATAGTACAAAATGTGATTGATAAAATTCAAGAGATGAAAAAAGTAGATACGATTTCATGAATACCCTTACGCTAAAACCTATAGAAAAAATAGAGGGTGAGATAAATCTTCCAGGATCAAAGAGTCTGTCGAATAGGGCACTTTTACTCGCAGCCTTAGCACAAGGAACTACAACCATTACAAATCTTTTAGCGAGTGATGATACACGTCATATGCTTAATGCACTGAAACAGTTAGGTATACAGTATAGCTTGTCTGAGGACAAAACTGAATGTGTAGTAATAGGTAATGCAGGTGCTATTTCTAGTACTGAAAAACAAGAGATATTTTTAGGTAATGCAGGGACTGCAATGCGACCACTCTGTGCTGCACTTTGCTTGGGTAAAGGTAGTTATATTCTTACTGGTGAACCTCGTATGAAAGAGAGACCTATAGGGCATTTGGTAGATGCTTTACGTCAAGCAGGTGCAAATATTGAGTATCTTGAGAATGATGGATATCCTCCACTTACTATTGATGCAGATGGTTTAACTGGTGGAAGTGTGGAGATTGATGGTGCTATTTCTAGTCAATTTCTTACTGCCTTACTTATGGCAGCACCATTAGCTAAAAATGATATGACAATTACTATTATCGGTGAATTAGTTTCTAAACCATATATTGATATTACCTTACATATTATGAAACAGTTTGGTATTGAAGTAGAGCATGAAAATTATAAGACCTTTAAGATAAAATCTGGACAAATGTATAAGGCAGTAGAAACATTTATGGTTGAGGGTGATGCCTCTTCAGCTTCTTATTTTTTAGCTGCAGCTGCTATTAAGGGTGGTACAGTTAAAGTCACGGGTATTGGTAGAGACAGTATACAAGGTGATGTAGAGTTTGTAGATGTACTAGAACTTATGGGAGCAAAAGTTGAGTGGGGTGCTACATATATCTCTGTGACTCGTGATGCGTTACGAGCAATTGATATGGACTTTAACCATATACCAGATGCGGCCATGACCATAGCTACTACTGCACTCTTTGTAAAGGGTACGACAACCTTACGTAACATCTATAACTGGCGTGTGAAAGAGACAGACAGACTTTACGCAATGGCTACGGAACTTCGTAAAGTAGGTGCAACAGTAGAAGAGGGTGAAGATTATTTGAAAATCACCCCTCCAAAAGTACTTAAACATGCCGCTATTGATACCTATGATGACCATAGAATGGCAATGTGTTTTTCACTTTTAGCTTTAGATAAAGCCTCTGTGACTATTAACGAGCCAGAGTGTACAGCAAAAACTTTCCCTACGTATTTTGATGTTTTAGAGAGTATATCTATTTAAATATTTTGACTTCGTTACTTTTTTTCTTTAAACTTTAGCTTATGGTTAGAGTAGTTTCCTATCCATATACTATAAGGCATATTTATGTTTAAACAGGTATAATGACGCAAAATTTGTGTACACATAAGGATAGGTATGAAGTTCGAAGATTTCGAAATAGATGAAACAGAAGATTTTGCAGCGATGCTCGAGGAATCGTTTAAAAAATCAGAATCAAAAAGTGATTTAGTTACAGGTACAATCGTTAAGATTGATGAAACAGACAATTTAGTAGTAGTAGATATTGGTGGTGGTAGAGATGCAAATCTTGAGCTTACTGAGATTACTGATGAAGATGGTACTGTATTATTTGCAGTAAATGATCCAATCAATGTTGTAACAATGGGTAGAGGGCGTATTTCTTACAAAGCGGCACTAGCACGTGTTGCATTAAATGAATTTATCGATGAGTATGATGAAGAGCAAGAGTATATCATCGAAGGTGTTGTAACTAAGAAAAACAAAGGTGGATATGTTGTTGAAGTTGACGGTTTAGAATTCTTCATGCCACGTACACTCTCTTACCTTTCTTCTAAACCAGGTGTAGATGCTATTGGTAAAAAAGTAAAAGCTGTTATCGTTAAAGTAGATAAAGATAAAGGTTCAGTAGTTGTTTCTAGAAAAGAACTTATTGAAAGAGATAAAGCAAAAACTGACGAAATCGTTGGTGCATTACTTGAAAATAAAGAACCTGTTATTGGAACAATTAAGAAAATTACTTCTTATGGTATGTTTGTAGATGTTGGTGGTATGGACGGTCTTGTACACTATTCACAAATTTCTCACAAAGGTCCAGTGAATCCTTCTAAATATTTTGCTGAAGGTGATGAAGTAAATGTTATCGCTCTTGAGTATGATAAAAAGAAAAGACACTTGTCACTTTCTATTAAAGATGCTAACCCTGATCCTTGGGCTGATATCGATGCAATCATCGGTGTAGGAGATACAGTAACTGCAACTGTTTCTAACATCGAACCTTATGGTGTATTTGTAGACCTTGGTGAAGATCTTGAAGCATTCCTTCATGTATCTGAAATCTCTTGGGATAAAAATGTTAAACACCCTAAAGATTACTTAGAAAACAACTCTGAAATCAATGTAGAAGTTATTGAAATTGATAAAGAAGGAAGAAGACTTAGAGTAAGTCTTAAAAACCTTCTTCCTAAGCCAATGGATGCATTTACAGCATCTAACAGAGTTGGAGATGTAGTTAACGGTACCGTTACTTCTATTACTGACTTTGGTGCATTTGTTAAAGTAGGGACTATTGAAGGTCTTTTACATAACCAAGAAATCTCTTGGGATAAATCAAAAAATGCTAAGTCAGAACTTAAAGTTGCTGATGAAGTAGAAGTTAAAATTATCAAAATCGACAGAGATGCTGGTAAAATTTCACTTTCTAAGAAAGCATTAGAAGCTTCTCCAGTAAAAGCATTTGCTGAAAAGAACAAAAATGGTGCAATCGTGACTGGTATAGTAAAAGATAAAAAAGACTTTGGTGTATTTATTTCACTTGAAGAAAATATTGATGCACTTATCAGAACTGAAGATCTTCACCCACTTAAGATTGAAGAGATTGAAAAAGGTCAAGAGATCAAAGGTGTTATCTCATTTATCGATGGTAATACAGATAGAATTAGAGTTTCTGTTAAGAGACTTGAGCGTCAAGAAGAGAGAGAAGCAATGGAGCAACTCAATCTAGACCAAGACGATAGCATGACTTTAGGTGATGCTTTTGGTGATATGCTAAAAAAATAATCATTTTAAATGATGCTTCTTGAACCTATCTTAAGGTAGGTTCATGCGACTTCGTCGTATACTCTCAAAAATCAAATTATTCAAATATAAAAGGTTATTAGATGTCAAAAAAAACAATTGTTGTTTGTGACCATATTCATCAAGATGGGCTAGATATTTTAGCTAATGACAGTGAAATAGAATTTATAAATGCTGCAGATGAGCCAAAAGACAAACTGATTGCTGAGATTATTCCTTTAGCAGATGTTGCGATTACACGTTCTTCTACAGATGTTGATGATGCATTCTTAGCAGCAGCTAAAAATGTTACCGCTGTCGTACGTGCAGGTGTTGGTGTAGATAATGTTGATATTCCTGGTTCATCTAAACAAGGTATTGTCATTATGAATGTACCTACAGCAAACACCATTGCTGCGGTTGAACTTACTATGACTCACTTGCTTTCTTGTGTGAGAAAGTTTCCTTATGCACATAACAACTTGAAACTTGACCGTGTATGGAGAAGACAAGATTGGTATGGTACTGAGCTTAAAGATAAAAAGCTTGGAATCATTGGTTTTGGTAATATTGGTTCGCGTGTAGGTAAAAGAGCAAAAGCTTTTGAGATGGATGTGCTTGCTTATGACCCATATATTGATTCATCTAAAGCAACTGATTTAGAGATTGGGTACACAAAAAACTTTGAAGATATATTGGCATGTGATATTATTACGATTCATACGCCTAAAAATGCTGAGACTATCGGAATGATAGATAAAGAAGAGATTGCAAAGATGAAAGAGGGTGTCATCCTTATCAACTGTGCAAGAGGTGGACTTTATGATGAAGAAGCACTTTTAGAAGGGCTTACTAATGGTAAAATTGCAATGGCAGGGATTGATGTATTTAACAAAGAACCAGCAACTGACCATCCACTGCTTGATCTTGATAATGTAACGGTAACACCTCACCTTGGGGCGAATACAAAAGAGTCTCAAAAAAATATTGCTATTCAAGCAGCAGAAAATGCTATTGCAGCAGCAAAAGGGATTTCATATCCGAATGCACTAAACTTACCAATTAAAGAGAATGAGCTTCCTGATTTTGTAAGACCATATCTTGAACTTATTCAGAAGATAGGGCATATGTCAGCACAAGTAACTAAATCAGCTGTGAAATCTATTAAAGTAATTGCAGCAGGTCCTGTATCTGAGCATATAGAATCTATGGGAACTTTTGCAACAGTTGGTGTACTTACTGAATCATTGGGTGATCAAGTGAATTATGTGAATGCTGAATTTGTTGCAGAAGAACGCGGTATTGAGATTACTAAAGAAGTAAAACCAAATAATAGTGGATTTACCAATAAAGTAGGCATAAAACTTACAACAACAGAGGGAACTATCTCTATTGCGGGTACTGTTTTTGATGATACCGTACAAAGAATTATAGAAATTGATGATTATATTTTAGATGTTGAACCAAAAGGTACAATGATATTCTTTAGAAATACAGATACTCCAGGTGTGATTGGTCATGTTGGTCAAATTATGGCTGATAATGGGCTAAATATTTCTGACTTTAGACTAGGACGTGACTCCAAACAACAAGCTTTAGCTGTTGTACGTATTGATGGACATGTTACGAAAGAAGTGATTAATGCTTTACAAGCATTAGAAGCTTGTATTTCTGTAACTTATGCAACACTTTAACTTTTAAATATATCACTTAGATACTCTTATGGTATCTAAGTGATACAACTTCAATTTTTTTTATTAGAAAATATACTTTTTATCATAAAAACATCTTATATTTGCTATAATCGCGTATAAATATAAGTATTATTTATATAAAATTTAATTGTGGAGTTCCTAATGATAATTAAAAAATCACTTATACTACTTCTTTTAAGTCTACCTCTTTTTGCAAATGTTGAAAATTTAACACTTTCTACAGCATTAGATATGCTGAAAGAAAAGAATCTTGAATTAAAAATTTCGAGATTTAATGAACAGATGAAAGCCTATGAAGCTAAAGCAGTAGAAGGACAAAACTATGGTAAGCTTGATGTCTCTTTAACGGGAATGCGTTCAAATGATGCAGGAAATGTTTTTGGTTTTAAACTTCAAAGCAGAGAAGCAACTTTTGGAGATTTTGGTTTTGCTGAATTTGATATGTCAGGGGCAACTAACCCTTTACCTGTTGCACCACAGGCATTAAACTATCCTGAAGCACGTAATTATTATCAAACAAAAATATCTTATATGCTTCCTATCTATACTGGTGGAAAACTTTCAGAGTATGGACGTATTACAAAAGCGATGCAACGTATGAGTAAGTTTGATACGCAAAAGCTATTAAATGAAAAAATATTTCAAACGCAAAAAGCTTTTTATGATATTTCTTTAATTCAAAATTATATTTACAATCTTTCAAAAATTATCAAAAATATTAAACATTTAGAAGATATTATTAGTAATATGGAAAAAGAGGGGTATGCAAAAGAGATTGATGCCTTGGAAGTACAAGCAAGACTTGCAGAAGCACAAAGTATGTATAACCAAGCAAAATTGAATCGTGATTTAGCCTATCAATTTCTTTCATTTTTACTAGATACAGAAGTTAAGTCTATTAAAAAAATAAATGAAATGGCACAAATGCCTAAAGTAAGTATGAATGATATTGAGAGTAACAACTTAGATATTCAAAAAGCTAAACTTGGACTAGAGATTACACAAATGGCAATAGGTGTTGAAGAGGCAAATTATTTACCAACTGTAGGTGCTTTTGGTGAGTATGCAAGTGCTGATAATACACTATGGAATGAATTTACTGATAAAGATTCTTATACTGTTGGTGTGCAAGTAAAGTGGAATATCTTTAATGGTGGTGTAGATAATGCAAATCTTGAAAAGGCTAAAGTAAATTACTTAAAAGTTCAAAATCAAGTAGCACTTGCCAAGTCAGGTATTGCTTTAAAAGTGAAAAAACTTGAAACAGAAATTTTAAGTAAGAATGCAGATGTAAAGAGTTATAAAAAACAACTCCATTTTGCTAGAAAAGTATATGAAAACTACAGCTCACGTTATAAAGAAGGTATAGTTTCTATTACGGATGTATTGATTAAGCAATCTAAAGAGTTAGAGATACTTCTTAAACTTTTAACAGTAAAAAATGAACGAAATACAATAATATTTGAATTAAACAGTATCATAAATGCAGGAGAAAATATA
>Ga0256845_1003569_pt1 | contig 10471 bp, 9 predicted proteins | sample RiftiametaG_FD_189101 | JGI IMG/M metagenome (GOLD analysis project Ga0256845, IMG submission 189101) | Tube worm associated microbial communities from hydrothermal vent at the East Pacific Rise, Pacific Ocean - Riftia | ecosystem: Host-associated > Annelida > Integument > Unclassified ... | reverse complement strand
ACTTCTTGATGACCTCGAAGAAATACTTATTGCAGCTGATCTCGGTGTTGGAACAACACAGGAATTACTCGAATATACAAGGCGTAAAGTAAAACGAAAAGAAATGACAGATCCCGCCGCTCTGAAGAAATATTTAAAAGAAAAAATTAAATTCTTCATTACCGGCAATGAAAAAGACGCTACACTTGTAATGCCGGATGAAGGCCCCTTCGTCATTATGGTTATCGGCGTTAATGGTGTAGGGAAAACTACTACCATTGGTAAAATAGCCAATAAATTTATCAATGCAGGCAATTCTGTACTTCTTGTCGCCGGAGACACATTTCGTGCAGCAGCTGTCTCCCAACTTAAAATCTGGGGAGACAGAAACAATATTCCCGTAGTCTCACACAAAGACGGAGCTGATCCTTCATCTGTTGTTTTTGACGCCCTGGGCATTGCGCAAGCCCAAAATACAGATATTGTCCTCGTTGATACTGCAGGTAGACTCCATACCCAGGACAATCTTATGGAAGAGCTTAAAAAGATCAAAAGAGTCATGGGTAAGAAACTAAAAGGCGCACCCCATGAGGTGATGCTTGTACTTGATGCCACCACAGGCCAAAATGGGATTTCTCAAGCCAGACTTTTTGATGCTGCTGTGGATGTCACCGGCATTACCCTCACAAAACTTGATGGTACTTCAAAAGGTGGTATCGTTGCCAATATCTGTAAAGAATTACAGATTCCCATTCGGTTTATCGGTATTGGTGAACAGATGGACGATCTGCGTGATTTCGATGCCAATGAATTTGTTAATGCCCTCTTCCAGGGTAACTCCAACCTTACTCAATAACATTTTAACATAACGCTATCTTATGCAATATCAACGACAACAACAGCCTGGGTGCGGCGGATGCCTGCTCATCATTCTCCTCTTCGTCTTTATTTCTGGTGGTGCACCGGCAATCATAAATTTTCTGGGTACACTTATTTTCACTGGAATTGCGGGAGTCCTTATATTCATAGCTCTATTTTTCGGATTTTCTTTCTGGGTACAGAAAAAAGTTGCAACATACGAACAGTCCCAGACAGAAAGCCATAACCGTTTTGTCTGGTTACTTGTTCAGATCCTCATTCACACCGCTAAAATAGATGGTCGTATCACCCGTGAAGAAATCCAGACAATACATCGATTTTTTCAAAATAATCTCAGGTACAACCAAACCCAGATGATGTGGGTTAAAGAACTGATTAAAGATGCCACCAACTCTAACCAATCCCTTGATACTCTTCTGCAAGAGTTCAAAACAACCTTTGCTTACGAACCACGACTGATATTACTCGAACTTGTCTATCAAATTCTCTACACAAAAAGCACAGTCCCGGAAAGTGAGCTGCAGGTAGCCAGATATATTGCTGCCTTTCTAGATATTCCTGAATACAGTCAACGTACATTTGAAGCGAAATATAAACATCATAGACAATATAGTGGCGCTGCAAATCAAGGTGCAACGGCACATCACTATGCTGTTCTCGGCCTCGAACAAGGTGCAAGTAAAGAAGATGCAAAAAAGGCCTACAGAAAACTCAGTATGCAATATCACCCTGATAAAGTTAGTCACCTTGGCGATGAATTTCGTGCAATTGCCGAAGAGAAAATGAAGGAAATAAATGCTGCTTACGATTTTATTAAAAAAGAATTGGGTTGACGATATTTCGGCTGTTCTTACATAACCGCTCCCAATTATTCCAAAGAGTAGAGTAATCGAACAAAGGAGATAGAATGTCCATTTCTGAAAAAATGAAAGGTTTTGCCAAAACCTCTTCCTGGATAAGAAAAATGTTTGAAGAAGGTGCCAAAATGAAGGCTGTTCACGGCGCAGACAATGTCTACGACTTCAGTCTTGGTAATCCTGATGCACCACCACCAGCCAAATATAATGACGTTATCGGAAAAATCATTAAGGACACCAGTCCAGGTGTTCATTCTTACATGCCAAATGGCGGATATCCATGGGTAAGAGAAGTCATTGCTGCAAGAATGTCATCAGAACAGCAGGTACAGGTTAGTCATGGTGATATGCTTATGACTTGCGGAGCTGCAGGTGGTCTGAATATTGTGATGAAATCGTTGCTTAACCCCGGAGACGAAGTCATTATCCTGGCCCCTTATTTTGTCGAATACGTTTTTTACGCTGACAACCATGGTGGAAAAGCTAAAGTCGTGCATACCGACTCCGCATTTAACCTTGACCTGGAAGCCATTAGCGCTGCAATAAACAAAAAGACCAAAGCAATAATTATCAATTCACCCAACAACCCCTGCGGCCAGATATATTCAGCTGAGGCATTAAAAGAACTTGGCGATCTTTTGGCGCAGAAAAGCACAGATCTGAACACAACAATCTATATGATTGCGGACGAACCCTATCGCAAAATCATCTTTGATGGCAATGAAGTACCAAGTATATTTGCAGCCTATCGCAATAGCATTGTCCTGTCATCTTATTCCAAAGATCTTTCTCTGCCAGGAGAACGTATTGGTTATCTGGCCGTACATCCTGAAATAACAAATAAAAAAGATCTGCTCGACGCGCTTACTCTTGCCAACAGGATTCTAGGCTTTGTAAACGCTCCTGCACTTATGCAGAGGGTTGTAGCAGAACTACAGGATGTGAGTGTGGATAATTCGATTTATGCACGGCGTAAAGAGCTTATCTGCTCAATTTTGACCGAGGCCGGGTTCTCCTTTACGCCTCCCAAAGGTGCCTTCTATGTCTTTCCGCAGACACCTGTAGAAGATGATGTGCAGTTCGCGGCAATCCTACAGGAAGAAAGAATTCTCGCGGTACCTGGAACCGGTTTTGGCTCACCCGGTTATGTTCGGATTGCGTTTTGTGTGCCAGACGAGACGATCAGTGCATCAGCCGAAAGTTTCAAACGCGCGGTGACAAAGGCAAAAGCGCTTTAACGATAGTAGGGGCTACCATGAAAATAAAGTTTTCAAGGTAGCCCCTACATATAATACTTTACAGATTATTTACTTCGCTGTTCAGATTTATCCTTAAAAATGAGCTGGATAGAAACTTTATCAAGCCCAAGCCCCTCACGAAATTTATTTATCAGATAGCGTTTATAAGAAAAATGTACTCCCTTGTAGCTGTTTGTCATAACAACAAATTTGGGAGGGCAGGTGCCGATCTGAGATGTATAATAAAACTTCAACCTTTTGTTTTTGTAGATAGGTGGTGAATGTGCATCAACAGCATCCTGCAGCAGTCGATTAAGTGCAGATGTAGGGAATGTCGCCTGAAACTGCCTGAAAACAGAACCAATCACAGGAAAAAGTCGTTTGATGCCATAACCAGTCAACGCAGAAACATTAAGAATCGGAGCAAAACCTAAAAACGGCAACTGCCTGCCTACTTCCAGCATAACAGCTTCCTGTCTTTTTTTGTCATCCTTTAAAAGATCCCATTTATTTACCAGTATTATTAATCCCTTTCCTTCATCAAGGACATAACCAATTACTTTGGTATCCTGTTCTGTAATACCTTCATCTGCATCAAGAAGCACTACAGCAATGTCGCATTTACTCATTGCCGCCAATGACTTTAGAATACTGAATTTTTCAAGCTTTTCCTTGGTCTTTCCTTTGCGTCTGATCCCAGCTGTATCGATAAACAGATAACTGTAGGCACCTTTAGTAACAATAGTGTCTACAGTATCTCTTGTTGTACCTGAAACCTCAGAAACAACCATTCTGTCTTCACCGAGGATCATATTAATCATCGATGATTTACCAACATTGGGTCTACCGAAAAAAGCTACTTTCACTATTCCCTCAGGAAGCAGTGGCCCACTGTTTTCACTTTTTATCGCCGCAGTAAGATCATCCATTAGAGTTCTAAAACCATAGCTGTGTTCTGCGGATAAGGGCCAGAGGTTTTCTATCCCCAATTCATAAAATTGTGATAGAAGTTCAATTTCTTTTTCTGGACCATCAATTTTATTCACAACATGAAAAATCGGTTTTTGTGTTCTCCTAAGTAACTCAACGACCTCATAATCAGCTGGGGTGACACCCTCTTTACCGTCCATAAGGAAAAGTACAATGTCAGCCTCCTCAATAGCCATCATTGCCTGTTCTCTTATATGATTCACCAGAAGATCTTCTGGATTATCGTCAATTCCACCGGTGTCAACGAGCACAAATGATTTATTCTCCCAAACGACCTGATCATAGTGGCGATCTCTTGTAACTCCCGGAGTAGGATCCACTATTGCCTTCCTGGATTTGGTAATTCTGTTGAATAACGTTGATTTTCCAACATTAGGTCTTCCAACCAGTGCAACGATGGGGTTCTCTGCTGTCAATGACATAGTTTTTCCTGTTAAACGTTCTTTTGACCACCTTGAAAATCTTTTTTCAAGCAATCCAGTTTACTGCTCACATTTTTTCCATTTCTCTCAGACCTAAATGAACCATAGATTTGAGAGAAGTATACTCATTAAATACTTTTTCTTTCAGTCTGACATGAAGTGATAACAAGGCAGGTCTGATATATTCTTTAAAAAACGGCTTTTCTTTTATTTGAGAGAGGTATGAAAATGCTCCAATAATCTGCATATTCCTCTGCACGCCGAGCAAGTTAACCTGTTGAATAAACTGGTCTTTATCTACTGACAGATAGGTGCCAATAATTGCAATATAATCAGTTAACAGTTTTCTCTGCATCTGTATGGAAAGCCCTGCGTAAGGATCAATCAACAGAGAGGCAATATCATATCCAAGCGGCCCAAGCCGACCTCCCTGAAAATCGATAAACCGTACTGTATTATTTTTAATCATTATATTTCTGCACTGAAAGTCTCGATGCAGAAAGTAGTCACCGGGTGCATCACCAGCTCTTTTTGCAAGAGCTCTGAACTCCTCTTCTACATCTGGAACAGTTTCAATCCCAAGAAAACCATGCCAAAATGCTCTGAGAAAGTAATGCGATTCTTTTTCAATCATCAAAGCAAGATCGTATCGCGGTGTATCCCAACACCATTCTTTCTCAAAACCTGTTCCACCCCCGATCTGCATCTTTGCAAGTTTTTCTACCGTCTCCAGGTAAAAGGAATAAACACTCCTGTTTTTGCAAACTTCGCCTGCCGTTGAATGGTGTGTAACATCGTGTAATCGTTTATCTCCAAGATCTTCAAAAACAAGAACCCCAGTGTCAGGATGCCAGCCATAAAGTTTTGGCACGGGGACGCCACTACGTTCGAGATGCCTACCAATCTTCCAGGAAGATCTTGATTCTGCAAGATCTGATGGGTTATTTCCGGCTGGGATAATTACAATACAATCGGGAAAATTGGTAGGCTGTATCCGTAAAAAAATACGGCTTGAGCCATCTGCAGCAATCCTCTGATAACGCTTGTTTTGAAAAAGTTCCTTTGCTGCTCGTGTAGAATAAATTTTCTTTTCAACAAGAAGTTTTTGTATATTTTCAATCACTTCAAGGTTTAGAAAGTCAAGCATTTCTGATATAATTTACAATTATCTTCAATTTAATTGAATGTCGAGGAGACAATTGTATCGACCAGCCTGCTCCCACCTGTGACAACGACATCATCCCAGATAACAACCCGTTCGAGGTGACTATCGTTTTCAATATGGGCATCTCCGATACAAGTCCAGTCATTGAGTTCAAAATGACCTGGGAGTTTAGCTCTTTTGTCTATACAATACGGTTTTCTCACATCCCCTATCTCCTGCCAGCAAGGTATTTTGTTCATTAACAATCCCTGATGCAAAGCAAGATAATCGCCGGGAGTACCCATATCAGTCCAAAAGCAGTCATCCACTCTGAAACATCCTATTTCTTCTTTACCCGCAAGTAACGTTCGGTAATGGTCAACGATACATGAAAATGTATTCTCCTCAATCGACCATAAAACCGAAGGATCCATCATATGAAGACCAGTAAAAGCAAGTTGCATAAAATTTCTTTTTTTATCAAAACTTCTAATTTTCCCATCTTTTACGGCAACAGTATTGAACCTTGGGAAATCGTGCATAGCAAGAGTAACACGGGTTTTATTTTTTTTATGATATTCATAGAATTTTTCTATGTTTACAGTATGATAAATGTCTCCATTACTTACCAGAAGGGGTTCATCACGAAAGGACTCGAGAGCAGTTCGCAAACCACCTCCAGTCCCAAGAATACTTTCTTCTTCCTGAATAATCACACCATCGAGTCCTGAAAGAACATCGACAATCTGTTCTTTCAAATGGTGGCAATTTACCACAATGTGATCAAAGCCTATTTTCTTTAACCGCTCTATTGTAAGAAGTAAAAGTGGTTTGTTAAGAATGGGAAAAAGAGGCTTGGGACGAATCAAAGAATGCGGCTGTAGCCTGGAACCTATTCCTGCCGCCAGAATCATTGCCTGCATAGTACCTCTTAGTGCCTTACTCCGTAAAACCTATAAAGAAAGGCAAGAAAAATATAAGTTAATAATTTACTTAACTCGTTTATACTAGAAACAAGGCACTTATACCCCCATGTGGGGTGTTAGTAAAAGTTGATATTATAAAAAATCACACAGTTAAAGAGTGTACAGCCAGTTAAACCATTTGTAGTGAACCGTCTTCCAGTTCTTTGACACCAACTACGACAATACCTGCCTTATTTGCCTCGTCAATCATTTGTTCCTTGTCAAACAATAACGACTGGCCTGCTTCCACTGCGAGTACGGACCCTTTTACATCCCGCAGGGTTTTGACAGTCGTGGGGCCTGTTGCTGGAAGATCAAAACGAAAATCCTGCCCTGGTTTTCTTACTTTGACAACAACGGCTTTTTCCTTTGCCAAGGATCCACCACGAAGTATTGCAGCATCAGTTCCTTCGATTGCTTCAACTGCAAGAACAGTACAGTCACGAACCACTATACATTGACCTATATCCAATTCTCCAATTGCCCTGGCATTTCGCCAGCCAAATACAATGTCCTGTCGCTGCTTTTTGCTCGGTTTTGTTTTGGTCAAAACTCCCTGAGGGAAAAGAAGATGGCGCAGGTAAAGCGTTGATTCAAGGACTTTTATGCCTTCATTTTCTAGAGCAGTTGCTATTGCTCTTAAAATAGCATCGTCCTGCTTTCTGTCGATTTTATTCCACAGAGAAAGCGCCTTTAAGTCGGGCATTACATCCCTGAAAATCCTCGTTTTGGTAATGGTGCCAAGAAAAACAGTTTCCTGCACCTTTTCTTTTTTGAAAAACGAAAAAAGTTTTCCCAGCTGGCCAAGTTTCAACCAGCATACGGAATCCGCATATTCAGCAATCTTCGGGTCGGTTTCACCTTTATGAGCAATAACTACAACCCTTCGACCTTTTTTCTTCGCTGCTTCAATAAAAAGCTGTGGAAATTGGCCACCACCGGCAATAATACCTATATTTTCAGAACTATTATGCATGAATACTTGCCAGTTAATCCTCTATCGTCTGTTTGACAACACCACGTTTTGAATCTTCAAAAAATTTGACAAGTTTTTGAACTTCAGTACACTCCGGAAAATCATTTTTAGCAACTTCTATGGCATCTTTCATCAAAAGGTTTGGCGACCTGAATATTATCTTAAATGCTGAGTTAAGATTTTTAATGGTTTCCCGGCTAAATCCGTTTCTGCGCAAACCAACCTTATTTATACCTGAAATACGTGTTCGATTTCTAGTTCCAGCAAGAATAACATAAGGTGGAACATCCAGGCCAATACCGGAAACGCCACCGATATAACTCAATTCACCAATTCTACAAAACTGATGAACGGCAACCAATCCACCAATCGAAGCTCTATCAGCGACCTCAACGTGACCTGCAAGGGTTGCAACATTTGCCATAAGCACATGGGAACCAATGGTACAATCATGGGCGACATGAATATACGCCATAAGAAGATTATTGTTACCGATAACTGTTTTTTGCTTTCCTCCGGTAGTACCCCTGTGGATTGAAGCATATTCCCGAATCTGATTATCATCTCCTATAATCAATTCTGTCGGTTCTCCTTTGTAACTGAGATCTTGTGGTGCACCGCCAACGGTTGCAAAAGAACCTATCAGATTTCTTTCCCCAATCTTAGTCGGCCCCGAGACAACAGCATGCGCCTCTACTCTGGAGTCTGCACCAATAGATACACCTGCTTCAATTACTGCATAAGGACCTACGTAAACCGATGAATCCAGTTCGGCCTTCGGATCTACTACTGCGGTTGGATGAATTGCCATAATAGTTTTCTATTTCTCTATTTAAGTAGAATAATTTCTACAAATTTTCTTTAAAATGAAGGTTTACTCAAAAAGTTGCTCTGCTTACCTGTTCCCGGCAACTATTACAATGTTTTTTTGAGTTAAACCCTCTCCACTCTTGTCCTTTGACTATGAAAATGAGGCCATAAGTTGCGCCTGGGCAACGATTTTATCATCAACCGCAGCAGTCGCTGACATCACCATTACAGATCTTTTTTCTTTGATAAGTTTAAGTGTAAAAATTAACTGGTCGCCAGGTACGACAGGTTTTTTAAATCTGGCCTTATCTATCCCTGCAAAAAACAACAATTTTTTACCAATAGTTTCAGGATGTGCGTAATACGCCATAATGCCACCAACCTGTGCCATGCCCTCTAGAATTAACACTCCAGGCATTACCGGTCTTACAGGAAAGTGACCTTGAAAAAACTGCTCATTAATAGTCACATTTTTCATTCCAATAATTTCATTACCCAAGTCGATGGATATAATTCTATCTACCATAACAAAAGGATATCTGTGTGGTAGTAATTTCAAAATCTCCACAATATCTATATTTTCGGGAACAACAAAATCACTCATATCTTTTTCTCCTCTACTCGTATCACTCATCGTGTAATTACTCTTTTTTCTTGGCTAAATTTGTCAATTCTTCGATTGCCTTTGTGTTTTTTTTCACTTTACTTTGTAATTCAGGTAGTTTGCCAAATATTGCTGTAGCTTTGGCCCATTGACGAATAGGCAAAACCGGAGCCCCGCCAAGCACAGCACCTTTGGGCTGATTTTTGTTGATTCCACCACGAGCAGCAACCATCACCTGATCACCAATAGTGAGATGACCCGCACTGGCAGACTGTCCTCCCATCACGACATTACGGCCAAGAGTCGTTGAACCAGACAAACCGACCTGGGAAACAAGAAGGCAATTTTCCCCCACAACGACATTGTGACCTACCTGAACCAAGTTATCAATTTTTGTGCCGGATTTGATCCGGGTAACGCCATAGGCTGCGCGATCAACACAACTGTTTGCACCAATTTCCACATCATCATCTATTTGCACAATGCCAATCTGTGGACGTTTAATATGCTCCCCCCGTTCATTTGCGGCATACCCATAACCGTCACTTCCAATTACCGTCCCGGAATGTAGTCTGACACGTTTGCCTATCTTACATTTTTTATATATTGTAACATTTGCCATGATAGTAGTATCAGAATCAATTTCTACATCATCGCCGATAACTGTACCCGCTCCTATCGAAACTCTTTCACCTATCCTGACCCTTTCTCCAATAACTGCCATTGGACCAACAGATATTTCATTGCCAAATTCGCAATCATTTTCAACAAACGCCTTTGGGTGAATTCCTTTTGCGACAAAAGGTTGAGCCTCAAGGTATCCATGAATAATGGCGACGGCAAGATATGGATCTTTTACGCGAATAAGTGTTTTACCCTCACATTCCTCCACTTCTTTCGGGACAATTATTGCGCTGGCCCTGGTAGATTTCAGTTGTTCTTTTTCTTTGACTTTTACCAGAAAGGATATTTGGCCCTGCTCCGCGCTTTCCAAAGGGGCAAATCCCGAAATAACAAAATTTACATCGCCTGCGACCTGACCTCCGGCCATTTCAGCAAGGTGGAGAATAGTAGTATTTTTAGTGTCCATAGAATACACCACTTAGGTATAGAGAAAGTATTTTTTTCGGATTGTATCAAATAAGAGTAATTCTTCCTGCCACTGCTTTTCAAGCACCTGCAAGGGAGTACCCTGTTCAAGCTGTATTCGTAATTCTTTGCTCCCGAGAATAAGATCCATCGGCAGTTGTTCAAATTCATATTCATAGGGTGGTTCTTTATACTTAAAGGCGTGAGGATACAGCAGCATTACTGTCTGTAAAAGAGCAAGAGTCGTCCTGTATGGTAAAAATTCCTCAGAGTTCACTACATGTATCTGAAAACCACGACACGATTTCCCCGCCCACTTGCCTGAAGTCGGCTCAAAACAGACCGGCCTGAAAAAGCATCCAGGCAGTTCTATTTGGGCCAGTTTCTGTTCGATTTCATAATGATTCCAGAATGGTGCACCAACATATTCAAAAGGAAGAGTTGTTCCTCGGCCCTCAGAAATATTCGTTCCCTCCCATATAACCTGACCAGGATAAACAAGTGCCGTTTCGGGAGTG
>Ga0256845_1003568_pt1 | contig 10473 bp, 10 predicted proteins | sample RiftiametaG_FD_189101 | JGI IMG/M metagenome (GOLD analysis project Ga0256845, IMG submission 189101) | Tube worm associated microbial communities from hydrothermal vent at the East Pacific Rise, Pacific Ocean - Riftia | ecosystem: Host-associated > Annelida > Integument > Unclassified ... | reverse complement strand
CAAGAGAATCAAGAGAATCAAGAGAATGTGCTGTAGATTCAACTACAATTTACCTCTAACTCTGTGTTAGCCCGCAAGATAAAAACTATCAGGGTAAATCTGTAAGACCTTTGTTTTTGATAAACTTGCCTTAAACGATTTTATCGGATTATTGAAGAAAGAAAAAGAAGGAAATACAAAGAAAAAATTAAAAGAATATCCACTTTGACAAATAAACTCTTTTTTAAGATACTTTGCTGGTTTTTACGCCAATGAAAATGATGAGAAATATTCCGGTGATTACACGAAATCTGCAAAGTGAGGTTAACACCAATTATTTCGATATTGCGAATAACAGTGTCAATTGTTTTTTTTATCACTTGTCCAGGAATTGCAGAAAAATCCATACGCGGTCATTCATGGACAGGTATCTTACCCATATTCAACCACTCAACGAAACATAACTGATTCCTGCCCTAATCTTTCAGCAAGTCAAAGGAAATCCTGTATTGTAATCAACGTTCACCAAAGAAAACTACCTCAAAATCCAGTAACCGAGCAGACTCCTCCATGACTTTGTCTGCTGTGGCAATAATACTTACAGGAATAGTATGAGCTATTGTCAAATGAAGCGCATCTAACGTTCTTAAAGGAGCTGACGGCAGGCTTTCAATCATCAATGATGCATTTAATACGTGTTGGTTTTCTACCGGGTAGTGGATCAGGTGAACATCCTCAATGTCTTGTTTAAATGTTGCATACAATTGTTGCACTTCTAACGCACTTAACAATTCCATGCGATGTCTTCTGGCTAAAAGACAACGAAATTCAGTGACAGTTAGGCTGGAAATGCAAGTATCCTCTTGTCTTTGCATCCACTCCGAAAAATCCTCCGAACCCGCCTCAGGCAGGTACCATTTTGTTAAAGCACTGGTGTCAATATACGTTAATGCCATTACTGTTCATCCCTGTCGAGTCGTTGCAAAACCTCACTGGCAATATCCTGATATGGCAAACCATCACGCAATGCTTTATGATCCGGCCTTTTTTTCTTTCCCTTTATCGGCAAAATCCGGGCTAAAGGAGTATTGTGGCGTGTTACAATAATTTCCTGTTCTTCAGCAAGCAATTTATCTAATTTCCCCAATTGATTGCGCATTTCCCTCACAGACAACATTTGCATATATCACCTCTTGTTTTCCGATGTTCTTCAATTAAATTATTGTAGCACATTGCAGGTGATTTTGCAATAAAACCTGTCAGAAACCAATCAAACCCGATTCAAACTACTCAAAACAGCTTTAACAGAGGCAATGATAATATCAGTATCAACTGCGACGCCCCATTTAACAGTACCGTCTGGATATTCGATCTCGATATAGGCTGCGGCTTTGGCACTTGAACCACTGTTGAGTGCGTGCTCATGATAATTACGCAGACGAAAATCGCCGGTCACATCTGCCTTTAGCGCAGAACAGAATGCATCAAGCGGGCCGTTACCGGAGGCGGCAATTGTTTTCTCCTCGCCGTTGATAAGGAGTGTGGCATCAACATCGGCGAAAGAATCATCCTCACTTGCGGCGACGTGCCTTTTATGGACATGAAATGATTGAATTTCATAGGGCATGGCCGGAATAAGATATTCCTCAGTGAATGCATTGAAAATCTCATCGTGCAAGAGTTCCCGCCCTTCCCTATCCGTGACTCTCTGGATAATTGCACCAAATTCTGGATGCATACTTTTTGGCATTTTGAAACCAAATTCTTCCATAATATAAGCAACACCACCTTTACCGGACTGGCTGTTGATACGAATTACTTCTTCGTATGTTCGCCCTACATCTGCGGGGTCAATTGGCAGATACGGTACCTCCCAGAGGTTGGTATCAGATTCTTTATGTTTGCTCATCCCCTTATTGATAGCATCCTGATGGGATCCGGAAAAAGCAGTGTACACCAGTTCTCCTGCGTATGGTTGCCGCTGATGGATATCCATTCGGCAAACTTTCTCATAGACATCTATCAGACGGTTCATATCCTCAAAATCGAGTTCAGGATCAATCCCTTGCGTAAACATATTCAAAGCAAGCGTTATGATATCTACATTTCCGGTACGCTCACCATTACCAAAAAGAGTTCCCTCTACTCTTTCGCCACCTGCCATCATCGCAAGCTCGGTTGCCGCAACTGCACACCCCCGGTCGTTATGAGCATGCAGACTTATAATAACAGAATCCCGGTCGGAAACATTATTACAAAACCACTCAATCTGATCTGCATATATATTTGGTGATGACATCTCAACCGTTGCCGGCAGATTGATTATCATCTTATTGTCCGGGGCTGGCTGCCATATTTCTTTTACCGCTTCACAAATTTCCAGGGCAAAATCAAGCTCGGTGCCGGTAAAACTTTCAGGAGAATATTCATATCTGAATTTTGTGGCCGGGTATTTTTCGACCTGATCCCGGACAATTTTTGCGCCTTTTATTGCAAGATCAATAATCTCCCTGCGACTCATATTAAAAACAGTTCGTCGCTGCAGGGTTGAGGTTGAATTATACAAATGCATAATAACCTCACGTGCTCCGCGCACCGAGGCAAATGTTTCTTTTATCAGCGTTTCCCTGGCTGGAGTCAACACCTGGATTACAACATCTTCAGGGATCAGGTTATCTTCTATCAGGGTACGAATAAACTGGTATTCAACAAGGGAGGCCGAAGGGAATCCAACCTCAATTTCCTTAAATCCGATATCAAGCAACAGCCCAAACATCTCCAGTTTTTTTTCATGGTTCATGGGATGGATAAGCGCCTGATTACCATCACGAAGATCCACACTGCACCAGGTTGGTGGTTTTGCAATAGTTTTGCCGGGCCATGTACGATTTGGCAAATCAACTAACGGCTGGGGGCTGTATTTTTTTACTAAATCCGGATTCATGTTCTCTCCTATTGTTTTCCCGCGTTAAAAAGACAAAAAAAAAGGCCACGGTTTTAAACCGTGGCCTTGAAGGGTATATAGAGTTTAACTGGTAACCTACATCTTCCCCGCATCAGCCACGGCTTCACATAGTAGAAGCTCAAGTAGTAGAGAGAGGAAGTTGCTTTTCATAAGATGATCACCATATAAATAGATTAAATATGCTCTTGATTTTTTGAAGATACTCACCATAACCCGCTCTTGTCAAGCCGGTTTTTCATTTCCTGCGCTTTTTCATAAATGGCTTTCTTTTCGCTAATCTCTAGTGGTTACAGCTTTGCCGGTTGACATTACCTATTTTCACAGATATATTTTTCAATCTAACGTGGTAAACTGCAAGTAAGTACCTTGGAGGTATCTATTCATTTTTATGTTTAACACCTTCTTCATTTTCTTGTTTTTTATTACAGCTTTTACGGAGTAAGGTACTAATATAAAATTCTTCTGACTAGTCAGCCAAACTCACTTTTAAAACAAGAGATGAATTACCAGGGCAAAACAATTTCAAAATTCTGTCGAAAGGAATAGATTTATGGGGAAAATCACCGGATCCCAGGCAATCGTCAAGTGCCTCAAGGAAGAGGGCGTTAAAACAATTTTCGGCTATCCTGGAGGTGCTGTACTTGACCTGTATGATGCCTTGATGAACTCGGACATAAAAAATGTACTTGTGCGCCATGAACAAGGTGCTGTTCACGCAGCTGATGGTTTTTCACGAGTGACCGGAGAAGTCGGGGTAGCCATTCTCACTTCCGGCCCCGGTGCGACCAATGGAGTCACCGGTATTGCCACTGCGTATATGGACTCGATCCCCCTTGTTGTACTAACCGGTCAGGTTCCACAGCCGCTCATTGGTAACGATGCCTTTCAGGAGGTTGATATTGTCGGCATCACTAGACCGTGTACGAAACATAATTATCTGGTAAGTAAACTCGAGGATCTGGTTCCAACCATTCGGGAGGCCTTTCATATTGCCAAAACAGGGCGTCCAGGGCCGGTTCTCGTCGACCTACCAAAGGATCTGGTGGCCAGCAGTCTGAATTACCCTGTAAAAAAAGCAATACAGATGCCGAGTTACCAGCCGACATACGTTCCCCACCCGGTCCAGGTCGCTAAGGCCTGCCGATTGATTATGGCTGCCAAAAAACCGGTTCTGTACGTTGGTGGCGGTGTTATACTCTCTAATGCGAGCAGTGAACTGACTGAACTTGCACACAAACTCAATATTCCGGTGACCATGACACTGATGGGGCTTGGAGCTTTTCCTGGCACCCACGAATTGTCCATGGGAATGCTGGGAATGCACGGCAGCTATACAGCCAATATGGCGGTCGCAGAATGCGATCTTCTTATCGCAGTTGGCGCCCGGTTTGATGATAGGGTTACCGGCAAGCTTGAAGATTTTGCCAGTAAATCAAAAATTATCCATATCGATATTGACCCCACATCCATAAGCAAAAACGTGAAGGTAGATATCCCCATTGTCGCTGATTGTAAAAATGCTCTTACCTCAATGAATTTGTGGTTTGACAAGGAATCAAATTTCAGTCTGACTGAGGAAGCGGCACGACACAAACCCTGGTTTGATACCATCAGAGACTGGACAGCCAGACATCCGCTCTCATATAAGGATAACGACACCATCATCAAACCGCAGTACGTCATTGAAAAGATACTTGAATTCACAAAAGGTGAGGCTATAATTACCACCGAGGTCGGACAGAATCAAATGTGGGCGGCCCAGTTTTATAAATTCAACCAACCGCGTCATTTTGTCACTTCCGGCGGACTGGGTACCATGGGTTATGGTCTTCCCGCCGCAATCGGCGCCCAGATGGCATTTCCCGATAAGACTGTTATTGACATAGCAGGCGATGGTTCCATTCAAATGAATATTCAGGAGCTCGCCACGGCCAAACAATACGGATGTCCAGTTAAAATTGCAATTCTCAACAATAGTTTTCTTGGGATGGTCAGGCAGTGGCAGGAACTCTTCTACAATCGGAGATATGCATCTACAACCATGGATGTTACCCCTGATTTTGTTGACCTTGCCAAGGCTTTTGGTGCTGTCGGATTACGGGCAAATACAAAAGATGAAGTGGTTCCCGTAATAAAGGAAGCACTGGCAACAGATAATACAGTTATCATGGACTTTCGAATTGAAAAGGAAGAAGGAGTTTATCCGATGGTACCAGCCGGCAAAGCGACCACAGAAATGCTGCTGGTATAGCCTTTGGTCTCCCCGGATACCTGTCAATTGTGATTTTCGCTGTTCATAACATCAGACGCAGGACATTATAGATGAAACATACAATTTCTGTACTTCTTCAAAATAAACCGGGTGTTCTCTCCCGTGTAACCGGCCTCTTCAGTGGACGCGGTTTCAACATTGAAAGCCTTTGTGTCGCAGAGACTCTGGATCCCAACGTTTCTAATCTCACCGTCGTTTCCCGAGGTGATGATAATGTAGTTGAACAGATCACCAAACAGCTGCATAAACTTATCGACGTTATAAAAGTTGTTGATATAACAGAAAAAGAATATGTTGAAAGAGAAATGGTGCTGATCCGCATCAATGCTGAAGCCCATACCAGGGCCGAAGTTTTACGCGTAATAGACATTTTCCGTGGCAAGGTAGTCGACGTGAGTGCGAAAAGTTATGCCGTTGAAATTACAGGATCGGCATCCAAAATCAAGGCAGTTATTGATATACTTCGACCTATTGGAATTAAAGAAATTGTAAGAACCGGGATAATCGCCATGTCCCGCGCCGCCAAAACAAAATAATACAACAACATTTGGGAAATAAAACCAATGCTCAAACCACAAATCCCCGTCGCAAAAGAGGGGTATCCTTTTATTGCATACGCTGCTTTTATTACTCTGACTCTCGCCCTTCTCGGACAATCGTTTCTCACTGGAATTTCCTTTATCTGTACAACTTTTATTCTCTGTTTTTTCAGAGATCCTGAACGATTTATACCACAGAACGATAACGAAATTGTCTCTCCGGCTGATGGAAAAATTATTCTTATCGAAAATGTTACGGATGATCGTTTTACCAATGGTGAAGCCCTGAAAGTCTCAATTTTTATGAATGTTTTTAATGTTCATGTAAACAGAGTACCTTTCAACGGCACTGTAGAAAAAATTATCTACACACCAGGAAAATTTTACTCCGCAGACAGTAAGAACGCTGAATTGGAAAACGAATTCTGCGCAACAGTTCTCACAACGGATGCTGGTAAAAAACTTGCGTATGTCCAGATTGCAGGCCTTATTGCCAGAAGAATTGTATGCTGGCACGAACAGGGTGATAAAGCAATAAGAGGCAGACGGTTTGGTCTTATAAGGTTTGGTTCAAGGGTTGACCTTTTTCTGCCGCCAGAAACCAACCTTATTGTTGAGCATGGCCAAAAGGTAAGTGCGGGCGAAACGACAATTGGCTATCTCGAATAAGAAACCACAGTAAACGGTCTTGAGAATCATAAGCGGATTAGTCAGAGGCAGAAAACTCGCCCCACCACCAGCACGGGAAAAATCCATTCGCCCTACCTCCGACAGAGCCAGGGAGGCTCTTTTTAATATTCTGGGTAAACACGTAGCTGGTGCAAAAGTTCTTGACCTGTTTGCGGGAACTGGGGCTCTTGGTTTGGAATCATTTAGTAGAAATGCCAATTGTGTCGTTTTTGTAGACAACAATCGTTTAGCAATCAAACTTATTCAAAAAAACATAGCGATTTGTCTAAAAGGTTTTTCGGGAAAAAGCGATTTTAAAATCATTAAGCAGGATCTGATTAAAGGAGCTCCACTCAAAAGACTCTGCAAAGAATTCCCTCAAGGATTTGATCTTATATTTGTAGATCCTCCCTATTCCAAAAATATTTCCAGTGCCACACTCAAAACACTAAACAAAAGTAGCCTTCTTGCGCAGAATGGCCTACTAATAGTCGAAGAAAGATATAACGTAGATTTACCATCTGCATTTTCACACCTCACCCTCACAGACAAACGACTATATGGTGAAACTGCTTTCTGGATATATCAAAAAAGACAAGAAAACATAACAAACTTACCCTAATTTAAATATTTAGCCCTCATCTTAAAGGAGGATTGCAAGTCAAATGAACGAAAATCAAGCCACAGAGCCGTCAATTGCCGTCTACCCTGGAACTTTTGATCCAATCACCATGGGTCACGTGGACATTATAGACAGGGCCCTTAACCTCTTCGACAAAGTCATTGTAGCCGTTGCAGTGAACTCCTCCAAGGATCCTGTTTTCAGCCTTAAAGAACGAATCAGGATGATTGAAGATTCTTTTCTGGGACGCAGTCGAATTGAGGTAAAAGGTGTTTCGGGACTGACAGTTGAGTTTGCCTATCAACAAAAAGCAAAGGCAATTGTTCGTGGAATTCGAGCTGTTTCTGATTTTGACTATGAATTCCAGCTGGCCTTGATGAACAGAAAATTAAAAAGAGAAGTCGATTCCATTTTCCTTATGCCCGGTTTCAGGTGGATTTTTATCAGCTCGTCAATTATCAAGGATGCTGCAAGGAACGGCGGTGATGTTGGCGATCTTGTACCGTATCATGTCAATGAAATGTTGATTAAAAAATTTTCAAGACCATAGCATGCCAACAAATTCACACAAAAAAAAAGAAGGCATAACTCGAAGAACGTATTGCCTTCTTCTTGGGACATTAACCTTTCTTTATCCACTCTATCGATTTATCGGTTTTAACGTCCCCAGGCAACCACGAATTATAACTATCAGCAAGGCGGTACCCGCCACAGGATTTATCACTACTTCCGAATTTATTTTATTTGATCGAAACCAGAAATGTTGGGTATTATCCCGTAAATGTACACACTTGGGCTGTAAGCTCACGTATCATGAAGACAGAGATATACTTGAATGCCCCTGTCATCAGAGCCAATTCCATGCCGAAACCGGTAAAGTAATACATGGGCCAGCCAAAAAACCTTTGCCTTTTTACGAAGTTGAAAAACGTGACCAAGACCCTTTCTATACAGTCACCATTTAATAACATGCCAGGCCATATAATAATATGAAGACTCTCCCCCAACTTTTCTCATGGAAAGAATATAAATGGGGTGCCTGGGCGCTTATCTGTCTCTATATTTCTCTTGGATCTGGAGTTATAGTCGGCCTGCAGTACGACTATGCCACTCCCTTCTATTCGACTACATCCATTGACCTTCTGGTACCTTACGGCGAATATTTCAGATCACTCCACTTTTTTTCGAGCCAGTTTTTCTTTCTTCTTTGTTGCATTCACCTAATTGTTGTTTACAAAAAATCAGAGCGATATGACATTCTCACATGGATTCAATTAACAACGAACCTACCGATAATAGTACTTCTACTTTTTACAGGATATATTCTAAGAGGCGACAGTACCGGCACTGCTGCCGGAATGATTGGTGAAAACATTATTCAAACAGTTCCTGTTGCCGGTGCTTTTCTCAATGAACTCTTTTTTTCAATCACAAGTACAGGTCTTAGAAAAATATACCTCCATCATGTCATCGGGCTCGATCTTCTTCTACTCATTACTGCCCTTAGCCACATTCGCCTTTATCGTATAAAATTAAATGACTACCAGCTGCTTATAGCAGGAGTACTTCTCTTCTCGATGTTTATTCCTGCACCACTCGAACCAGACCACCTCGGAACCACCTATATTTCAGGCCCATGGTTTTTCCTGGGTCTTCAGGAACTACTTCGTTACATCCACCCATTCCTAGCCGGTGTTATTACACCACTTCTTTTTATAGTTACTCTATTTTTTTCATTACCAGGTTACAAACATTCACGACGCTGGGTCTTTTTGGGAGGAGGTATGCTTTTTCTCTATTCTATTCTAACTATCATTGCTTGGAATCGTTAGCATACAAACACCAAAAAAAAGGCCAACCTCACAAAAAATGAGGCTGGCCTTACAAGATGACAGTAAATCTGATTTTAATTAATTCACATCTTCTCTTATCTCTTTTCTCAACTCAGCAATTTCTTTCTGCAGTGTCTGTCTCAAATTAGAAATTTCCCCTCTGAGTCCCTCTGTAAAATCAACTTCCTCAATTTTTACTGGAGTAGCTTGAATATCACTACCAACATCTTCTAAATCATCAAAAGATGATAACTGATCATCTTCACTCAAACCAGTATCAGTTCTAAGAGGATCAGCAAACAACAATTTTTTACCCTGCCGTACCGCTTGTCTGGCAAGCATTTCCTGTTGCCACTGCAATATTTTCATTATTTCATCTGCAACAACATCTTCGTTTTGCAGTAAATTTTCTTCATCCAGTCCAAGCAAAGCACTGTTTACAGATTGCAGCAACCCATATGCTTCCGCACTCGCTTCATATCTGTATTGATCAATATGCTGAGCAACTATTGAAAGAAGTTGAAGAAGTAATCTCTTTTGAGGCTGCTCCTCCAAATTTTTACGTAAGCTGTCGATTTCTCTCAACAACTCCCCAAGTATCTCATCATTTAGGTCGAGTTCAAGGGATTGAATACATACCTGCAAGGAGTCAGTTTCCAGACTGTCAGATAATTCTTCACTCTGCTCAACTTCCATTACCGGTTGTTGTTCTACAGTTTCGATAGTTTCAACAATTTTTTCCTGCGATACATCGACGTCTGGAAGCGGAGCAGATTCTACTTCATCAGCCAGTTCAAAGATGACATCTCCTTCTTCAACCTCTACCACCAAAGCTGGGTCAGAAGGTTCATCAGAGAGAGAAAGATCCACATTGGAATCAGCCGATTCATTCTGTTCTACAAATTCCAAACCAGTTTCATCAGCAACAGAAGAAGAATCAACACTATCCGAATCACCTTCTTCCATTGACTTTTCAGTGGCTTCGACACTGGTATCAGCTAATTCAGCCGAAGTTGCTGAATCTTCATTCTCAGGAAGAGAAAAAAGCAATGCATCTTTATCTGAAGATTCAACTTTTTCTTCAAGAGAGAAGAAATCATCTACATGTGCATCAATCTCTTCAGTTACTTCTTTTTCAGGGATCTCACTCTGATCGTCTTCTCCATCATCTAAACTATCAAATAGCGCCTCTACCTCTGAACCACTTTCCCCATTTTCATCAGAGTCAGTCTCACCGAAAAATGCACTAAAAGACTCTTCGAGACCAAAATCATCCTCAGCACTCTCAGCACTCTCTGTTTCAACATCAGCTAATGGAGGTTCAGATTTATCTGATTTCGATACCTCTGGAACTTCAGAAAGACTTTCCTGCGAAGGAGCATTAGCAGGAGCGACTTCATTTTCGCCAAAGAAACCATCAAGTTTACCGAAAATTTCATCTTCAATAGACGGCTCAAGAGTAATGTTTTCCAATTCATCAGAACTGAAAATACTCTCTTCCTCATTATCAACGAGTGCAGGAGCAACCTCTCCATCTATGGTTGGTAATGCCAACTCACCTGATTCATCATCAGCTTCAGACTCTACATCAACAC
>Ga0256845_1003567_pt1 | contig 10474 bp, 9 predicted proteins | sample RiftiametaG_FD_189101 | JGI IMG/M metagenome (GOLD analysis project Ga0256845, IMG submission 189101) | Tube worm associated microbial communities from hydrothermal vent at the East Pacific Rise, Pacific Ocean - Riftia | ecosystem: Host-associated > Annelida > Integument > Unclassified ... | reverse complement strand
GATGTAAATAAAGTGTACCTTAAACGAGGAACACTTGAGGTTGGCATTTTAGATAGAGGGACTGCTTGGTTAGATACCGGCACTATCCAATCTTTGATCGAAGCTGGTGAATTTGTAAAAGTAATTGAAAACCGACAGGGACTTAAAATTGGTTGCATTGAAGAGGTTGCTTACTTAATGGGTTACATTACAAAAGAACAAGTAGAAGACTTGGCTCAACCACTATTAAAAAGTGGCTATGGCAAATATTTAATACGTATTTTAAAACAATAGTGTTGGGAACTGAAAATAGAACTATTCAAAACTCCAAAGTCCTTGTTACTGGAGGTGCAGGCTTTATTGGCTCAAACTTAATCGATGAATTACTAAGCAATAATAATTCAGTTGTATGTTTAGATAATTTTTCTACCGGGAAAAGAGAAAATATAGAACATAATCTATCAAACCCATCATTTACCTTAATTGAAGGAGATATTCGAATTTTAGACGATTGTCAGAATGCTTGTAAAGGCGTAAATTGTGTGCTTCATCAAGCCGCCTTAGGCTCTGTCCCTAGATCTATTAATGATCCCATCACAACTAATGAAGTAAATGTAAGTGGCTTCCTAAATATGCTGGTTGCTGCTAAAGATAATAAAGTTAAACGCTTTGTGTACGCTGCTAGTTCTTCTACCTACGGTGACCATCCTGGATTGCCCAAAGTTGAAGACAAAATAGGAAAACCCCTATCCCCATATGCCGTCACCAAATACGTAAACGAGCTTTATGCTGATGTGTTTTATAAAACCTATGGACTAGAAACTATAGGCTTACGTTATTTTAATGTGTTCGGAAGAAGGCAAGATCCCAATGGAGCATATGCAGCTGTCATTCCCAAATTTATTAACCAGTTGGTAAACCTAGAATCTCCTACTATCAATGGGGATGGTAAAACCTCTCGTGATTTTACTTATATAGACAATGTGATTCAAATAAATCAATTAGCTGCTTTATCCACTAATCAAGCAGCTATTAACAAAGTATTTAATGTCGCTTTTGGAGGTAGAGTTTCTTTAATTGAAATGTTTGAAACCCTAAAAAACAACTTGGGACATTATCAAAATAATATTAAAGAAATAAGTCTAGACTTTGGCCCAGAACGAGCTGGTGATGTAAAACATTCTCAAGCAGATATTAGTTTCGCTAAAAACGTATTGGGCTATAAACCTGCTTTTGATTTTGAAACAGGAATTAAGAAGTATGTAGAATGGTATTGGAAAACTAAATGATCATTAAAGAAACCATGTTAAAAGGTTGTTATCATATAACACCTTCAATTTTCGAAGACGACAGAGGCTACTTCTATGAAAGTTTTAACAAAAAACTACTGGAGAAGACTATTGGTTATGATCTTAATTTTGTGCAAGACAACCAATCACAATCTGAAAATGGCGTAATTAGAGGACTGCACCTTCAATTAGGGAGTAATGGCCAAGCGAAACTTGTCCGTGCTATCCAAGGTTCCATTCTTGATGTTGTTGTTGATTTACGTAAATCTTCTTCTAGTTATGGACAGTCGGCTTCGTTTTCACTGAGTGATGAAAACAAGTCTCAATTATTTGTACCACGCGAATTTGCACATGGATTTATTGTATTATCAGAAACGGCAACAATTCATTATAAAGCAGATAATTACTATTCTCCTCAGTCAGAATCAGGTATTATTTTTAACGATACCGATTTAAACATCGACTGGAAATTACCCCTTGGAGATATTAAAACATCTGAAAAAGATCTTCTTTTACCAACACTTAAAGAATTTACAAGCAGGCATGCCTAACAAAACTATTCTCATTACAGGAGGAGCAGGGTTCATTGGCTCCAATTTTATTCCTTACTATTTAAAAGAACACCCTAAAGAACAGATAGTAAATTTAGACTTGCTTACCTATGCTGGAGATTTAAACAACCTTTTGGAGGTTGAAGCCAATCCTAATTATACTTTTGTAAAAGGAGATATCAGAGATTATCATCTCATTGAAGAGTTATTTGATAAATATAACTTTGATGGAATTTTTCACTTTGCCGCTGAATCGCATGTTGATAACTCCATTACAGGCCCCAAAGCATTTATAGAAACCAACGTAAATGGAACATTTAACCTTATAGAAGTAGCACGTAAAAAGTGGATGATCGCTCCTTTTAAAGTTAAAAGAGGCTATGAAAACAATAGGTTTCATCATGTCTCTACAGATGAAGTGTATGGAAGTTTAGGACCAACAGGACTGTTTACTGAAGAAACTCCTTACGCCCCGAACAGCCCCTATAGTGCATCCAAAGCTTCTTCTGATTTTTTAGTGCGCTCGTATTTTCATACTTATGGAATGAACGTGGTTACCACTAATTGTTCTAATAATTATGGTCCCAAGCAACACGATGAAAAACTAATCCCAACCATAATAAGAAAAGCATTGGCACAAGAGCCAATTCCAATTTATGGAAATGGTAAAAATATCCGTGATTGGCTTTATGTACTTGATCATTGTAAAGGGATTGATTTGGCATACAAAACAGGACTCTCAGGAGAAACTTATAATATTGGAGGAAAAAACGAACGCGACAACCTCTATATTGTTGATAAAATATGCAGCATTTTAGATGCCCGAAAACCTGCTGTCAATGGAACATCTTATAAAGACCTAGTCAGTTTTGTAAAGGATAGACCAGGACACGATCAACGATATGCCATTGATGCTACTAAAATAGAAAGTAATCTTGGTTGGAAAGCCAATGAAGATTTTGAATCAGGCATATTAAAAACAGTAGATTGTTACTTAACAAAATATAACTATTAGCTACTATTAACAGTAAGACCAAAGTATTGTATTTTTGCATAGAATTGTAAGATTTACTAACCCATAAGTTAAGTTGAAAGTAATTTTTGTTTTTGGTACTAGACCCGAAGCCATTAAAATGGCTCCATTAATCAAAGCATTCCAAGGTGACAAATCCATGAATGTTGTAGTCGCTGTAACAGGCCAACATAAAGAAATGCTATATCAAGTGTTAGATTTTTTCCACATCAAACCTGATTACGATTTAGAGCTGATGCAACCCAATCAAACTATTTATGATATTACATCTAGAGCACTTCTTGGGTTAAAATCAATCTTAGATAAAGAGACGCCTGATTTGATATTTGTACAGGGAGATACAACAACAGCTTTTGTAGGTGCTTTAGCAGGGTATTATAATCAAATTGAAGTAGCCCATTTAGAGGCAGGACTAAGAAGTGGTGATATGTATTCTCCTTTTCCTGAAGAAGGCAATAGGATATTAGCTGGACATTTAGCAACGTATCAATTTGCACCCACGAAGAGGGCTGTAAGCAACCTAAGCAAAGAGGGTATCTCCCAAAATGTATTCAATGTTGGCAATACTGTCATAGACGCATTACTGCTTGGACTCGATTTACTTAAGAAGTCTAATAATTCTAAAATAGAGAATATTTTTGCAGAAATTGATTTAAACAAGAGGGTTGTTTTAGTAACGGGCCATCGCAGAGAAAGCTTTGGTACACCCTTTGAGAATATGGTGAGTGCTATCAAAGAAATAGCCAACAAGTATGAAGATGTAACCATTATATACCCTGTTCATTTAAACCCGAATGTAAGAGGGGTTGTAAATAAAGAGCTAAGTAATATTTCAAACATTCACTTAATTGAACCACTCGATTATCCTGCTTTAATATGGTTAATGGAAAAATCCTTCTTTGTTTTAACAGATTCGGGTGGTATCCAAGAAGAGGCGCCAACTTTAGGGAAACCTGTTTTGGTAATGCGTGAAGTAACAGAACGGCAAGAAGGTGTAGAAGCAGGTACCGCAAAACTAGTAGGAACTAACAAAGAAGTAATCTTAAAAGAAGCCTTTGATTTACTAAATAATAAAGAGGCCTATGAGAACATGGCCAAGGCTGTTAACCCGTATGGAGATGGAACTACAAGCAAACAGGTGTTAGAGATTGTTAAAAATAATATAGCGAAAAGTTAAAAGGTTTTTTCTATTCCGAGGTACGAAGAATCTTATAAGGTTAAGAAGTTGCTTATAAGAGGAGAATATTCCTCACATTGACAAAGTATAAAAATGAACAACGACATAAAAGTAACAATGATGGGACTAGGCTATATTGGCTTGCCCACAGCCGCCCTTATTGCAAGTAAAGGCATATCAGTGTTAGGGGTTGATGTACAACAGAATGTTGTAGATACCATAAATAGTGGCAAAATACATATTGTGGAACCCGCCCTAGATGGACTGGTGAAACATGATGTAGAAAGAGGCTATCTAACTGCATCTACTACTACGGCTAAATCGGATGTATTCCTTATTGCTGTTCCTACCCCTTTTAAAGGAACCGAACACGAGCCTGATTTAAAATATGTAGAGTCTGCTACGCGAATGATTTTGCCACAATTAGAAGAAGGAAATTTATTTATCATTGAGTCCACTTCTCCTGTAGGTACTACGGAGAAAATGGCTAATCTAATTTTTTTAGAAAGACCAGAGCTCAAAGGAAAAATAGATATTGCATACTGCCCTGAACGAGTATTGCCAGGTAATGTAATTTATGAGCTAAAAAATAATGACCGTGCTATTGGTGGTATTGATGAAGCTTCAACTCAAAAAGCGTGTGATTTTTATCGACTATTTGTAACAGGCGAACTACATAAAACTAACGCCCGTACAGCCGAAATGTGTAAATTAGTAGAAAACTCATCACGCGATGTGCAAATTGCCTTTGCTAATGAGCTTTCAATCATTTGTGATGAAGCCAGTATTGATGTGTGGGAGCTAATTAACCTTGCAAACAAGCATCCACGAGTTAATATCTTACAACCCGGTACCGGTGTTGGAGGCCATTGCATCGCAGTTGATCCGTGGTTTATTGTATCTGAATTTAAAGAAAAAGCAAAAATTATTCGTACCGCTAGAGAAATCAATAATTATAAGACTGAATGGGTAATTGAAAAAATCAAGAATAAAGCTCTAGAATTTGAATTAAAAAAAGGCCGAAAACCTATTATCGCTTGTTTTGGATTAGCCTTTAAGCCAGATATAGATGACTTAAGAGAAAGTCCTGCATTATATGTAGTACAATCATTGATTGGGCAAGGTTTTGAAGTTTTACCAGTGGAGCCAAATGTTGAAAGCGATAAAAATATTGGTTTTGATTTAGTTAAATTAGAAGAAGCAAACAAAAAAGCTGATTTAGGATTTAAGTTGGTTAACCATTCTGCTTTTAAAGAATTACCTCTTAACGTTATTAACTTCGTTAAATAAGAAGAATTAATAAAAACTGATAGCAATGCTAAAACTGATTGGAAGAAAACAAAGATTATTTGATCAAGATATTGAGAATACAAAAATAGAATTAGATAAAATTGTAGCTTCATCAAAGTTTTTAGTACTTGGCGGTGCAGGCTCTATTGGTCAAGCTGTAACCAAAGAAATTTTTAAACGCAACCCATTAAAATTACATGTTGTTGATATTAGTGAAAACAATATGGTAGAATTGGTTCGGGACATTCGAAGTTCTTTTGGTTATATCAATGGAGATTTTCAGACCTTCGCACTTGATATAGGATCTACTGAGTATGATGCCTTTTTTGAAGCAGATGGCCATTATGATTATGTATTAAATTTATCAGCATTAAAACATGTACGGAGTGAAAAAGATCCTTACACATTAATGCGCATGATTGATGTAAATATTTTTAATACAGACAAAACCTTGCAACAAGCCATTTACAAAGGCGTAAAAAAATATTTCTGCGTTTCTACCGATAAAGCTGCTAACCCAGCAAATATGATGGGGGCTTCTAAAAGGATAATGGAAATGTTTGTAAACAGAAGAAGTCGGGATATAGATGTATCCATGGCCAGATTTGCTAATGTGGCTTTTTCAGATGGGTCATTACTCCATGGTTTCAATAAGCGAATTGAGAAAGGGCAACCTATTGTTGCACCAAACGACATAAAACGTTACTTTGTTATACCAGAAGAATCTGGTGAATTATGTTTAATGTCTTGCATCTTTGGGAATAACAGAGACATCTTCTTTCCTAAATTAAGCGAAAATTTGCACCTAATAACATTTTCAGAAATTGCTATTAGGTATCTGAGATCAAAGGGGTTAGTACCGAAGCTTTGCAATACTGAAGATGAAGCCCGTGAACTTGCTGGTTCCAAAACGGATGATAAATCATGGCCTTGCTTATTTACCAAAAGCAATACAACTGGAGAAAAGGATTTCGAAGAATTTTTTACAGAATCTGAGCAACTTGATATGAGCAGATTCAAAAATCTAGGTGTCATTAAGAATGAATTATCGTTTAACAACAACTTATTGGATATGTTTGAATTCCAAATCGATAATTTGAAAAAGAATAAAAAATGGAATAAGGAAGTAATTATTAAACTATTTCATAAAATGATTCCTGATTTTGGGCATAAAGAAACAGGTAAGTATTTAGACAGTAAAATGTAGCTGACAAATGAATAAGTATCAAGATTTTGTTGACTTTGTGCGAGAGGTTTATAAGCAGCCTAAGGAATTTATCCCTTTGCATCCGCCTATTTTTAGAGGAAATGAAAAGAAGTATTTAAATGAGTGCATTGACACTACCTTTGTTTCAAGCGTAGGGAAATTTGTAAATCAGTTCGAAGAAATGGTTGCCGAATTTACGGGAGCTAAATATGCTATTGCAGCTGTTAATGGAACTGCCGCTCTTCATATGGCATTGATTTTGGCCGATGTGAAGCCAAAAGATGAAGTGATTACACAAGCACTAACTTTCATCGCAACCGCAAACGCAATATCCTATTGCCATGCCACACCAGTTTTTGTTGATGTGGACAAGGATACTATGGGAATGTCACCTGATGCATTACGAACATTCCTAAAAGAAAACACTACTCAAAAACTAAATTCAAGAACCAATAAAACTCAACCTCAAAATAATGAAACTGGCAATTTTATAGCCGCCTGTGTACCAATGCATACATTTGGGCACCCAGTACGAATAGATAAGCTTGTTGAAGTTTGCAAGGAATTTAATATTACACTTGTTGAAGATGCAGCAGAGAGCCTGGGAAGCTATTTCAAAGGGCAGCATACTGGCACTTTTGGCAAAATTGGCACTTTAAGTTTTAACGGGAATAAAACTATTACAACTGGAGGTGGAGGGATGATTTTAACAGATGATGAAGAAATCGCTAAGAAGGCCAAACACCTAACTACGACCGCAAAAGTCCCTCATAAATGGGATTACACACATGATTTGATAGGGTATAATTATAGGCTAACAAATTTGGCAGCAGCCTTGGGTGTTGCTCAAATGGAACAATTAGCTACAATCTTAAAAAGTAAACGTATCTTGGCGTCCAAATACAAAGATTATTTTAAAAATACCAATGTAGAATTTGTTTCAGAAAATAAAAATGCAAAAGCAAATTACTGGTTAAACGCAGTAATTTTAAAAGACCGAAAAGAACGTGAAGAGTTCTTGGAATTCACTAACTCAAAAGGAGTGATGACACGTCCAATATGGGAGTTAATGAATCGATTAGAAATGTTTAAACATGCTCCAAAAGGAGACTTATCAAATTCTGAATGGTTAGCAGATAGAGTAGTAAATATCTCGAGTGGAGCGATATAAAAGAAATGATTAAAGTCAAAATTTTCGATATTTAAAATTGGATTCTTAAAATATCCAATTTATGAAAAGAGTAATCACACAAATGAATAAACCAGAAATAATATTAGTGGGAGGCGGTGGCCATTGCAAATCATGCATTGAGGTCATCGAAGACGAAGGTGTTTATGACATCAAGGGAATCATTGACTTACCAAATTTATTAGGCACTAAAACTATGGGTTATTCGGTTATTGGAAATGACGATGAATTACCTAAATTCATTGTACAAGGTTATTCTTTTCTAATTTCCATGGGGCACCTTGGCAATGCTAATCGTAGAAACCAATTATTCGAGCACATTAGTTCGTTAGGTGGAAACCTTCCTATTATTATTGCTCCAAGCGCATTTGTTTCAAAAAGAGCAAAAATCCAAAACGGAACTATAATTATGCACCAATGCATAGTTAATGCAGATTCCAGTATAGGGAGTAATTGCATCGTAAATAATAAATCTCTTATTGAACATGAATCCAGTATAGGGAATCATTGCCATATTGCTACTGGAACCATTGTAAATGGAAATTGCACTGTGGGTCTTGAATCATTTTTAGGTAGTGGAACAATTCTAAAAAATGGTATTTCTATCTCTCGAAAAGCAATTATTGGAGCCGGTTCTTTGGTCGTCAAAAACATTGAAATGCCTGGGACTTATATTGGTTCTCCAGTAAACAAAATAAATTAAATGAGTCAATCAACATACATCATTGCTGAGGCTGGCGTTAACCATAACGGCAGTATTGAATTGGCAAAAAAATTAATTAATGTTGCTAAGGAAGCTGGAGTAGATGCCGTTAAATTCCAAACTTTTAAAACAGAAAATTTGGTTTCGGTTAATGCGCAAAAAGCAGATTACCAGAAGGAAACTACAGATGCTACGGAAAGTCAATTCAAAATGATAAAAAAGCTGGAGTTAGACGCTGATACGCACACCGAATTAATGAGTTATTGTAACCAAAAGAAAATTACTTTTTTATCAACTCCATTTGATCACGATAGCATTGAGTTATTAGACGGCATGGGATTATCCGTTTTCAAAATTCCTAGCGGAGAGATTACAAACCTTCCCTACTTGGAGCATATTGGCAAACTTAAAAAGGAAGTAATATTGTCTACCGGAATGTGCAACATTGGTGATGTAGAAAGTGCTATTCAAGTATTAGCGAGTGCAGGAACACCTAAATCTAACATCACTGTTTTACACGCCAACACGCAATACCCTACACAAATGGAAGATGTTAATCTTAGTGCAATGGTGACCATGGGCCTAGCTTTTGATGTTAATTTTGGTTACTCAGACCATACTCTAGGTATTGAAATTCCAACAGCGGCAGTTGCTTTAGGAGCATCGGTTATTGAAAAGCATTTTACACTTGACAAAACCATGGAGGGTCCTGACCACAAAGCATCTCTTGAGCCAGATGAATTAAAAGCAATGGTAAAAGCCATTCGGAATATTGAAGTAGCTTTGGGTGATGGGGTTAAAAGTGTCTCCAAATCTGAAAAACTAAACATGGCTATCGCACGAAAGAGTATAGTGGCAAATACTTCCATTATGGAGGATGAACTTTTCACCATAAATAATTTAGCCATAAAACGCCCAGGCACTGGCGTTTCACCTATGAATTGGTATCATATATTAGGTAAAAGAGCCACAAAAAACTACCAAGCAGACGATTTAATTGAGCAATAGATAATAAATGAAGATAGGCGTATTAACTAGCTCAAGAGCTGATTTTGGGATTTATTACCCACTGGTAAAACAACTGGTAGAAGATGATTCGTTTTCGGTTGAAATCATTGCTTTCGGAACTCACCTTAAAGCAGAATATGGTCGTACCATTGATGAAATAACAAGTTTAGGATTTAGTGTACCTCATCAAATTCATACAGATACTGAAAATGAAACAGCTAAAGATATTTCGGCTTCCATAGGGAAAGCAATTCAGAAATTTTCAGCATTTTGGAGTGAAAATAAATTTGATCTCGTTTTTGCTCTTGGCGATCGGTATGAAATGTTTGCAGCTGTAAGCGCTGCTAGTCCGTTTAATATTGAAATAGCACATATTCATGGAGGCGAAACTACTCTTGGTGCTATTGATAATGCATATAGGCACTCCATTTCATTAATGTCAAAATACATCTTTGTAAGTACTGATCAGTATAAAAAACGGGCAGAACAAATAATTGAAAAATCGGAAAACGTATTTAATGTTGGAGCTCTAAGTATCGATAATTTATTACATCAAGAATTCTTTACAATTCCCGAGTTTAAAAATCAGTTTGCTATAGATTTAACCAAACCTAGTATTCTATGTACATTTCACCCTGAAACGGTTTCTTTAGAAAAAAACGAAGGATACATTATAGAGCTCCTTAATGCTTTTAAAATCCTTCAAGAAAGTCATCAAATCATTATTACCATGCCAAATGCCGATACTATGGGCAATATGATTCGAGAAAAAATCATAGCTTTTGGCGAAGATAATTCTAAGGCAAAGCTCATCGAGTCGTTTGGAATGAAAGGATACCTTACTTGTATGAAACATTGCGAAATAATGATTGGAAATACCTCTAGTGGTTTTGTGGAGGCTGCCTTTTTCCCTACATGGGTAATTAATTTAGGTGATAGGCAATCGGGTAGAATTATAACAGAAAATATCGTAAATTCAGCTGTGAGGGAGAATGACATTTGCTATGCCGTTAAATCTTTAATTAAAAAAACAAAGCCATCTAATACT